>ERZ859980.530-NODE-530-length-23059-cov-1.550426_pt1 | contig 23059 bp, 31 predicted proteins | sample MGYA00509984_ERZ859980 | MGnify/ENA primary metagenome ERZ859980 (study PRJEB30046, sample SAMN00715173) | human gut metagenome | study: EMG produced TPA metagenomics assembly of the A metagenome-wide association study of gut microbiota in type 2... | reverse complement strand
TGGGCTGTCGCCCAATAAATATAAAATAAAAAGTAGTTGTCTGAGTATGCAAGCATTCTCTTCCAACTACTTTTATTTAATATTTGCTCGGCTCGTAATTAACCAAAGTATCTCTTTAGTAATCCTTCAAATGCTTTGCCGTGTCTTGCTTCGTCTCTTGCCATTTCATGTACTGTGTCATGGATTGCATCAAGGTTTGCAGCTTTTGCACGTTTTGCAAGATCAAATTTTCCTGCTGTTGCACCGTGTTCTGCGTCTACACGCATTTCAAGGTTTTTCTTTGTTGAGTCTGTTACAACTTCACCAAGTAATTCTGCAAATTTTGCAGCATGTTCTGCTTCTTCGTAAGCAGCTTTTTCCCAATATAATCCGATTTCAGGATATCCTTCTCTATGAGCCACTCTAGCCATTGCAAGGTACATACCAACTTCTGAACATTCTCCTTCAAAGTTTGCTCTTAAGTCAGCTAAAATATCTTCGCTTACTCCCTGTGCAACACCAACTACATGTTCTGCAGCCCATGTCTTTTCACCTTCGTCTACCTTGTTAAACTTATCTGCAGGAACACCACATACTGGGCACTTTTCTGGTGCTTCATCTCCTTCGTGTACATAACCACATACTGAACATACAAATTTTGCCATTTTCTCTTCCTCCTAAAAATAAAACTTTAATAATATTAATATAAATGGGTATACCATTAATGTTTGGACTTACAATTATTGCATAAACCATAAAAGTAGGTGCGGTGTCCGTGAATTTCACCGGAACAATGTTTGGAAGCCTGTTCACAGATGTTTAATTCATCCATGAATATATCTTCCACAGCACCACATTCACTACAAATAAAATGGTAGTGGGGTTCAACATGACCGTCAAAATGTTCACGTCCATCACCCAGTTTCAGGGAAAGGGCATCTCCCTGGTCAACCAAAAATCTCAGATTACGATAAACTGTTCCTAAACTAATGTTGGGAAGTTCTTCCCTGACGCTGTTGTAAACCATATCAGCAGTAGGATGGTCGTATCTGGATAAAAGATTTTGCCTGATGGCTTCTCGTTGAAAACTTTTCTTAACCATGTCTTTCTCCTTATCAATAATAGTAACTATTATCATTTTATCAGAAAAAAACTATTTGTCAACAATTATTTATATTTTTTTATTGAATATGTTTATTGTTTTAAAAACGTTTTATATATATAACTTAATTAATAAGGATTGAACGGTTTTAATTGAATATTGTTATCTAATAAAAGGGGGCTTTTATTATGAAAGGATTGAAGAAAATGATTGCAGTAGTATTTACTATAGCAATGGTAGTAACTTTTGTGCCACAGATTAATTTGGGGGTAAATGCAGATACGGCAAAAAAATTCACCTATGCAAAATATTGTGTAGGGGAATTACTCAATTTAAAAGGTTTCGAATTTTAACATATGTTAAAGTCCGAAACCTTTTTTAATAATGTTGTTTTAAAATAAATTATTTACTTAATCTTTCGTGGATGCTTGCAGCAGCCTGTTTTCCGGCTCCCATTGCAAGGATTACTGTAGCAGCACCTGTTACGGCATCACCACCGGCAAATACGTTGTCTCTTGTTGTTTCTAAAGTATCTTCATTAACAACTAAGCAACCCCATTTGTTTGCTTCCAAACCTTCTGTAGTAGTTCTAAGAAGTGGGTTTGGACTTGTACCGATTGACATGATAACTGTGTCAACATCAATATCGAAGTTACTTCCTTCAATGGCGAGAGGACGACGACGACCTGAAGCATCAGCTTCGCCAAGTTCCATCTTAACACATTCCATCTTACATACACGACCGTTTTCATCACCTTTAAGTTTTACAGGGTTATGTAATGTTTTAAAGATAATTCCTTCTTCTTCAGCATGTTCGATTTCTTCGTTACGTGCAGGAAGTTCTTCCATACCACGACGATATACAATGTATACATTTTCAGCACCAATCTAAGAGCTGTTCTTGCAGCGTCCATGGCAACATTACCACCACCAACTACAGCAACATTTTTACTCTTAATTACAGGTGTATCATAATCATCTAAGTAAGCTTTCATAAGGTTAGCTCTTGTTAAATATTCATTTGCAGAATATACACCAACTAAAGCTTCACCTTCAATACCCATGAATGATGGAAGACCGGCACCTGAGCCAATAAATACTGCCTTAAATCCCATTTCCATAATTTCATCAACTGAAAGTACACGACCGATTACCATGTTAGTTTCAACCTTAACACCAAGTTTTGTAAGGTTATCAACTTCCTTCTGTACAATATCTTTAGGAAGTCTGAATTCCGGTATACCATAAACTAAAACACCACCGGCTTTGTGGAAAGCTTCAAAAATAGTAACTTCATAACCAAGTTTTGCAAGGTCGCCTGCACATGTAAGTCCGGCAGGACCTGCACCGATAACAGCTACTTTAATACCGTTTGATTCAGGTTTTACGGCGTCATCATTGCTGTGAGCCATATGGTAGTCAGCAACGAATCTTTCTAAACGACCAATGGCAACAGGTTCACCTTTAATACCACGGATACACTTTCCTTCACACTGATTTTCCTGTGGACAAACACGACCACATACAGCTGGAAGACCATTTGTACTTGTTATAATATTGTAAGCTTCGTCAAAATTACCTGCAGCAACCTGTGCGATAAATTCAGGAATTCTAACGCATACAGGACAACCACTCATACAAGGTTTATTCTTGCAGTTAATACATCTTGTTGCTTCTTCCATAGCCATTTCAGCAGTGTATCCTAAAGCAACCTCGTCAAAGTTTTTATTTCTTACATTAGGTTCCTGTGTAGGCATAGGTACCTTTGTTAAAGTCATATTAGGCATTATTTCGCACCTCCCATATCAGCTGCCTTGTACATACGGCAGTGTTCTTTATCGTGAGCTTCAAATTCTCTATAAGTAGAATTACGCTGCATTAATTCATCGTAATCAACTTTGTGACCATCAAAATCAGGACCGTCAACGCAGGCAAACTTGATTTCGCCTCCAACAGTAACACGACAACCACCGCACATTCCTGTTCCGTCAATCATAATAGGGTTAAGTGAAACTAATGTCTTAATGTTATATGGTTCTGTAACCTTTGAAACAAACTTCATCATAGGAATTGGTCCGATTGCAATAACTAAATCGTAGTTATTACCGGCATCGATTAATTCCTGTAATTTGTTGGTTACAAATCCTTTTTCTCCATAAGTTCCATCATCTGTAGTAATGAAAAGTCTGTTACATACAGCCTTGAATTCATCTTCTAAAATAACAATATCTTTGCTTCTAAATCCGGCGATAACATCTACGTCAGCTCCCATGTTAAATAAAGCTTTTGCAGAAGGATAAGCAATGGCATTACCAACACCACCACCGATAACGCAAACTTTCTTTGCATCACCAAACTCTGTTGCTGCACCAAGTGGACCAACAAAATCTAAAATAGCATCGCCTTCCTGTAACTGTGATAAAAGCATTGTTGATTGACCAACAATCTGAAAAATAATAGATACAGTTCCTTTTTCTGCATCTGTATCAGCAATAGTAAGTGGAATACGCTCACCATGTTCATCAATTCTGAAAATAATGAACTGTCCGGCTTTAGCCTTTTTAGCTATAAAAGGAGCCTGAACATCTAAGCGTACAACAGTATCATTTAATTGCTGTCTTTTGACAATCTTGTACATTTGTATTCCTCCCGATTTAATGTTCTTAAAAACTTAATCTCAAACTCATAAAAAGTCACTCTACAGTATATCATAGCGCTGTGATTATAGCAATTATAAAAAATATCAGTATAAACAAAAAATAGCAGAAAAAATAGCAGAAATAAAAAATACCCAAAGGAATATGAAAGTCTTTTAGTCTCCCCCCACACTTAAAAACCTCAAATATTCCAGTGAGTATTTCATTAAAAGATTAAGATGGCCCCCCGACATTTTAATCTTAATTGGATTGTTGTGCTTACTACATTAACAATCATATATATAATATGAAAAAAGCTTTACATTCCGGCATAATATCCAACCTATAAAATTATGCCAGGTATAAAAATTAGTCTCTTGAGATATACCATGCATAAATTCCTGCAGCAACAACGATAACAGCCATAACTGCAACGATAATACCTGTTTCCATAATATGTACCTCCTTATTTTTTTGTACCAAAATAAAACCTTACAAAAAGGCTGTACATATTACTTCTTACCATCCTTTTGGTGAATATAATTTAGAATTGTAGTCCTACTATATATAATTGCAGTATTAACCAGTATTAGAGAAAGTAATACCACAAAAAAATTGTAGCAGGGTGAAGTTAAAAGAACTGCAAAAATACCGCCAAATCCTGAAAAGGTATTGTTTGCATTGCGTAAACGTGTAAGTGAGGCTGAACTTCCTGACTCGCTTCTTGTAGATACTGTTGCAGGTAATGCATCTTTAATTACCTGAAAAGTATAAGAATCATCTTTGGAAGATGATGAAAATAATTCGCTGGTATTTGAAATACCGAAAGTAACCCATGAGAAAACGAGACTAATACAAATAAGATAACATATGAGATTTTTTCTATTGTATTGTTTCATATTACCTCGCCTCCCGATAAGTTTAAATAAATTACAACAAATATAACACTATAATTAAAAATAATCCATACTTTTTTTAATAAACTAATTTTTTTAGGCACTTCTAAATAAAGTAGTTCTAAATGAACGCAATATTATATTGCGGGAATTATTTCAACGGAAATCTGGTCAAACTTATTTTCTAAATCTTTTGTAATGTGTTCCTGAATATTTTTAAAATCTTTAACTTTTATAATATCAGATTTACTTTTCACATATACTTCAATCCAGGTTTTTCGACCGGTCTGAGTAACGTCAAGAAAGTCTAAGCTATAATTATAAGTTTTAATGTCTTCTTTAACAACGATACGAATTTCATCCATAATTTCTTTCTCAGGTGAGAACAGAACAAGTTCTCTTAAAGTTTTAAAAATCTGAACAACAGGTTCTTTTAATAAAAACAGTGAAACCACAATGGCTACAGAAGAATCAATGTATGGAATTATGAATTTCAGTTCTGTATTTGCAAGCAATAGCTGGAATAAAAAAGCAACAGATATACCAAGTGTACTTACAACATCTACCTTCCATAAATATAATTCCGACTGAATCATAAGTGAGGAATAGCTTCGGCTTAGGTGCTTTAATAATAGAAGCATTAAAATACAGAAAAAGCAAAGAGTTGATTCATACATTAAAACACTGAAAGCGTCTACAGTATGCCCACCGTTTAATAAAATCTTTATGTTTGAAACAATCATGTTAATAACCACAACTAATAGTACAGTGTATTTTAAAAGAACAAGTAGAGATTCTATCTGAGAAAATCCGTAAGGCTTGTTTTCGGAAACAGGCTTGTACAAAAATGGAACAAGAATGAACATTGGTAGCAGAAGCATTAAATCAAACAAGTCGAAAATGCCATCAGCTATAACGGTTTTTGAACCCAGTAAAACTGCAGCGATTACTTCTACTACAGTAAAAATAATTGTTCCTGTAAGTGATAGTTTCAAAATTTTGTTTTCCATTTTATATTTTTTATCATGCATGATAAGTTAAAATCCTTTCTCAATAAATAACTACTTTATATAAATAATTACGATTACACAAATAATTATGTTTATGCAAATTTAATTCATAAATATAATAAAGTCTGGTATAATACAAATGTCAACACATATAATTGTTATATTAAAGTGCTAAATAAAAGAAAATATGATTATAATTTCATAAAAACATTGGTATTATACTAATGTTAGAGAGCAGTCATAAAAAAGAGTGCTGGAAAATGTTATAAGAAGAATTTTTATTAAAACAACAGATATAGAAGCAAATTTGGAAAAGGATAAATATGAAGAGAAAGAAGACTTTTAACATTGGGGAAGTATCAAGACTTTTTAACGTAAGCGCTGATTCAATCAGATATTATGAAAAAATTGGAATTTTGGAACCAACCAGAAATCAGGAAAACAACTACAGAGTATATACTTTATCGGATATCCGGCAACTTACAATGATAAGAGAACTGTTGGGACTTAGTTTTTCCACAGACAGAATTAAGGAATTTGATAAGAACCAAAATGTGGAAACAACCAAAATGCTTTTATCAGAGGAACTTAATATAGTAAATAAAAGTATTGTTGAGTTATTTGAAAAGAAGGTAAGTATTGAGGCGAGAATAAAATCGTTAGAAGAAAATATAAACCATACAGACTTAGGCAATATAAGGGTAAAAGAATTTGATGAACGCCATTGCGTAATGATAAGCGAGTCAAATCTTGACGATGATGATGTGGATTACTATCTTGTAAAATACATGCAGTCTCACAAAAACAAAGTTGACACAATTGGTGCATGTGATTGCTACGTGTTAGATACGTCAAAAGTAAGTGATGATGGTAATTCCTTTGAAACCAAAGGCGTATTTTTTTATTCAGATACATTGCTTTACAATAGTAATTATTCTCTGCCGGCAGGAAAATATTTGTCAATATTTTATAAGGGACCTTCCACCAGAACAAAAATTGCTGTAGACAAATTAATAACTTTTGCAAAAGAGCATCATATGAAAATAGTAGGTGATCCTATAGAATTTTGTCATATTGATGATTATGAAACATCAATAGATGATGAATGTTTAACGGAAATTCAGCTTCCTATTAAATAAAGGTTTAAATAGAGTGGAATTAAATAGGATTTATGTAAAAGTAAATTATACTGTGAGGTGGAGAGTGAAATTTAAAATTTTAATTTTGAAAATAGGGATTATATTTAAAATGCACTAGCATTTTTTTCGGCTAGATAGTATAATGTTTAGTGGTCTGCTAGTAAGCAGCGAAAGATAATTATTAACGAACAACACAAAGTAGGAGGAAACCAAATGGTTAGAGCGATTGTTGGTGCCAACTGGGGTGACGAAGGAAAAGGTAAGATTACAGATATGCTTGGCGAAAAGTCAGATATCATCGTTAGATTCCAGGGTGGTAGTAACGCAGGACACACTATAATAAATGAATATGGAAAGTTTGCATTACATTTACTTCCATCAGGAGTATTTTATCAGCATACAACATGTGTTATTGGAAACGGTGTAGCACTTAATATTCCATATCTTCAGAGGGAAATTGATGATATCGTTTCACAGGGAGTGCCAAAGCCACATATTTTAGTTTCAGATAGAGCACAGATTCTTATGCCATATCACATTGATTTTGATGCATACGAAGAAGAAAGACTTGGAGGAAAAGCTTTCGGCTCAACTAAGTCAGGTATCGCTCCTTTTTATTCAGATAAATATGCAAAGATTGGATTCCAGGTATCAGAATTATTTGACGAAGATACATTAAAAGAAAAAGTAGTAAGAATTGCAGAACAGAAGAATATTCTTCTTGAACACATGTATCACAAGCCACTTATCGATCCTGATGAATTATTAGAAACATTACATGAATACAGAGATATTGTAAAACCTTATGTAGCAGATGTTTCATTATTCTTAAACAACGCTATCAAAGAAGGAAAGACAATTCTTTTAGAAGGACAGCTTGGAACATTAAAGGATCCTGATTTTGGTATTTACCCAATGGTAACATCATCATCAACACTTGCATCTTATGGTGCAATTGGTGCAGGTATCCCATGTTATGAAATCAAAGATATTATTACAGTAGTAAAAGCTTACTCTTCAGCAGTAGGTGGTGGAGAATTCGTAAGTGAGATTTTTGGTAAAGAAGCAGACGAATTAAGACGTCGTGGTGGTGACGGTGGCGAATTCGGTGCCACAACAGGTCGTCCACGTAGAATGGGATGGTTTGACGCAGTAGCTTCAAGATACGGTGTAAGAATGCAGGGCGCAACAGAAGTAGCACTTACAGTTCTTGACGTATTAGGTTACTTAGATGAAATCCCAGTATGTGTAGGATACGAAATCGACGGAGAAGTAACAAAAGACTTCCCAGTAACGTCACAGTTAAAGAAAGCAAAACCAGTATACGAAACACTTCCAGGATGGAAAGAAGATATACGTGGAATAACAGAATATGACAAATTACCTGAGAATTGCCGTAAATATATCGAGTTCATCGAAAAAGAACTCGGAGTTCCAATCACAATGGTAAGTAACGGACCAGGCAGACATGAAATCATATACAGATAGGCATTGAGCCTCGCCAAATAAAAAACACAGCCGAAAAATGTGCTTGCACAATTTTTCGGCTGTGTTTTTTATTTGATGTGGCGAAAGCCAGTGAGGTCATAGACCGAAGGTCTATGAGTACAGAGGCTCAATGCCTATCTTTTGTTTCCACGATTTTCTAAAAGCTTTGCAAGCCACATCATAACATAAATAATCACTGGAATTACAACCATACAATAGGCTGAAGCTTTCCAAAGTGTACTATATCCCAACAATGCAAACACTAAAGTAAGTAATGCACATACAACGACGACAATAACACCAAGCAGTGCCATGATTCTTTTTAATTTTTCCATATTATGTACCTAACGAATCCTTTCTACTACAATATAAGCCTAAAAAATAGAAGCTTATATTAAAATTATTCAACATAAAAGATTATAACAGACCAATAATATATTGCAATTATTGTTTTAAATAAGTATAATCTAATAAGTTGAATGTCTATCAGAGGATAAACTAAAATAATTACTTTTGGAGGAAAAAATGGCAGATAAGTATTTATTAGAAACATGGAGAGAAATAGCATACAATCAGGAACAGACTCAGCAGCAGTACAACGATTTCTGGAATGCATATTTTTTACAGGAAAAGGAAGTATATAAGGATATTCTTAAAAATTATGGCACAGTAGTTTCAGGCACAGTTGAAGAACTTGCAAAGAAGTACGACATGGAAGTTCTTACAATGGTAGGATTTTTAGATGGTATTAGCGAAAGCCTTAAAAAAGAAAATCCAATGGACCAGCTTACTGAAACAACAGAAGTTTCATTAGATTATGAACCTGAATTATTATATAAGAACATGGTAGCTGCTAAGGCACAGTGGTTATACGAATTAGAAGAATGAACGATATCATTACACCTGAAAGACAGAAGGAATTATACAAGGAAGAAAAACGTTCAGGAACAATCGTTAAGGAAAAGAAGATTGGTAGAAATGATCCTTGTCCATGTGGTTCAGGAAAGAAATATAAACATTGTTGTGGAAGATAATTTAAGATTATTAGATAAAAGAGTACAAAATTTATATTAGACAATTAATAAAAAAGATAATTTAATTTCGAACAGGATTTCAAAAGTCCGGACCTAAAAGTCTGATTTATAGAGAATACTGAAATATCGAAACTAGATTATCTTTTTTTATTTATTAGATGCAATAATTTGTTTTACTTCGTGCTTTTTTGAGTCAGAAAAACCAATGATAATGTTGGCTTCTGTTGCACGAATTGTATTTAAAAGCTCCAAAGCTTCGTCACTGGTTTTGTGCCTGAGTGTTGTTGTAATTCCATCAAAAGAAGTAAGTACAAGTGAAAATTCAGTGGCAGTCTTTTTAGAATTAAAAGCAAATTTCCCCACACGATAACACCAAATTATATCGTTAAGTGGAATAACATAAATTCTTGGAATGGTTAAATCCACAAGATAATTTTCTGTTATATACATACTGTTAATTTGAATGTAATTGTCGCTGTTAAGTTCAATATTGGCATTTTTAATTAAATAGCGCTGTTCATCTTTACTTTAAAAGGACAGACGTTGTAAGTATAAGGCTTTGCAAAATATAAGGCATAATTTATAAGCTTATATATAGTAGTAAGCAAAATAAAAATTAAAAGCCAAAATAAAATAATGTAGGGAATAATATTATAGTCTGCATTGCTAATGAAAAAATCTTTATTTACATCATTCATTGAAGCTTCGTTCCAGTTTAAATCTTTAATTAACATAGAGAGCATCTTTTTGTAAGTTCTGTTCGGTTTAGTGACTTTTCCCTTAAAAGAATAATTACTTAAAGTTTCTTTGGAGTTGAGTCAACCGGAAGAAGCACAAAAAGACTTTTGCTATTTTTTATGGTGTAGTAATAGCCATATTTTTTGTGACCGATTTTCTCGAAGGTATAACCGGTGTAATGCAAATTTGATGTGGTAATTTTAACATATTTGTCTTTTGAAGTTACTGTGCTTATGTCGTTTATTTCTGTTGGGTGAAAAACAGATATAAATGGACAATTTAAAAAAATAATAATGCAAGCAATTAAAAGTAAAATGTATTTTTCAAATTGTTTTTTTGAGGATATTTTAATTTTATTATATATACTAACTGTCATTGAAGTTCTCCTATTATTAATTAAAGAAAATAGTAACATAAATATTATTCCTAATTCTTTAAATAGTATAAATGAGCAGGTGGCATTAATCAAGGTTGCGTTTAGCAGTGATTGTTGGTAAAATCACTATGTTGTAAAAATTAAATATAAGGAAATCGGAGAGAATAAAATGGAAGCATACGGTGGATTCGCACAGGTTTATGATGAATTTATGGACAATGTAGATTATCATCAATGGTGTGATTATGCAGCAAAGTTATTAGCAAAATATGGTGCAAAAGACGGCACTTTGGTTGAAATAGGTTGTGGAACAGGAACGGGTACAATGCTGTTTCACGAAAAAGGTTATAATATGATAGGAATAGATCTTTCCCAGGAAATGCTTGAAATTGCTGAAAGTAAAAAGGAAGAGGAAGAAATCGTGTATGTTTTACAGGATGCAACTAATCTTCAACTTCCATATGCAGTGCCTGCAATGGTGAGCATTGGTGATTCAATGAACTATATTACAGATTATGGTGATTTTACTAAAGTTCTTGAGAGAGTTAATGAGTATTTAGAAGATAACGGAGTATTTGTTTTTGATTTAAAAACAAAGAAGTATTTTTCTGATATTGGTGAGAAAACCATAGCTGAGGACAGGGAAGACAGCAGTTTTATTTGGGAAAATTATTTTGATGAAGAGACAAATATTAATGAATATTATTTGTCAGTATTTGTTAGGGCTGAAGATGGCAGATATGACAAATATGAAGAGGAGCATTTTCAAAGAGGGTATACTTTAAATGAAGTGAAAAAAGCAGTTGAAAAATTAGGACTTAAATTAGAAAAAATATATGAAGCTTTTACTGATAATGAAGGAACTGAAGAAAATGACAGAGTGTACGTGGTAGTTAGAAAAAATTAATGTTGAATAAGGAAAGGAACAACAAAATGGATTATATAGTTAGAGCAGTAGCAGCAGATAAACAGATTAGAGCATTTGCCATTACATCAAGAGAAATGGTTGAAACAGCAAGACAGCATCACAATACAAGTCCAGTTGCAACAGCAGCACTTGGCAGATTATTAACAGGCGGTGCAATGATGGGCGTAATGATGAAGGGGGAAAAGGACATGCTTACTTTAATGATGAAAGGTGACGGTCCAATTAACGGTGTGACAGTTACTGCTGATTCAAAAGGAAATGTAAAAGGCTATGTAGGAAATCCTAATGTACTTATTCCTGCAAATTACGCAGGAAAACTTGATGTAGGTGCAGCAATTGGATACGGAACACTTACAGTAATTAAGGACATGGGTTTAAAAGAACCATATGTTAGTCAGGTGCCTTTGGGAACAAGCGAGGTAGCTGAAGATTTAACATATTATTTTGCATCATCAGAACAGGTTCCTTCTGCTGTAGGATTAGGTGTTTTAATGTCAAAGGATAATACAGTAAAACAGGCAGGTGGGTTTATTGTCCAGCTTATGCCATTTGCTGATGAAGAAGTAATAAATAAATTAGAAGAAAGAGTAAACAACATTAGTTCAGTAACAGAAATGCTTGAAAAAGGAATGACACCTGAGGATATTTTAAAAGAAGTAATGGGTGACATGGATGTTGAATTTACAGATAAAATTGAGACAGGTTTTGTTTGTAACTGCGGTAAGGAAAAAATTGCAAAAGCTTTAGCAGGCATTAGCAAAAAAGATATGGATGAAATTATTAATGACGGTAAGGAAATTGAAGTCAAATGCGACTTCTGCAACACAACATACAAGTTTAGTGTTGAAGAATTACAGACTTTGAGAAAACAGTTCAGATAATTTAGGTGACTAAATACAGTTTAGGTAATTTATGTGATTCAATAGTTTGGGTGATAGGCAGTAGATAGTAAAATAAAATTCTACCGTGAAATTTGAAGAGTTAATTTCAAATTTTAAGTTTGGACTTGCAGCAAAATACTTGCAACAAAATAACAATATATACTGGACTTTCAAACTTTAGAGTGCTAAAATCTAAAAGTAAAGAAACCTGACAATTGAGAGGTATATTATGAGTAAGAATATTAGAAGAACGGAAGTAGATCATTTATTTGAAGCTATACTTACCTTAAAAGATAAGGAAGAGTGTTATACTTTTTTTGAAGACGTGTGTACAATTAATGAATTACTATCAATATCACAGCGATATGAAGTAGCAAAATTATTAAGAGAAGGACAAACATATCTTGATATTTCAAATGCTACAGGAGCATCAACAGCAACTATTAGCCGAGTTAATCGCTCACTTAATTATGGAAACGATGGATATGATTTGGTTCTTGAACGTGTACATGAAAAAGAAGCTGAAAATAAAAACAATTAGGCAAATGTTGAAATGTAAAATAAAGCATATGCGTGATGGCATGTTTGCTGTGTAGAATAAAGAGTATGCGTGGCAATGCATTTTGTATATTATATAATATGGAAAGCAACGTTCTTTATTAAAAAATAATCCCGTAAACGTACAGGTGAAATGTATGTTTACGGGATTGTTGCGTTTGTATTATTTTTCAGTATTTTCTGTATCAGGTAATGAGTCGATTAGTTTTTCAATAACAATTTTTCTAACAAAAGTATCGTAACTTAACATTGTAATCAAGCCCATTGTCTCAAGATATTCTTTGTCCTTAACATCTGCGTCTTTGAAAATTTCACGACATTCATTATATTCAGTTAAAATAGTGTCAGTTAAATTACACTGTTTCGCAAAAGTTAAAAAAGTATTTATTATATTTTCAAGAGGAATTTCCTCATTGTGAAAATATGAATCCAGCAATGGGGTAATAAGTTTATTTACATCATTGATGGAGATAATATTCTTGAAAAAATAAATCATAACGAGAACCATCATATGGTCCTTAGTGTATTTTTTCTTTTCAGGTGATGGAAGCAGACGACTCTTGACATAGTTATTAATCATTGTTTTAGTCATAAGCTTGTCATCTTCGTGCCTTTTAGTATTGGCAAATTTATCATTAAGATAGGTAGTTACCTGATCCATATATAAATCAATGTTTGGAATATCATCAATATTAAAGGTGTCTATATCATCTAGTATCTTTTTAATAAAATCTTCTGAATGCATAACATCTCCTCCTCTCTATAGTATAATACCTAGTAATGAAAACTACAAGATACAAAAAATAAAACTCATCATGCAAAAAATAAATACAAGATGTGAAAAAAGTATAAAAATAATGCATAAAGTAAAAAAATATGTATTAATATGCTTTTCAAAATATGGAGAGATGGTACAAAAAAGGGTTATGTGAAATTATATAATTTGATTAAATAAAATAATTAGAGAAAAATGGGAAATAATTAGGGGATATGATTAGAGAAAAAAACAAAAAGAAAGAATTTAAATTGTAAAAAATGAATTTATTTATTATTAGGATTATGTTAGAATAGAGAGACAAACATTTGTTTGATTTTTATATGACGAGGTTTATAAATGAACAAAATATATGATACTTTAAATGACATGCAGCAGATGGCAACTTTTCACACAGATGGACCGTTGTTGATTCTGGCTGGTGCAGGCTCAGGAAAAACAAGAGTTCTTACTCATAGAATTGCATATTTAATAGAAGAAAAAAGTGTGAATCCATACAACATTATGGCAATTACATTTACCAACAAGGCGGCAGCGGAAATGAGAAGTAGGGTAAATAAGATTGTTGGTTTTGGTGCTGAGCAGGTTTGGGTTAGCACTTTCCATTCAGCCTGTGTGAGAATTCTTAGAAGATATATAGATAGAATTGGTTATAGCACAGATTTTACAATTTATGATACAGATGATCAGAAACGATTAATTAAGAATATTATTAAGGAACTTAACCTTAACACAAAGATTTACAAAGAAAATGCTATGCTTGGAAAGATATCTGATTTTAAAAACAAGCTTATTACCACAGGTGATGTGGCGGCAATGGCAAGAAATGATTTCAAGATGGTGAATATTTCTAAGATTTATGATGAATATCAGGAAGCCTTGAAGAAAAATAATGCGTTGGATTTTGATGATTTAATAATGAAAACAGTGCAGTTGTTTAACAAGTGTCCGGAAGTTTTGGAAGGGTATCAGAACCGACTTCAGTATATTATGGTGGACGAGTATCAGGATACTAATGCAGCACAGTTTGCGTTTATTAAACAGTTGGCTTCTAAGAATCAGAATTTATGTGTAGTTGGTGATGATGACCAGTCTATTTACAAATTCAGAGGGGCTGATATTACAAATATTTTGCAGTTTGAAAAGTATTTTCCAAATGCAAGGGTGGTCAAACTGGAACAGAATTACCGTTCTACAAAGAACATATTAGAAGCTGCCAATTCGGTTATACACAACAATGCCGGAAGAAAAGACAAGACTCTTTGGAGTGACAATGAGCAGGGAGATAAGATTGATTTATATCAGGCAGAAGACGGTTATGCTGAAGCAGAAATGGTTGCAAGTGAGATAAAGGAAAAAGTAGATTACGGAAAAGCAGATTATAATGATTATGCAATTTTGTACAGAACTAATGCACAGTCAAGAGCTTTGGAAGAAAAATTAATGATGAAGAACATTCCTTATAAGATTATTGGTGGTCAGAATTTCTATCAGCGAAAAGAAATTAAGGATATTATTGCATATTTAAGGATTATAAGTAATCCAACAGATGATATTGCAGTAGAGCGAATAATAAATGTTCCAAAAAGAGGAATAGGGCAACAACTGTTGAGCGTGTGAAGGATTACGCAAGAGCATACGGAATGGATTTGTATGATGCTTTTTTAGAAGTTGAGAATATTCCGGGACTTTCAAGAGCAGTTTCGAAAATTAAAGGATTTACTAATTTAATTGAAGGTTATAAGACAGAAGAATACGAGAATGATATTCTAAAATTAGTAAATGCAATCTTGACAGACACAGGCTATATGGGTGATTTGGTTGCTGAAAATACTGACGAGGCAAATGGCAGAATTGAAAATATTGAAGAATTAATTAATAAAATTATTGAATATGAAGAAAATACTGATGAGCCTGTTTTATCAGAATTTTTGGAAGAAGTTGCTTTAGTGGCGGAAATCGATAACCTTGATGAAGACAGTAGCTATGTTGTGTTAATGACAGTTCACAGTGCAAAGGGATTGGAATTTCCGTATGTATTTTTATGTGGCATGGAAGATGGTCTGTTCCCAGGCTATATGAGCATTATGGCTGATGATGCACAGGAATTAGAAGAAGAGAGACGACTTTGCTATGTGGCAATAACAAGAGCCATGAAACATTTGACAATTAGTTACGCAAAGAAGCGTATGGTTCGTGGAGAAATGCAATATAATATTGTATCAAGATTCGTTAAGGAAATTCCACCAATGATTGTTAATAGCAAGAATGTGACAGATACAAGAGCAGCAGGTGTTGAGAAGAAGCAACCTTCATTTAGTGGCTTTGGCGGTTATGAAGGTTCACTAAGTCATGGCGGTGGTTATATGGGAAGTTCTAAGAGATAGGAAGTGATTGGAAAGATAACTCATATCGAGCTATGTCCAAGAAGCCTGCTTATGGTAAACCAAGTAGCAAACCTAGCTTTGGAAAAGAGTTTGTAGTAACCAAAGCTGACATAGATTATCATGTGGGAGATAGAGTGAAGCACATGAAGTTTGGTGAAGGAACAGTGCTTGGAATTGAGGATGGACCAAGAGATTATCAGGTAACAGTTAATTTTGATTTAGTAGGTCAAAAGGTTATGATGGCATCATTTGCTAAACTTAAAAAAGTGTAGTAAAAGACCATGATTGATGATATAATATTACTATTAAAAACGAAATTAAACAAAAAGAGGTGAATAATATGGACGAATTAATGAAGGGTGTAAAAATCGGAAAACTCATTGGAAAAGATGAGAAGAAGGAAACTTGCAAAATCGTAGCAGTTGTTCTTGGTGTTATCGCAGCAATTGCAGCAGTAGCAGGTGCAGCTTATGGAATTTATAGATTAATTAACAAAGATTATTATGATGATTTCGAAGATGACTTTGATGATTTATTTGATGAAGATGAAGAAGATGAAGATGATTTTGAAGATTAATCGTTTTTCTTTGAATAGTTAATCTTTATGAAAGAGTTTCAATATTGGTATGTTTCTTATGGAAAAATTTTTATTATAGATTTTTTATTTGAAAGTATCATTTTGAAACTCTTTCTTTGTAAAAATAAAGGATTAAGTTAAAATTCTATTTTGGTAAATTAATAAAAATCAGTTAAAAATTTGATTGATAAAAGAAAAGAAGTAAGTTAGAAGATTAGTAAAAAAATCAGATAAAGGGAACCAGTTAAAAAATAGCAAACAAATTGTTAAGTGATATTGGTTGTAAAAATAATATTAATAGATTAGTTGATACTTTAGTATTTTAGAGAAAGGAGAGTAATCCATTGTCTGTAAAGAATGGTGGATTATGCAAGATTATATAGATGAAAAAAGGTGTTGAATACACAGGAAAAGTTGTGGGACTTACATTTCCTAATAAGGGAAAAGTTGATTGTGGAGAAGAAGGAATGGCAGTAGTTAAAGGAACAGTACCGGGACAAACTGTCAAATTCGTAGTTTCAAAAAAGAGATCAGGAAATGCCATTGGAAGATTAAAGGAAGTTGTTGAAAAATCTGAACTTGAAGATGTTTCTCCAAAGTGTCCGCATTTTGAATTTTGCGGTGGCTGTTCTTATCAGACAATGAGCTATGACAACCAGTTAAAATTAAAGAAAGATACAGTTAAGGGAATTCTTGATAACGCAATTAATGAGTCATACGAATTTCAGGGAATTTTGCAAAGTCCATTGCAGTGGGAGTATAGAAACAAGATGGAATTCTCTTTTGGAGATGAAGTAAAAGATGGTCCACTTGCTCTTGGAATGCATAAGCGCAATAGTTTCCATGATATTGTGACAGTAGATGAGTGTCAAATTGTAGATAGTGATTACAGAAAAATTCTTGATGCTGTGTTGGAATTTTGTGCCGGTAAAGAATTACCTTTTTACAAAAAATTACGTCATGAAGGATATTTAAGACACCTTTTGGTAAGAAGAACAACAGTTACAAAACAGTTACTTGTTGCGGTGGTCACAACATCGGACAAGGAAATGGAAGAGAAGGCAAACTGGACTGAGTTAGTTGAAATTTTAAAGAACCTTGATTTGTCAGCAAAACTTTGCGGAGTAATACATATTATTAATGACGGTTTAGCTGATGTGGTTCAAAGTGACGAAACAAGAATTTTATTTGGTGATGAATATATTTATGAGGAGTTGCTTGGATTAAGATTTAAGATTTCAGTTTTCTCATTTTTCCAGACAAATTCTTTAGGAGCAGAAGTTCTTTATTCTAAAGCAAGAGAGTACATTGGTGACACTAAAGATATGACAGTGTTTGACCTTTATAGTGGGACAGGAACAATCGCCCAGATTATCGCACCTGTTGCTAAAAAAGTAGTTGGTGTTGAAATCGTTGAAGAAGCTGTTGGGGCGGCAAAAGTTAATGCAGGCTTAAACGGTCTTGATAACTGTGAATTTATCGCCGGTGATGTTTTGAAAGTTATAGATGAAATTGAGGACAAGCCGGATATGATTATTCTTGATCCACCACGAGATGGAATTAATCCAAAAGCATTGCAGAAAATAATTGATTTTGGTGTAAATAATTTGGTTTACATAAGTTGTAAACCTACAAGCCTTGCAAGAGATTTAGAAATGTTACAGGAGCAGGGATATAGAGTAGAAAAGGCATGTGCAGTGGATATGTTTCCTAATACAGTGCATGTGGAGACGGTGGTTAAACTTAGCCGATAAATAAAGGAGTTTCGTGGATTTGAAGGATAATTAAGTCAAAGGAAAACACTATTAAATCATTGTAAGGAAAAATAGATTATATTAAAAATTAATAGATATTTTCCGTTGATTATTTATATAATATAAAATCTGATTTACAGGTGTGGTCAATCTGGTGATTGATTGGTAAAATTGATTTAGATGTGGTGGATTTGGAAATCCATCGGGTGCCCCCCCTTGGGGGGGGGGCTACCGATGGATGCAGAAAGATAGAGAGGCAATTTATAAATCATTTTCAAGAAATAATGATATGTGGAATGGTGATTGTAAGAGATGAGAAAAGTCACTTTACTGGGGATGAAAGTACAAGGAGGAGAAGGTATATTAATAAATGATTAATGAGTCATTTCGATATACTGAGAATGAAATATGTGGATTATTTGTGGAGCAATCAGCATTATATTTTGTATTGGTGGTTGAAAATTAAAGAAAATGATAGGGCGGTATTATCAGCAGTCTGCTCGTTAGCATTTGTGATAGCTACACTTTTGGTTCAGTACAAAATGGCATTAAATTGGGTTAATAAAAAAGACTGGACAGCGTTAATGGATGTTATGCCATCAACGCTTGTAATATTGTGTGTGTATGCTATCGTTTTGATTTTGGCAAATGTGATTACAATTGCAGATAAGAAAAATAATAATTTCCAATAGTGGTAATTATGGAAAAAATAGATGTAGATGGGTGCAGGATAAAAAATTAGATTAATGCTAGATGAAATGAGGAGATAGCAATGCAAAACACTGAATTAAAAATAAATTTGCAGGATACAGAATGGAAACTTGCTTATATTAATCATGATAGAAATATAGCTAGAGCAATTGTTTATGATGAAAAAGAACAATTTTTTTTGTAAGAGCAGAACGTGATGATGATTTTGGAAAAGCAACATTGATTGAAAGGGCAGGTGGGGGTGTTGAAGAAGGAGAAGATTTAACAGACGAAATGTACAATCAACATACTAATTTTTGAGAAAAATAGTGCAATGACATATTATGTCCTTGTGTCAAACTACAATGAAAATGTAAAAGTTAATGATTTGTGTCAAAGATACGGAGGAATAAATATGGCAAAAAAAGTTAGATTTCCATTAGAAATGGAAGATGGTGTTGAAGTAAGAAGTATGGAAGAATTACGTGATAATTTTTCATTATCAAGAGTATTGGAATACTTTAATGATGGAAGGCTTGTAACATGGCTTCAGGACAGGTATGAAAATACTATTGCAGAAGAAATCGCAGCAATTAATCCAAACGAAGAGGATGTTGAAAAGAAAATTTGTGAAGTTTTAGATGTAAAATATGATGAAAATACATCTGAAGAAGAAGGTATGGCTGAAGAAAGAAAGCGTAAATTAGAGCTGCTTAAGGAATATCCTGATGCTATGAAATATGCAAAGAATGTTGACTATGTAGCTTTTGATCAGGACGATTTATACGATTTACTTGATGAGAACGCAAAAGAAATTTATTTGTGTGGTAAAAGATTTCCAATGCCGATATCTAAAGGTAATACAAAGTATATTGGAATTATTGATGGAGTTGAGGTTGTGATAGAGGCAAAACAGCCTGTTGATTTTGAATCAAAATCCATTTCATTTGTAAATTGTCAATTTGATGAGAAATATAGGAAGATAGTAGGCGCAGAAGAAAAGAATTTGTCAGTAATAGCAGAGAACAAAGAAAACAAGGCGGATAGTAAATTTGATATCTTTAATGATATTTTTGATTCAGAATCGGAATGCCAAGAAAAATCGAATGATAGTCAAGCATTAAGTAATATTGATTTGGATGAGATAAGCGAATTTGTGGATAACATAAGTGAAATTTTAGAAGAGTTTGTAGATGAAGCGTTTGAAAACGAAGAAGAAGGCTTATATGAATATGACGGTTCTATTGAGTGTGAGGCTGATGATTACAATGATTCGGGTTATTACATAAAAGCGAAAGCAAAAGCTGCATGTAAGGAGGAACTGTCAAGAGCAGTATTTGAGGTTAAAAGATTATATGAGAACGTAAAAAAAGAATTAATAGATACCACAGAAATATGCTATAAAGAATTAACATTTTCAATTGCAGCATTCTTGAAAAATGTATTTTTTGAATCTTGTGAGGCATTTGCGGATGTCTATTGTACAGGCAATACGAAAGGGTACGTTGAAAGAAAAATTGATGATTTAAAGACTTCAGTTAATAAACCAGACGAAAGTTGGGAAGAACAAATCCAAAAAAAATGTCAAAAAGCATTTGCAGAAGCTATTGAAAAATCGTTCGATGAAGAGGAAAAAGAAGTACTTGGTATTAAGGAATTATTTGAAAAATGCGAATATTGTGAAGGGTATGAAGACGATTATAGTTTTTATATTGATAGCGCATGTGAAAGTTTGTTGATGCATATGAAAGTATTATTTATGACGCAGAGGCGGATTTTCCGAATGCTGTATACGAGTCATACGTTGAAGTAATGTATGAATATGTGAATAATTTAAAAGAATGGATAGGTAGTTTTCAAAATCGAAAAACTGTTACAGGGAGAGAGATGATTGAAAGAATGATAAAAAGACTTAATATGTAAAAATGTTAGAGCACATAAAAGAAAAATATAGATTTAGTAAGTGATTTGGGCGACCATTCGTTTTCAAAAAAGGTTGAAAATGAATGGTTGTTTTCTTTTTGAAATACTTAAAAAAAATGTCAAAAATCAAATTGACACTAAATAAAATAAATGTTATTTTTGTGACAAATATCAAAGTGGCACAAAATAAACTAATAGGAGGTAGTCATGATAAAAACATTGGAGGAAGCATTAGAACGCATTAAGGAACTGGAAGAAGAGAACAAGAAGTTGTTGTCGGAATTGGAATATTATAGAAACAGAAATTACGGTGGAAGAAAGAACCATAACGAGGCATGGATGGCTGCTTATAATGATTTTGCCGGTAAATATGAGAGTGGTATGACTATTAACGAAATTGTAGAAGAAGGCGATATTAGTAGGAGAACTGCATATCGGTATAAAGCTTATTATGATGAATTAAAAAGTGTGAAGGAGAACAAATAGCTTATGGAAGAAAAACAAAATTCAAGAAATGTATCTATTGTTAAAGATTTAAATGGAAATAACATTGTTATAATTAATGATATTGTTTTTAAGGGGAAAAAATCCATTAGTTGGAAAGATGTTGAAAAATATTTGATGAGATATGTTGGGGAATTGTACACAATAGTAGCTACTAACGAAGTGGTTTATATAGGAGCAGATTTGCCAGATGAGTATGCACATTCAGAATATACTAATATTTTAAAGGGTGCAAATGCTAAGGCTAAAGCCAATGCAGTACAAGGTATTCCCGAATTAATTAAAATTTCATCGGGATTAAAATATTTTCCAAATAAAAAGAAAAAACATAATAACGATGCAAAATATGGTTGGTATAGGTATGAATCAAGATTCGCATTACCTGTATTTGGTGAAGATGGTGAGATATTGAGATTTAATGTATTTCATGTGGCGATGTTAGTGCGTCATGCTAGAGATGGAAAGAAATATTTATACGATATTATGAATATAAAAAAAGAAACGAGCAACCTTTTCCAGTCACAAGACCTTACTCAGTGAGAAAACCCATTTCTTAATTAAATGATAGCAGTTTATTTTACAATTGTCAAGATGGAAACAAAAAAGAATAGTGATTGTTACAGAGCAGATATAAATTTATCTACTATGTAGATATCGCAATGGATAAAATCTATTGAACAATGGGAATAGAAAATTATTATTAAATTTACTTGAAATTGAAGAAAAATAACAGCCATTATATTACTTTATGTTATACTGTTTTAAAAGAGTATGTGTGGCTTAATTCACCCATATGAATGTTACAATAAGATTATAAATAGCAATAAGAGAGGACGCTAATGCTGGATAAAGCTAAAATAATAATGAAGATAATTCCATATCAAGATAAGTATAGAGATGACCTTATTTTTATGATTCTTGAAGCAAAAAATGCTTTAGGAAGAGTGCCGGGACTTAATGAAGATTTACTGGATATCCAAAAAAATTATACAGACAAAGGTGGAATGTTTTGGCTTGCAATAGACGAACATGACAGAGTAATCGGAAGTGTTGGCGTAAGCATAATGGAGAATGAAATCGAATGTTATATTCATCGTTTGTTTATTAAATATAATCAAAAACATAAAGGGATAGGTACAGAACTTTTATCCACTGCTGAGGCTTATGCAATTAAAAAAGGAAAAATTGCAACCATTGTACACTTAGGTAAATCGAAGGAACAATGGTTTGAAGCATGGGCTTTTTATCCAAAGCATGGATATGTTGAAATCGAAGATAACATAATGAGAAAAGAATTGAAAAAATTATAACAAAAGAACAGGAGTAGCAAATGAGAACGGAGCAGGTAACGCTTACCAACATGTGTATGGTGTATGATGACGACGGCAATGTGCTTGTACAGGATAAAGTTGACAACGATTGGGGAGGCTTAACATTTCCGGGTGGTCATATTGAAAAGGGCGAATCTTTTGTGGATTCGGTCATACGTGAAGTATACGAAGAAACAGGTTTGAAAATAGAAAATCCACGAATTTGTGGGATAAAGGACTGGATGGAAAAAGATGGCAGCAGATACATAGTTGTTTTTTATAAGACAAATAAGTTTAGTGGAGAGCTAAAATCTTCTGAGGAAGGAGAAGTAAAATGGATTCCACTGGAGGAGATGAAAAAAGGAAATCTTGCA
>ERZ859980.524-NODE-524-length-23167-cov-1.968631_pt1 | contig 23167 bp, 23 predicted proteins | sample MGYA00509984_ERZ859980 | MGnify/ENA primary metagenome ERZ859980 (study PRJEB30046, sample SAMN00715173) | human gut metagenome | study: EMG produced TPA metagenomics assembly of the A metagenome-wide association study of gut microbiota in type 2... | reverse complement strand
GCCCGCTAAGTGCCGACGTCTGCTTACGGCCTGCTTATTCTTACACCCATCCGGGGCTGCTTGCTTATTTTAATAACCTTGTGATATGAGATGGGATTTGGTAAAATAAGAACATATAGAAATTGGGAGGTAGGAGTATGGCACAGATCAGACCATTTAGGGCATATCGTCCCTGTCAGGGGATGGAGAAAAGGATTGCGGCGCTTCCTTATGATGTATATAACAGGGAGGAAGCGTGTGAAGTGGTGAAGAAGAATCCGGACTCTTTTCTGGCGGTTGATCGGGCGGAGACGCAGTTTGGCGAGGAAGTAGACACATATGCGGACTGTGTGTATGAGAAAGCGGATCAGCTGCTTCGGGAGAAAATTCAGGAAGGAAAATTTGTACAGGATCCGACACCATGTTTCTATCTGTATGAACTGACCATGGACGGGAACAGCCAGACCGGTGTAGTGGCTTGTGCCTCTATTGACGATTACCGGAACAATGTGATCAAAAAGCATGAAAATACCAGAGCGGATAAGGAGGAAGACCGTATCCGCCATGTAGATACCTGCAGTATGCAGACGGGGCCCATTTTCCTGGCATATCGGGCGAAAGAGGAACTGCAGAACAAGATCGGAGAGATCAAAACACAGACACCGGTTACGATTTTGTCAGTGAGGACGGCATCGAACATCGTGTGTGGGTGATTTCGGAGGCTGCGGATGTGGCAATGATTGAAGAGGCGTTTGCAAAGATCCCGGCTATTTATATTGCGGACGGTCATCATCGTTGTGCCTCAGCGGTAAAGGTGGGATTAAAGCGCAGAGAGCAGCATCCGGATTATACGGGAGAAGAGGAATTCAATTATTTCCTGTCGGTGATTTTCCCAGATGAAGAACTGCAGATCCTGGATTATAACCGGGTGGTGAAGGATTTAAACGGTATGGATGTCGATGCGTTCCTGGCAGCCATCGAAGAACATTTTATGATAGAGAAAAAAGGACGTATTCCTTACCGGCCGGAGAAAAAAGGAGCTTTCGGTATGTTCCTGGAAGATGAGTGGTACTGTCTTACAGCGAAGAAGGAGATTCGGAGCGAAGATGCTGTGGAAGGACTGGATGTATCTCTTTTACAAAATTACCTGTTGAATCCTGTTCTGGGAATCGAAGATCCAAAGACCGATAAGCGGATCGATTTTGTGGGAGGTATCCGGGGACTTGCGGAACTGGAGCGGAGAGTACATACCGATATGAAGGTGGCATTTTCCATGTATCCTACTTCCATCGGGGAACTTTTTGCAGTGGCGGATGCGGGACGTCTGATGCCTCCGAAGTCCACCTGGTTCGAGCCGAAGCTGCGCAGCGGTCTGTTTCTGCATGAGATAGAGCGGTAATACCTGCGACCGGATAAGCAAAAAAGTGACAGAATAGAATGCAGCAGACTACACGCCGCAGAAAAGAGGGAATATGACAAACAAACTTTATAAACTGATGAACTGGGCAAAGATAGAAGAAATCACTTATTCTGAATGTGATAATCCCCATGAACTGTTAGGACCTCATAAGCAGGGAAGTAAAATGCTGGTACAGGCATTCTTCCCGGGAGCAGAAAAGGTGACGATCCACTGGAAGAAGACAGGACAGGTAGGCGAAGCTTTTCTGGCAGATGTCCCTATGGAACTGGCAGACGAAGAAGGTTATTTCGCAGCCCTGATAAATGCCGGGAAGATGGCACCTTATGAATATGTGGTGGAATATGGAAAGACAGAAGAGCGTGAAGCCCACAGAATGATCTGCGGTGATGCTTACCGGCATGTTCCCCAGATCACGAAGGAAGATATGGATCGTTTTGCCGCAGGCATTCATTATACGATCTATGAAAAGCTGGGGGCACACCCTATGGAACTGGATGGGGATAACGGCACGTATTTTGCTGTGTGGGCGCCGAATGCCATGCGTGTCAGCGTAGTAGGTGATTTCAATGAATGGGACGGGCGGATCCATCAGATGAGACGACTGGGTGATTCCGGCATTTTTGAACTGTTTGTTCCGGGGGCGGAGGTCGGAGACTGCTATAAATATGAACTGAAGATCAAAGGCGGATTGACCTATCTCAAAGCAGACCCTTACGGTAATGCCGCACAGAAGAGACCGGAGACGGCTTCTGTTATCACTGACTTGCGAGACTTTTCATGGGATGACAGTGAGTTCTTGAAAAAAAGGGAAAGCTACCAGTGTGGAAATGCTCCGGTCAGTGTGTATGAAATGTATCTGGGAAGTTTTGTGACGCCGGACGAGGGACAGGATTATGCGAACTATCGTGAGATCGCTCCGAAGGTCATTGATTATGTAAAAAAAATGGGATACACCCATGTGGAACTGATGCCGGTCATGGAGCATCCCTTAGATGCTTCCTGGGGATATCAGGTGATCGGTTATTATGCACCGACTGCCAGATACGGTACACCGGAGGACTTTATGTTCTTCGTGAATGAACTGCATAAGGCGGGAATCGGTGTGATCCTTGACTGGGTGCCTGCGCATTTCCCAAGGGATTCTTACGGTTTGTCCGCATTTGACGGCACCTGTCTTTATGAGCATCAGGATCCCAGACAGGGCAGTCATCCGCACTGGGGCACCCTGATCTACAATTACGGTCGTCCCCAGGTATCGAACTATCTGATCGCCAATGCATTGTTCTGGGTGGAGAAATATCATGCGGACGGTATCCGTATGGATGCGGTAGCCAGCATGCTTTATCTGGATTACGGCAGACAGGACGGGGAATGGATCCCTAATATGTACGGTGGTAATGAGAATCTGGAAGCCATCGAGCTGATCAAACACTTTAATTCAATCCTCAAAAAGAGAGATCCCGGGGTATTGTCCATTGCAGAGGAAAGCACGGCATTTCCCATGATCACCGGATCGCTGGAGGAAGGCGGACTGGGATTTGACCTGAAGTGGAACATGGGCTTCATGAATGACTATCTGGATTATATCAAATACGATCCCTATTTCCGCAGCCACCACCACGGAGAGCTTACTTTCAGCATGATCTATGCCTACAGTGAGAAGTTCATGCTGGTATTTTCCCATGATGAAGTGGTACACGGCAAGGGAACTCTGCTTGGTAAAATGCCTGGAGACAGGGCACAGAAGCTTGCTAATTTACGTCTGACTTACGGTTATATGATGACCCATCCCGGCAAGAAGCTTCTCTTCATGGGACAGGATCTGGCGGAAGAGAAAGAATGGAACGAAATGCGTCAGGTAGAGTGGCAGCTGGAGGAACAGAAGGAAAATGCCGGTGTCCAGAAACTGGTGAAGGATCTGAATGTACTTTACAGAGAGAATAAGGCATTGTATGAATGCGATGATCAGGCCAAAGGCTTCCAGTGGATGAACGAGATCTCTGCCAATGAATGCTATGTAAGCTTTGTACGTAAGGGAGAAGAGGCAGAGGAACTGCTTCTGGTCGTAGCAAACTTCTCCGGAGTACCCAGAGAGATCACCACAGGTGTGCCTTACGAGGGAAAATACAAGGAGATCCTGAACACGGATGCTGTGCAATATGGCGGTACCGGTGTGGTCAATGACCGTGTGAAACGTGCGGAGGACGTGGAATGGGATGACAAAAAGCAGTCCGTTACCGTGAAAATGGCTCCCCTTTCCTTAAGCATTCTGCAGTTTATTCCTTATACCGAGGCAGAACTGGAAAAAGTGATCGAGAAGCGTATCCGCAAGAATACACCGATCCGCAAGACCGCAGGCAAGACTACAAAAAGAAAACAGGAGAAATAAGGCAACATGGATCTGACAGATAACGTAATTGAAGAGGTGCAGAAAAAAGAAGGACTGATCGCATCTTTCCTGGATACCCTGCCGGAAAAGGCACTGAATCTTGGCATCCGGATCGGACTGGCACTGGTATTCTTTTTCATTGGAATGCAGCTGATCAGGCTGATCCGCAAGATCATCCGTAAATCTATGAACCGGGCGGGAGCCGAGACCGGTGTGATCCAGTTCGTGGACTCTTTTGTAAAAGCTTCTTTATATATAATACTGATCCTGACACTGGCGTCCTCCTTCGGCGTGGACGCAGCCAGCATTGTTGCGTTGCTGGGATCGGCCGGCGTGGCCATCGGTCTGGCAGTGCAGGGAAGTCTGTCTAATCTGGCGGGCGGTGTGCTGATTTTATTATTGAAGCCGTTTAAGGTGGGAGATTACATTGTGGAAGGCTCCTCCGGTAAGGAAGGTACAGTAAAAGAGATCCAGATCTTCTATACAAAGCTGTTAACCTATGATAATCAGACGATTATTCTTCCAAACGGCAATCTGGCAAATAACACCATTGTGAATGTCACTGCTGCCGAATCCAGGCGATGTGATGTGAAGGTGTCTATTGCTTACAGCGCAGATATTAAGAAGGCAAAGGAAGTTCTGACAAAGGTTCTCTCTGAAGATCCCGATACTATAAAGGAAAGAGAGCATTTTGTATTTGTAGATGAACTGGCAGACTCCGGAATCAACCTATGTGTACGCTGCTGGTTCAAAAATGAGGATTTCTGGCAGGGAAAATGGCGTATTACCGAACAGTGTAAGTATGCACTTGATAAAGCAGAAATTGAAATACCGTTCCCGCAGATGGATGTGCATATGCGTTAATTAAAAATAGATATTGAATTTTACAGACTATAATGATAATATTACCGTTGTGATTCAATGTTTTAATATTTACATTTTTAGGAGGAAAAAATTATGAAAAAGTTTCTGGCACTTGCACTTGCATCTGTCATGGCTGTTTCTCTGGTAGCATGCGGCAGCACCAATGCTGACACCAATGCAGAATCCAGTGCGGCAGCTACCACCACTGCAACAACTGCAGAGAGCAGCAGTGAAGAACCCGGTCTGAAGATCGCTATCGTATCCAGCCCCTCCGGCGTGGATGACGGTTCCTTCAATCAGGACAACTACAACGGTGTTCTGAAGTTCATTGAGGAGAATCCGAATGCAACCGTAACCCCCATCCGTGAGGAGACCGGTGACAGCGCAGCAGCTGTTCAGGCTGTAGCTGATGTTGTAGCTGATTATGATGTTATTGTATGCTGTGGTTTCCAGTTTGCAGGTATCGGCAATCTGGCACAGGAGAATCCGGATACCAAGTTCATCCTGATCGATTCCTGGCCTACCGTTGATGGTACCGAAGTAACCGCAGATCAGGTGATCGACAACGTATACGCTGCTTACTATGCTGAGCAGGAGAGTGGTTTCTATGCAGGTATGGCTGCAGCTCTGTCTACCACCACAGGTAAGGTAGCAGTAGTAAACGGTATTGCATATCCTTCCAACGTGAACTACCAGTATGGCTTCGAGTGCGGTGTTAAGTATGTGAACGGTACCAAGGCATGAACGTAGAAGTAGTAGAGCTTCCTTCTTACGCAGGTACCGATGTTACCGGCGCTAACGTAGGCGGTAACTATGTTGGTAACTTCTCCGATGAAGCTACCGGTAAGGTACTGGGTAATGCTCTGATCGCTGAAGGCGTGGACATCCTGTTCGTAGCAGCAGGTGGTTCCGGTAACGGTGTATTCACCGCTGCAAAGGAAGCTGAAGGCGTTAAGGTGATCGGTTGTGATGTTGACCAGTATGATGACGGTGCAAACGGTGACAGCAATATCGTTCTGACCAGTGGCCTGAAGGTAATGCATGATACTGTTTACAACGTACTGAACGAAGTAAAAGACGGTTCCTTCAAAGGTGCTAATGTGACTCTGACCGCAGCAGATGATGCTACCGGTTTCGTAAGTGAGGAAGGCAGATGCCAGCTCACCGCAGAGGCTATTGAGAAGATCAATGTAGCACAGGCTCTGTTAAAGGAAGGCAAGATCGTTCCTGCGGCAAACTTTAACGGTGTAACTCCGGAGACCTTTACCTGGTAGGAAGAATGGATTCACAAGAAGGTGATGGTGAGGAACTGTCACCTTCTTCTTGTTTAAACTGCTGTTTAGGCAGGAAAATGTACAGAAATGAGGATGAACATGTCGGAATATATTGTGAGATGAAACACATCACCAAACGTTTTCCCGGGATCGTAGCCAATGACGATGTGACGATCCAGATCAAAAAGGGAGAGATCTTTGCCCTTCTGGGAGAAAATGGTGCAGGAAAATCCACCTTGATGAGTATGCTGTTCGGAATGTACGAACCGGATGAAGGAGAGATCTATATCCGGGGTGAAAAGGTGAAGCTGGAATCTCCCAATCATGCCACCAAATTAAACATCGGTATGGTACACCAGCATTTCAAACTGGTATCCAACTACACCATTGCTGAGAATATCGTAATGGGTATGGAGCCGGTGAAGAAGGTGCTGGGATGTATTCCGGTAGTGGATATGAAGAAGGCCAATCAGGATATCCGGAACCTTTCGGAAAAATACGGACTGGCAGTGAACCCCACCGATGTGATCAGCGACATTAATGTCTCTACACAGCAGAGAGTAGAGATCTTAAAGATGCTTTACAGAGAAGCGGAGATCCTCATTTTTGATGAACCCACAGCGGTTCTGACACCGCAGGAGATCGATTTCCTGTTGGATATTATCAAATCTCTGCGGGATGACGGCAAGACTATCATCCTGATCACACATAAACTGGAAGAAATCAAACGGATCGCGGACAGATGTGCCATCCTGAACCGCGGACGTCTGATGGATGTCATGGATGTGGCTACCACGTCCACCAAAGTTATGGCCAACAAAATGGTAGGCCGTGAAGTGAATTTTGAGACAGAAAAAGAGCCTGCAAAACCGGGTAAGACCATACTCAGTATCGAGAAACTGAATGTTTACAATAAACAGGATTTCCAGGTGGTAAAGGATGTATCTCTGGAGGTACATTCCGGTGAGATCGTTGCGATCGCAGGTGTGGCAGGCAACGGACAGGTAGAAATCGCAGATGCTATTGCGGGACTGGTACCGGTGCGTTCCGGCAAGATCCTGTTAAACGGCAGAGACATTACGAACCTGTCTATCAGAGAACGAACGACCGAAGGAATTTCCTATATTCCCGAGGATAGACAGAATTACGGACTGGTCATGGATTTTACCCTTTCGGAGAATCTGGCGCTTCGTAATTATTACAAAGAGCCGTTCTGTCATAAGGGAGTACTGGATCAGAAGATTTTTGAAGACAACAGTGAAAAACTGATAGAAAAATACGATATCCGAAGCGGCCAGGGCAGCAAGACAGTGGTACGTTCCATGAGTGGTGGTAATCAGCAGAAAGCCATTATTGCCAGAGAAGTGGAACAGGATTCCTCCCTGATGATCTTTGTGCAGCCCACCCGTGGACTGGATATCGGTGCCATAGAGAATATCCACAAGCAGATCATTGCAGAGAGAGACAAGGGCAAGGCAATCCTTCTGATCTCTCTGGAATTGGATGAGATCATGAATTGTGCGGATACCATCGCAGTTATTTATAACGGAAGCATACAGAAGATCGCCAAAGCCAGTGAACTGACCACCAATGAAGTGGGAGAGTTCATGATGGGCGTAAAAAACAAGGAGAAGGAGGCATAAGACCATGAAAAAATTTACAAAATTATGGAATGCGGTAAAGATTCCTCTCCTTGCGATCCTTTGTAGTCTTGTGGCAGGTGGTGTGATCATCGCTGTGACCGGTTCCAATCCCTTTAAGGCTTATTACGCACTTCTACAGGGAGGCGGACTGGCACCCAAGTCCTCCTACGCCAGCTACAAGAGTATGCTGACGGACTTTATGAGTTATGTGAACTATTTTACCCCCATGATCTTCGCGGCACTGGCTGTGGCGGTAGCACTCCGCGCCGGACTGTTTAATATCGGCGTCTCCGGACAGATGCTGGCAGCCGGATTTACCGCAAGCATCGTTGTGGGCTACAGCAGTCTGAACGCCGTGCTGGCAAAGCCGCTGGTAGTAATCATCGGCCTGATCGTCGGTGGTCTGGTGGGAGCACTGATCGGCTTCCTGAAATACCGGTTTAATATCAATGAGGTCGTTTCCTCTATTATGTTAAACTATACGTTCCAGTATGTGATCAGTTTCTTCATCAATACCTTTTTCGTGGATCCGGTCTCCAGACAGTCAAAGGAAATCTCCGCAGCTTCCAGACTGACACTGATGGATACCATGGTGGGCAATCTGAAAATGGATATTCCGCTGGGAATTATTCTGGCTCTGCTTACGGTGGTGGCTGTATGGTTCCTGTTAGAGAAGACAAAGCTTGGTTATGAACTGAAGGCTGTGGGCTATTCCCGCAGTGCTGCAAAATATGCAGGTATCAAGGTAGGCAGAAGCATGGTACTGTCCATGACGATTTCCGGTGCACTGGCCGGACTTGCCGGTGTGACTTATTATCTGGGCTATGTGGGATCCATTCAGCCAAAGGTATTGATCAGTACCGGATTTGATGCCATTGCGGTATCCCTGCTTGGTAACAACAATCCCTTCGGTATTGTATTTTCTACTATGCTGATCACCCTGATCAGCAAGGGAAGTACTTATATGAAATCTGCGGCCGGCGTGGATGCGGAGATTGCATCCGTTATCACCGGTATCATCCTTTTGTTCAGCGCATGTAATGCTTACATCAAGTGGAAAATGGAGCGAAACAGAAGAGAGAAAACCAACAAGACAAAGGAGGACAAATAAATGGATATTGTGATCATTGACGGTTTATCCTTTGCACTGCCTTTATTTATTATGGCCATCGGTGGCATCTACTGTGAGAAATCCGGTGTGACCATGCTGGCGGTAGAAGGCTTACAGGGTTTTGGCGCCTTTATCGGTGCATTCGTGGCGGTTGCCATTGCGGGAAACTTTCCGGAGACTCTCCGGCGCCTTTCTACATTGCCATGGTTATGGCGGCTGTGGGCGGAAGTCTGTTTGCACTGATCCATGCCATGTTATGTCTGAAGTTCAAGGCCAATCAGGTTATCAGTGGTGTGGTAGTCAATATTCTGGCCATGGCGCTGACCGCATATTTAACGAAGCTGTTCAACAGAGTGGTATTTGGTGCTACGTCCGATAAGTTCGTACTGACTGTTTCTTCCAGAATTACCATCCCGGGAATCTCTAAGATTCCGGTACTGGGAGCGTATTTACCAATCTGTATCCTTTTGAACTGGTGATTGTGGTAGTGGCTTTCGTGGCGTGGTTTGTGATGTATAAGACCCGCTTCGGCATGCATCTGCGTGCCTGCGGTGACAATCCCCATGCAGTGGATGCGGCCGGAAGACAGGTGGGACAGATCCGTCTTGCAGCCATTATGATCTGTGGTGCGTTGTCGGGACTGGGAGGTATCTGTTTCGCGTATTCCATTTCCGCAAACTTTTCCTCCAGTATTTATGTAGGTTACGGTTATCTGGCTATTGCGGCACTGATCTTCGGCAACTGGCGTATCCTGCCGACTCTGGGAGCGTGTCTGTTGTTCGGATTTGCCAGATCCGGTGGATACCGTCTGGTACAGGTGCTGCAGATGCCCAGCAGTTATCAGGATCTGGTCATGATCCTGCCTTATGTACTGACTTTGCTGCTTCTGGTATTCTTCTCCAAACAGAACGGTGCACCGAGAGCACTGGGAGTGATCTACGACAAAGGTGCAAGATAAGCAGACATTTGCAGAACGCAGCTTTGCATGGCTCTGAAGAGTTACTACAAAAAAAGAGAAAGCGAAAAGCTTTCTCTTTTTTAATACATATAAGCTGAAAATGGGACTCGAACCCACGACCCCTTCATTACGAGTGAAGTGCTCTACCAACTGAGCTATTTCAGCGGACTAGGTTATTATATATGTTCTTGGGAAATTTTGCAACTGTAAAATTTTTTATTTTCGCAGAACGTTTCACAAAGCCGTAAATTATGTAGGAGACCGTAAGACAAAAACGCCTGCGGATCTCCGAAAGGTCAGTTGCGGTGCTTTTTGCTGTAATGTTCCAGAGACTGTGTCAGCAGATAGAGCAGCATGGCAATCACACATAGCAGTAAGATGGAACTGATTACCATATCCAGCTGGAAGACCTGGGAACCGTAGATGATCAGGTAGCCCAGTCCCCGTCTGGCGGCGAGAAATTCCCCGATGATAACACCTACCAGGGACAGCCCGATATTGACTTTGGTGGTACTGAGCAGGGTGGGAATGGATCCCGGCAGTACCACTTTGAAAAAGATATCCCTGCGGTTTCCACCCAGTGTGCGGATCAGAATCTCCTTTTCCGGATCTACCTGATGAAAGGCGGTGTAAAAGCTGATGATGGATCCGAATACTGCCACAGAGATTCCAGCAATGATGATGGTGTTGATCCCGGTGCCCAGCCAGACAATAAACAGAGGAGCCAGAGCGGATTTCGGAAGGCTGTTGAGCAGTACCAGATAAGGCTCTAAGATCTCCGACAGCTGCCTGGAAAACCACAGCAGAGTGGATAACAGAAGACTGACGAAAAATACCAGCAGGAAACTCAGGATCGTTTCTAACAGTGTGATACCGATATGCATCGGAAGGGACCGCTCTGTCCATAATTCGCCAAGGCACAGAATGACTCGTGGGGACTGGAGAAAAAGAAACTGTCGATCCAGTCAAGATCTGCACTTACTTCCCACAGGAGTAAAAAGATTCCCAGAAGAAAAAAGCGCAGGAAGGAGACCTGTCTGTGATGGCTTTTGTGTTTTCGAAGATATTGTTCCTGAACGGTCAGAGGTTGTTTAGTTTGTGGTCTCATCCGTTAATTCCTCCCAGAGTTGTTTGAAATAATATGGAAATTCTGGCGCATTTCTGGCAGCCAGCGGTGATGCATCCGGAAGCGTGAGCCGGATGGGGAGAACGGCCTTGATCGTCGCCGGCCTCGCAGACAGTACATAGACCTTGTCGGCCAGACTGATGGCTTCCGACAGATCGTGAGTGACGATGATCATAGTCTTACCAGCCTGCCGGATCAGCCGGCAGATATCCGCGGATACCATGAGCCTGGTCTGGTAATCCAGGGCGCTGAAGGGTTCATCCAGAAGGAGCAGCTGGGGATCCAGGGCAAGGGTACGGATCAGGGCAGCACGCTGCTTCATGCCGCCGGACAATTCGCTGGGACGTTTATCCTGAAAGCTTTCCAGACCATAGTCGGACAGAAGCTGTTTCACATAGTCGGTACGCTCTTTGGTAAGAGCATGATGGATCTCCAGTCCCAGAGTGACATTCTGGTAGATGGTACGCCATTCGAAGAGATGATCGTGCTGCAGCATATAGCCGACACGGGGATAGTGAAGGGATCCGTCGGGATTGTTGACTACGATGGTGCCGGTCTCCGGAGCAAGCAGTCCCGCAATGATAGACAGCAGCGTGGACTTCCCGCAGCCGCTGGGACCTACTAAAGCGACAAATTCCCCTTCCTCCACCTGAAAGGAGACATCTTTTATGGCACCGGTCTCGCCCGCCAGATTATGATAGGAGTAACCTATGTTTTTTAATTCGATGAGAGCTCCCATAAAAAGGCATACTTCCTTAACTTGAATATTTATTGTTATAGTATGAATTTAAAAGAAAAAAGTGTTTTTGCTACCCGAAAGTGATGAAATTCACTGTATTGCATTAAAGTGTCGTTTGTGATATGATTAATTGCAATCAATGTCTATGAGAAAAATTGTCTGATAGGCTGCTGACAGAATAAAAAGATGGGAGAATGACCATGGCACAATTATGGGGAGGACGCTTTACGAAACAGACCGATCAGCTGGTATTTGATTTCAATGCGTCCATAACATTCGATAAGAGATTGTTTCATGAAGATGTCACCGGAAGTATCGTACATGCCACCATGCTGGCAAAGCAGGGAATCCTCACCGAGGAGGAGAAAAAGAGCATTATCGAAGGACTGACCGGTATTTTAGAGGATGTGGATGCCGGAAAGCTTACAATCGACGAAACCCAGGAGGATATCCACAGTTTTGTAGAGGCAACCCTGATCGACCGGATCGGTGATGCAGGTAAAAAGCTTCACACCGGACGCAGCCGTAACGACCAGGTGGCGTTGGACATGCGTCTCTATACCAGAGCGAGAGTGGCAGAGACAGACGGACTTCTGGAAAAGCTTCTGGAAGCCATTCTGGACACCATGGAGAACAACTTAGAGACCTATATGCCGGGATTCACCCATTTACAGAAGGCACAGCCCATTACTCTGGCTCATCATTATGGTGCCTATTTTGAAATGTTCAAGAGGGACAGACAGCGTCTGGCCGATATTTACAAACGTATGAATTATTGTCCTCTGGGAGCAGGAGCACTGGCCGGTACCACGTATCCGTTAGACCGTGAGTATACCGCAAAGCTGCTTCGTTTTGAAGGACCGACATTAAACAGTATCGATTCCGTGGCGGACAGAGATTATCTGATCGAGTTCCTTTCCGCACTTTCCACGATCATGATGCATTTAAGCCGTTTCAGCGAAGAAATCATTATCTGGAATTCCAATGAGTACCAGTTCGTGGAACTGGACGATGCCTATTCCACTGGAAGCAGCATTATGCCTCAGAAGAAGAACCCGGATATCGCCGAACTGGTAAGAGGCAAGACCGGAAGAGTCTACGGTGCCCTGATGGCGTTACTTACCACCATGAAGGGACTGCCCCTTGCTTATAATAAAGACATGCAGGAAGACAAGGAGATGGCTTTTGATGCCATGGATACCGTAGCGGACTGTATTGCCTTATTTACCGGCATGATAAAGACCATGAAGTTCCGTAAGGACCGTATGGCAAAGAGTGCCATGAACGGATTTACCAATGCTACGGATGCCGCAGATTATCTGGTAGGTAAGGGTGTACCTTTCCGGGATGCTCATGGCATTATCGGACGCCTGGTACTGTATTGTATTGAAAAGGATACTTCCATTGATGCCCTGAGCCTGGAAGAATTACGTTCCATCAGTGATAAGTTTGATGAGGACATTTACGATGCCATTTCCTTAAAGACCTGTGTGGAAAAGCGGCTGACCATCGGTGCTCCCGGTGCGGAAATGATGAAGCAGGTCATTGAGAAAAATAAAGAATACCTGAAAACAAATGCCATAGAAGTATATCAACAGGCTTTGGAAGACCGCATTCAGTAAGTGGAAACTGAACAGGTCTTTTGCAGATAAAATAAAAATGCACAAAGATGAGGAGGAAATGAAAAATGAGTGAAAAATTACGTGTAGGTATCCTGGGCGGAACCGGTATGGTAGGTCAGAGATTTATCTCTCTGTTGGAGAACCATCCCTGGTTCGAGGTAACGACCATTGCTGCCAGCCCCCGTTCCGCAGGCAAGACTTATGAGGAGGCCGTGGGTGACCGTTGGAAGATGACCACTCCCATGCCCGAAGCTGTGAAAAAGCTGGTAGTCATGAATGTCAATGAAGTAGAAAAAGTAGCCGCACAGGTTGATTTCGTATTCAGTGCGGTAGATATGACCAAGGATGAGATCAAGGCCATCGAGGAAGCATACGCAAAGACCGAAACCCCTGTGGTATCCAACAACAGTGCCCACAGATGGACCCCCGATGTTCCCATGGTAGTACCCGAGATTAATCCCGAACATTTCCAGATCATCGAGGCACAGAAGAAGAGACTGGGAACCACCAGAGGATTTATCGCTGTAAAGCCCAACTGCTCCATCCAGAGCTATACACCTGTTCTGACCGCATGGAAGGAATTCGAGCCTTACGAAGTGGTAGCAACCACTTATCAGGCAATCTCCGGCGCAGGCAAGACTTTTAAGGACTGGCCCGAGATGGTAGGCAATATCATTCCTTACATCGGTGGTGAGGAAGAGAAGAGTGAGAAAGAACCCTTACGTATCTGGGGTAAAGTGGAAGGCGATAAGATCGTTCCCGCAACTTCTCCCGTGATCACCTGTCAGTGCATCCGTGTTCCGGTATTGAACGGACATACCGCAGCCGTATTTGTTAAATTCCGTAAGAAGCCCACCAAGGAGCAGCTGATCGAGAAACTGGTCACCTTCAGCGGTGAGCCTCAGAGACTGGGACTTCCCAGCGCACCGAAGCAGTTTATCCAGTATCTGGAGGAGGACAACAGACCTCAGGTGGCTCTGGATGTTGATTTCGAGAACGGTATGGGTATCAGTGTAGGTCGTCTGAGAGAAGATACCGTATATGATTACAAGTTCGTAGGTTTGTCACACAATACCTTACGTGGAGCAGCTGGGGGAGCATTGCTTTGCGCAGAACTTTTGAAAGCACAGGGTTACATCACCAAAAAATAAAGGGTGAGTGGGGTTATGAACGAGTTACGCTATCAGCTGGATCTTATGCGCGCAATGAATCAGAAACTGAGCGCTAAGGAGAGAATGTATCGTCTGTTGTGCGATACCATGGATTATGCTTATATCTACTATTCTTTTGAAAAGAATACGGTCACTACGCTGGGAAAATGGGATGATTTCTTTGACTTCCAGATTCTGGACAGAAGAGATTTTGTAAAACTTCAGGAGATGGTGGACGAACCGTATGTGCTGGCACTTCGGGAAATGCTGTTTTTGGAAAAGAGCGGTCGGGAGACGGACTCTGTGGAATGTATGCAGAGGGGAAAGAAGACCTGGCTGCAGTTTTCCAGCAGGATTTTCTACGAAGATGGCAGGCCGACGGATCAGATTATTGTGGTACAGAATATCACCAAACAGAAAACACAGAACGAAGAGCTTCTCTACATGGCGTATTACGACAGTCTGACCGGACTGTACAACCGTAATTATTTTGTGCGTCTTCTGACCGAATTTCTTCGTCGGGCCAAAGAGGATAACCGGCTGGTCAGCGTTCTTGTTATTGATATTGATGATTTCCGCAAGGTAAATGACGGACTGGGAATCGTGGCGGGGGACGAACTGTACAGCAGTTTGGCTCTTTTCTGAAGGAATTTAACGGGGATGATGTGATCGTCTGCCACCTGACCAGTGATGTCTACTGCATGGCCATTTATGATCCTTGTGGGAACAAAAGTGTGGAACATATTCATAAGGAGATCGTTAAGCGCACCAGGGAGCCGTTTTATCTGGTGGGCGGGCAGGTCCTGAACATCACCGTAAGTGTCGGTGTGGCGGAATATCCGGAGGCTGCGACTTCCGCACTGGAACTGATCAACTGTGCGGAAATCGTAATGTTCAAGGGAAAAGCCATGGGCAAGAACCGGATCCAGTATTTCGATACGCCGATCCTGAACGATTTCCTGAAAAATGTAGAACTGGACAGCAAATTAAAAGAGGCTGTTTTTGAGAATAATTTTCTGCTGTATTATCAGCCCCAGTATTATGCGGGCAACCGTAAACTGCGGGGCGTGGAGGCACTGATCCGCTGGAAGGATGGCAACGGCAGAATGATCAGTCCGGCAAAATTCATTCCCATTGCGGAGAAGAACGGAACGATCATTCCTATCGGCAACTGGGTACTGGAACAGAGTATCCGTACTTTTTCCGAATGGAGGAACCGTTACGGAGTTCCTTTTGTGCTGTCAGTGAATATTTCCGCGTTGCAGTACCAGAAGGAAGATTTTGTGGAAACCCTGCTGAATATCATTCATAAATACGATGTGGATCCGGATGAAATCGAACTGGAGATCACAGAAAGCATTTTGATCGACGATTTCAGTGCAGTTACCGAGAAAATGCAGTTGTTGAAGGAGTACGGGATTCGCATTTCACTGGATGACTTCGGAACAGGATTTTCTTCCCTGTCTTACTTAAAGAAGCTGCCTATCAATACGCTGAAGATTGATAAATCATTTACCGACACGCTGCTGACGGATTCTGCGACCCGGATTATTACGGAGTCTATTGTAAGTATGGTGAAATCCCTGGGATTTGAGTCCATTGCGGAAGGCGTGGAGGAAGAACAGCAGTATAAATATCTGCGGGCCATCGGGTGTGATATCATTCAGGGATATCTGTTTGGAAAGCCGTTGTCACAGGAAGAGATCGAACAACTGTTGCAGAAGATGTACTGATCTGCTGGGTCAGAAAGAAAGAGGCTGCCATGCTGACTGGAAGGGAACAGGAAACAGCTTTTTTGGAAAATCATTATAAGAGAACAGGGAGTCAGATCCTGGTGGTGTATGGACAGAGAGGCGTTGGCAAGACGGCTCTCTTAACCTCTTTTACGGAGAAAAAACAGACGTTGCGTTATAGTGCGGGAAACTGTTCTTCCAGAGAACAACAATATTTGTGGGGACGGGAACTGCGAAGCCGGGGAAAGGAGATTGCAGAGTATCCTTCCTGGCGGGAATTGCTGGAATGCATGACAATACAGAAAGGCGAAACGACAGCAGATAAGAAAGTACTTATCATAGAGAATTTTCAGTATCTTTTAAAAGGGGATACTTTGTTTTTGCAGGAACTGATTCGGTTCCTGAAGGAGAAAAAAGAAGCACTGTTAGTGATCCTGACCACCTATGCCTCCGGCTGGGTGGAGAACAGCATGATTTCCAAAGTGGGAAATCTGGCATTTTCCGTCAGCGGATTTCTGAAGGTGAAGGAACTGCCTTTTTCCGCCATGCGTAAGATATTTTCCGACTATACGGTACAGGAAAGTATTTCGCTTTATGCGGCATTGGGAGGGCTGCCGGGACTGTGGCGGCTGCTTTATCCGCAGAATTCGGCAGAAGAAAATCTGATCCGGCTGCTTTTACAGAGGAACAGCTTTCTGCCGGAGCTTATGATAAAATGGCTGTCGGAGGAATCGCGGGAGACGGCAGTTTATGACACCATTCTGGCAACGCTGGCAGACGGAAGACATGGAAAACTGAACGATATGTATGCACATACCGGATTTTCCCGGGCAAAGATCAGTGTATATCTGAAGAATTTGATGGAACTGGAGCTGGTGGAGAAGGTGCTGCCCGGTACATATGAGATCTGTAATGCGTTTGTCCGGTTTTATTTTTGCTTTCTGTTTCCGCATCAGACGTCTGAGCGGACAGAAGGCAGTACATTTTATGAAAAATACATCCGGGAAGAATATAATGATTTTCAACTGTTGACCTATCGCCGGATCTGTCAGGAAGTGCTGCAGGGACGTTTCCGGACGGTTGAACTCTGGAACAGCAGACAGGGGAAAATCTATTTTCTGTGCAGGGAGGACACCGGCAGAAAAATCGTGGTGGATTATTCCGGCACGGTATGTTATACTTCGAAAGATTATGATGTGCTGCAGGCATCCATGAAGAGGGAACATGTGACTGTAGACAGCATTCTGATATTTAGCGAGAATGGATATGAGAAGACATTAACGGAAGGAACGGTACAGATACTGGTGCATTCCGTGGATGAGAACTCGTAAGACAGGAAAGATGGTATTACGTGGGTAAAAATTTATTTATTGCAGAGAAACCGAGCGTGGCAAGAGAATTTGCCAATGCTTTAAAATACAATATGCGTTCCAAAGACGGCTATCTGGAATCGGAAGAGGCTATCGTTACCTGGTGTGTGGGACATCTGGTGACCATGAGTTATCCGGAGGTGTATGATGAAAAGTTCCGGAGATGGAGCTTTGACACCTTGCCTTTTCTACCGACGGAATTCAAATACGAAGTCATTGAAAGTGCGAAAAAACAGTATACGATCGTAAGTTCCCTGCTGAACCGGCCGGATGTTACGACAATTTATGTCTGCACCGACTCCGGAAGAGAGGGAGAATACATCTATCGTCTGGTGGAGCAGATGTCGGGCGTACAGGACAAGGAACGGAAACGTGTATGGATCGACTCCCAGACGGAGGAAGAGATCTTACGTGGAATCCGGGAGGCAAAAGATCTCTCAGCCTACGACAATCTGGGAAATGCTGCCTATCTGCGGGCCAAGGAAGATTATCTCATGGGTATCAATTTTTCCAGAGCCCTGACGTTAAAATACGGCAACACGGTAAAAGGGTATCTCAAAAGAGACCGGGCAGTGATTTCTGTGGGTCGTGTGATGACCTGTGTCCTTGGAATGATCGTGAACAGAGAGCGGGAGATCCGTTCGTTCACCAAGACTCCCTTTTACCGGGTGATCGGTAATTTTAAATTACAGGAGAAGCCCTTTACCGCAGAGTGGAGAGCAGTGGAAGGCTCGAAATATTATAATTCTCCGGCACTGTATAAAGAGAACGGCTTCAAGAAAAAAGAGGATGCCGAGCGTCTGATCGCAGAGCTTACCGCAGAACCGGCAGGCCCGGTGACTGTCACCGGCATTGAGAAGAAAAAAGAGAACAAGAATGCACCGCTTCTGTACAATCTGGCGGAGTTACAGAATGACTGTTCCAAATACTTTAAGATCAGCCCGGATGAGACTTTGCGGATCGTACAGGAACTGTATGAGAAAAAGATGACCACTTATCCCCGAACGGATGCCAGAGTCCTGTCTACGGCGGTGGCAAAGGAAATCCACAAGAATATCGGTGGCTTACGCAGCTATGCTCTGGCCACTCCTTTTGCCAAAGAAGTGTTAGAGCAGGGGACCTATAAGAATATTGCGAAGACACGTTACGTGAATGATAAGCAGATCACGGATCATTATGCCATCATTCCAACGGGACAGGGACTGAACAATCTGGCAGGTCTGGCCCCTACGGCGGCAAAAGTGTACGAGGTCATTGTACGCCGGTTCCTGAGTATTTTCTATCCTCCGGCAGTCTATCAGAAGTTCTCTCTGGCAGTGAAGGTAAAGGAAGAAAACTTTTTTGCCAGCTTTAAGGTACTGGTACAGGAAGGGTATCTGAAGGTGGCGAACTTCTCTTTTAAGAAGGAGAATACGGCACCGAAGGAAGATAAAGAGAATGAGAATGAAAGCGCTGATGAAAAATGTGATGCAGAGCTTACCAATCTGCTGATGCATCTGAAAAAAGGAGATTCTCTGACTGCGGATACCTATGAGATCAAGGAGGGCGAGACTTCGCCGCCCAAGCGTTACACTTCGGGAAGCATTATCCTGACCATGGAAAATGCGGGCCAGTTTATCGAGGACGAAGAACTGCGGGCCCAGATCAAGGGAAGCGGCATCGGCACCAGCGCCACGAGAGCGGAGATCCTGAAGAAACTGGTGAATATCGAATATCTGGCACTGAACAAGAAGACCCAGGTGCTGACTCCCACCCAGATGGGAGAGATGATCTATGACGTGGTATCGGATTCCATAAGACCACTTTTAAATCCGGCACTGACGGCCAGTTGGGAAAAGGGGCTTACCATGGTGGCGGATGGTGTGATCACACCGGAAGAGTACATGGGAAAGCTGACGGATTTTGTGGGAAGGCGAACTACCGCTGTACGCAGCCTGAACAATCAGGGAGTGCTATGGAGACAGTTCCAGGCTACAGAAGAATTTTATCAGAAGAAAACAAAGCAATCCAATGCCAAAAATAAGGAATAAAGATGAGGAGAAATTATCATGGAAAATATTACGATTGAGAATCTGTATGATCTGAAGGAGACCATTGCGGCAGATCTGTTCACCGAGGCAGAATATCCCTGGGAGGTGCTTCCCAGAATCCACGATTTCATTCTGGAACTGGGTAAGAGACTGCCGGAAGAAATTTATGAAAAAAGAGGCGAGGATATCTGGGTGGCAAAGAACGCAAAGGTAGCTCCTACCGCCTGCCTGAACGGTCCGCTGATCATTGATGAAGAAGCGGAGGTCCGTCACTGTGCCTTTGTCCGTGGCAATGCCATTGTGGGTAAAGGCGCGGTAGTTGGCAATTCCACGGAACTTAAGAACGTGGTTCTGTTCAATAAAGTACAGGTGCCACATTATAATTATGTGGGAGACAGTGTGTTGGGCTTCAAGTCCCATATGGGAGCCGGTTCCATTACTTCCAACGTGAAGAGCGACAAGACGCTGGTGGTTGTAAAGAACGGAGAAGAGAAGGTTGAAACCGGGCTGAAGAAGATGGGGGCCATGTTGGGAGACCATGTAGAAGTGGGTTGCAACAGCGTACTGAATCCCGGAACAGTCATCGGACGCAATTCCAACGTGTATCCTACTTCCTGTGTCAGAGGGGTGATCCCTGCTGGACATATCTTCAAAAGACCCGGAGATGTGGTGAAAAAAGATGATATCTAAAAATTAGATCATTATTATTCAAAGCATCGATGAATTTTGATTGACGAATGTCCTTTTATGGGTTATGATATTTATCAGTGCAACGCTTTGACGGGGTAAAGCGTCTGCGCATTACAGTAAGCAGATCGTAAGATCCGCAGAAAAGAGGACATTTATTATGAAAAAGAAATTATTATCTGTAGTACTTACCGCAGTAATGGCAGCATCTGTCCTGACAGGTTGTGGCAGCACCGATAACGGAACTGCTTCCACCGCAGCAGCTACCGGCACAGCTCAGAGTGAAGCAGCAGCTACTAGTGCCGCTTCCACAGATGGCAAGGTATATAACATCGGTATCTGCCAGCTGGTTGAGCATGAAGCTCTGGATGCAGCAACCCAGGGATTCCAGGATGCTTTAAAAGAAAAGCTTGGTGATAATGTAAAATTTGATCTGCAGAATGCACAGGGTGAGCAGACCACCGCAGCTACCATCTGTAATGGGTTCGTATCTGATGGTGTGGATCTGATCCTTGCCAATGCAACCTCTCCTTTACAGAGTGCAGCAGCAGCTACCACCACGATCCCCATCTTAGGTACTTCCGTAACGGATTATGCTACCGCACTGGAGATCTCCGACTGGTCCGGTGCTACCGGCAGAAATATTTCCGGTACTTCTGATCTGGCTCCTATTGAAGAGCAGGAAGCTATGTTAAAGGAACTGTTCCCGGATGTAAAGCAGGTTGGTCTGTTATATTGCTCCGCAGAAGCTAACTCTCTGTATCAGATCCAGCTGTTTGAGGCTGCTCTGGACAAAGATGGTATTGCATATAAAGAGTATGCTATCGCTGATACCAACGAAGTACAGTCCGTTACCACGGCTGCCGCAGGCGAGTGCGATGTTCTGTACATCCCTACCGACAACACACTGGCATCCGTAACCGAGACTGTATATAATGTCGTAGCTCCCGCTAAGATCCCTGTTATTGCAGGTGAAGAGGGTATCTGCAACGGCTGTGGCGTAGCAACCTTATCCATCAGCTATTACGATCTGGGATATGCTACCGGTGAGATGGCTTACGAGATCCTGGCTGAGGGCGCAGACATCACTACTATGGATGTACGTTATGCTCCCAATGTTACCAAGAAGTACAATGCCAAAATCTGTGAGGAGCTGGGTATCACCGTTCCCGATGATTACGTAGCAATTCAGTAAGAGTTATACAGGTATTTAAGTACGGTTCTAACAAAATATACTTCGATAGGGATAGAGCGTAACAGCGATATCCCTATCTGGAGTTTTAGGAGGAAAAAGAAATGTCTTACTTTATGTCACTGAATCCCCTTTCCCTGTTCAGGGCAATGCCGGGATCGATAGCACAGGGAATGATCTGGGGAGTCATGGCACTGGGAGTGTATATTACCTTCCGCCTGCTGGATTTCGCTGATCTGACCGTGGATGGTTCCATTGCAACCGGCGCTGCGGTATCCGTTATGCTGATTCGTGCGGGAGTTTCTCCTATAGCTACGCTGCCCATTGCTTTCCTGGCCGGAGCATTGGCAGGCATGGTAACGGGACTGTTGAACACCGCACTGGGAATCCCCGGAATTCTGGCAAGTATTCTGACGCAGATCTCCCTGTATTCCATTAATTTGAATATCATGGGCAAAGCAAACCAGCCGGTCAGCGTAGATAATTATCCGCTGGTGGTATCTCTGCGTTATGTGACGGACGGTTCGGTGAGCAGACTTCTGTTTTTCCTGGGAATGATCGTATTTTTACTGGCACTGATCGCTGTGATGTACTGGTATTTTGGAACAGAACAGGGTCATGCTATCCGTGCTACGGGCTGTAACGGTAATATGGCAAGAGCACAGGGCATCAATACCAATTTCATCAAAGTGCTGGCACTGATGATCTCCAACGGTCTGGTAGGACTGTGCGGTGCACTGTACGGCCAGTCCAGGGGGCATCGGATGTCAATATGGGACGCGGTGCTATCGTTATCGGTCTGGCAGCTGTTATCATCGGTGAGGTTCTCTTCGGTAAGTTTGCCAGCAAGAGAAAGCTTGCGTTCGCATTTACCCTGGCATCGGTTATTCTGGGCGCTGTGATCTACTATATGGTATATCAGTTCGTACTGTGCTGAAGATGCCTTCAGAGGATATGAAATTGTTCTCCGCTATCGTAGTTGCCATTTTCCTGGCAATTCCTTACTTGAAGGAGAAGAGAACACTTCGGAAAGGAGCGTCAAAGTAATGGCTTACGCATTGGAGATACAGGACGTACATAAAGTATTTAACAGAGGCACCATCAACGAGAAGGTGGCCTTGAATGGAGTAAACTTAAATCTGAATCCCGGGGATTTCGTGACGATCATTGGTGGTAACGGCGCGGGTAAGTCCACCACGCTGAATGCCATCGCCGGCGTATGGCCCATCGATTCCGGCAAGATCATCATTGATGGTACGGATATTACGAACCTGCCAGAACACAAGAGAGCAAAATATCTGGGAAGAGTATTCCAGGATCCCATGACAGGAACCGCAGCTACCATGGATATCGAAGAGAACATGGCGATTGCGTTACGTCGCGGTGAGAAGAGAACCCTTCGCTGGGGTGTTTCCAGAGAGGACAGAGAGTTATTCCGCGAGAAGCTGCAGACTCTTGGATTGGGACTGGAAGACCGTATGACCAGCAAGGTTGGGCTGTTATCCGGTGGTCAGCGTCAGGCCATCACACTGCTTATGGCAGCATTGAAGCAGCCCAAGCTCCTTCTGCTGGATGAACATACCGCAGCACTGGATCCCAAGACCGCAGCCAAGGTACTGGAGATCAGCGACAAGATCATCGCAGAGAATCAGCTGACCGCCATGATGGTAACTCACAACATGAAGGATGCCATCGTTCACGGCAATCGCCTGATCATGATGCACGAAGGCAAAGTGATTTACGATGTGGCTGGGGAAGAGAAGAAGAATCTTCAGGTGAAGGATCTGCTGGCAAAGTTCGAGGAAGTCAGCGGCGGAGAATTCGCCAATGACCGCATGATGCTGGCGTAAAAATAAGAACGGGACACGCTGCCGATTTA
>ERZ859980.523-NODE-523-length-23209-cov-1.578345_pt1 | contig 23209 bp, 31 predicted proteins | sample MGYA00509984_ERZ859980 | MGnify/ENA primary metagenome ERZ859980 (study PRJEB30046, sample SAMN00715173) | human gut metagenome | study: EMG produced TPA metagenomics assembly of the A metagenome-wide association study of gut microbiota in type 2... | reverse complement strand
ATGGAGGATATTGATATTATGTTACAAATTATCCTAATGAGTATATAGTATCACAGTTATATGGAAAACATTCTAATATTAGTTCCATATATCCTGATGGTGTTGATATAGATAATTATAAAATTACTAATAAAAGAAAAAAAGATATCAGCAAAAAAGCTCTTTTCGTTTACACTGGATTAATTGAAAAGGAAAGAAAAATTGCAGTTGACTTATTAGACATTAATGGAGGTCTTAAAATAATTGATACCTCATACGTCTTAGAAACGCAAAATAGCATCGAAGAACTATGGCTTAATCCTTCTTATCTTCTAATGATGGCTAAAAATGTAGAACTAGGATTAAATGAATATATATCTAGTAGTTATTTAAAAAAAGAAATCAAGGAAAACTATGAGAAATTAAAAGTTAGTCTTTCAGAACTTGATGCCGATTATCGACTAAGTATAGAAAATGCGAAGAAAAAAACGCTTATCGTTAACAATAATAACTTAAAATATCTAGAAAAATTTGGTTTAACAGTTATTGTCTTAGATGATGATGCTATGGACAAAACTTATAATGATGTAAAAACATTAATAGATAGTGGACAAATCAACTATATTTATAAATTTAAGGATGATAAAAATAGTACTAGAATTGAAAGCCTTATAACAGAATATCCTAATCTTAAAATAACAGAACTTCACAAAATAGATAATATTACAGATAAAGAACGTGATGATAAAGAAGATTATATATCACTAATGAACAAAAACTTAGAATTGATAAAGCAAGAACTATATCAATAAATTACAAAAAAAGAATTGAAATTACTCAATTCTTTTTTAGTTAACAGAAATCTTTTCTATAAACTTATGAAACGAAGAATTTGATCTACTTAAAGTAAATACACCTAGATAAGTAAACATTCCCATAACTGCACAGATAATATCTTCCATTGTATCTCTTACACCGGTATCTATGCTATGTTGTAAATTCATTCCTAAGGTATTATCTCCAAAAAACTCAAATATCTCCCAAAAAGCAGCTATTGCCATACAAAATCCTACGATATATGTGTATTTTAGTATTTTATTATCCTTCTCTTTTTTGGCAAGATAATTATATAAAACCATTCCAAGTAGAGCCGTAGAAAAACCAGATACAAAATGCATAACAACATCATAATAAGTCGTTTTATTATAAAGTCCTACAACACACCCTAAAAAGTCCGCAAAAAACATAAATAAATTATAGACAAATAAAGCATTTGGATTTAAGTTCAAAACTTTTAATTTTCTAAGAATAAACGGAATTAAAAGCACAAGAGGTAATGCTAAGCAAGTAAGTATCATATTATTGTTTTCTTCTACCAACGCCCTACTAAAATAAACACCATCTCCACATAACATTATTATAACTAAAAAATAATTACTATACCTTAACTTCATACAAAACCTCTACTACTGAATTATTCTAATTAAACTATATTTTTGATCAACTACACTACTCTTATAATTTTTATCATTTAAATCAATATTAACTATTTTTTCTTTTTTGTCTAATGCCGTAGATGTATCAACTACTTGTAGTGTGTTGTTGTTTATTAACTCCATATCAGACAAAACATTATAACGTGATTTATAAATTTCTTTTACTTTACCATTATCATTTACATAAACATAGTTATCAGTATAATAGTAATATTTTTTATTAGAAATAACTAATTTTTTAACATTACTTACAATCTCTCCATTATTACCATTTACAATATTATATCCATAATATGTATAATTTTTATTATCAGAAGTTGATGCATATAACAAAACATTATCAGTAATTGAAAGATTTATACTACCGTTAACATTATCTAAAACCTTAGTTATTTCCCCATTAGCCTCATTTACTGCATATAAGGAATTATCAGCCTGATAAAATAACTTTTTTACAGCATCACTATGCGTAATACTAGAATACTTATTAGAATTAAATGTAGTAACATTAACCTGTTTTCCCTTTTTCTTATAGTTAAAGCCACTTATTCCACAACCTGAATTGTTAAAGTAAATGATTTTATCTGTAACCAAAATATTAGAAGTAAGACCACTAGAGTTATCACTACATAAAACAGGTGTATAAGTATATTCCTCTTCCAATTCATAAACTCCATTACCTTCATTTAAAGAAATAGAATAAATATTATTACTTCCAAATAGGAAATAAAGTTTCTTATCATAATAAGTATAATCTATAAAGTCTCCCAAATTACCAGTTCCTTGCGATAAATTATAAATACGCCTATTATATCCATTCTTCTTTAAAGCAACAATATAATCCCCCTCTTTAGCGAAACTATATGTTCCATCAAGTTCACTATTCAAACTAACAATATTATCATCATCTGTTGTTTTCTTATCTTTTTTAGTATTAATATTTCTTACAAGAATAATTACCAAAAATATTACTACAATTAAAACTAATAATATTCCTCCTATAATTAAAAATGGTTTAAAAGAAAAACTCTTCTTACCTGATTCTTCAGTTTGTAATCCGTTCATATCATTTCTCCTCTACTATAATCTAACATTAGTTTAACACTTTTATATAAAAAGAAAAAGTACTAAATTAATACTAAAATTTTTACCAATTTATACATATTCTAACTAAAGACAAAGAAAAAATGACTATTTAAACTATTAAAATCAACCTATTTAAGCATCTTTTCAGACTAAATTTTTCTAATTGGCTCTTTTACAAGTATAGTTTTTCCTGCTAGAGTGCTCATGAAAGGAGGTTTTATGAAGGACAATAATCATAAGAAATTTTTCTCTCTTCTTAGTGATACTACTTTTAAGTACTTATTTAAGAAGGAAGAAAACAAACCATTTTTTAGGAAAACTATCCTAGATGTAACAGGTATTGATATTAATAGTTATACTCTTATTGATAATGAAATTAATAGTGGTAATAATAAAAAAGATTATTGACTTGACATTTTACTAAAAAAAGATGATAGTATCATAAATATTGAAATGAATCAGTTTATTAGTAGAAATTATTACAATCCACTTCTTTAAAAAATAGAAATTATTTATATTCTTTAGCTTCTTCTACATATACTAGTGGTGATAAATTTAAGATAAAATATATTACCCAAATCAACTTTAATAACTCTTTATGCCCTGCTGATAAACACATTACAAATGTTACTTTCAAGTTAGCGGATACTAAACATAATGTTTATTTAGATGATATCAAAATTCATGAAATATACCTAGAAAGTTTTAAACATTCATGTTATACTAACCTTGGAAATAAAGACTATCGTCTTTTAATGTTTACCGCTAAAAGTTTTACTGAAATGAAAACATTAGCTGGTACCGACAAGGAAGCTTTAAATATCGTGGATGAATTAGAAAAACTAAACAAAGATAAGTATTTTGGTGGACTTTATGATAACGAAGTTATTCAAAAAAAGTTAAATAATTCTTATCATGATGAAAGCTATAATGAAGGTTATAACTTAGGTAAGAAAGAGATCACCAAAGAAATTGCTTTAAATATGTTAAAAATGCAAATAGATATTAAGACTATTTCTGAAGTTACTAATTTGTCATTCGACGAAATAAAGTCAATTATTGAAAACAAAAAAAGTTAGGACACCCTAACTTTTTAATTTTTTATTTCAAAATTATCATCTTTCGGTACATAGCACACAATACTATTATTACTTAAATCAAGACTATTACTAACCTTTAAAAGATCCTCATATTTAAGTTGTCTAATTAAATCTACCTTATTAGTGATAATCTTATTATAATTAATTAAATCCTCATATAAAGAATCTCCAACCGCATCAATATAACAACTAGCCTTTATTTTATTCGCAATCATTACTTTTTTACTTCTAATAAAGTCATCTTCATTGATTATATTTTCTCTATCAAGTAATGTTTCTTTAATAAAAGATAATAACTCATTTTGTTTTTTAGATTCGCCATAAAAATTTAAAACCAAATAATCATCTGTACTATCAAAATTATAATAAAATTCAGAATATAAGTCTTGCATCTTTGCCTTCTCACTAAAAATAGAAGTGCTGCCAAAAAGTATTTTTAAAAGTATAGCTAAATATAAATCTAAAATATAATCATCCTGAATATTAAAATCCTTTTTCTTCATTTTAAAAGAATAAGTTAATTTACTAACATCAATATTAAATTTAACTACTTCACATTTTTTCGCAACAGCATATGGTTCTTTTTCTTTTTTTATTTTTGGTAACACTTTATATTTATTTTCTCTATTTTCTACTCTTTCTCGAATAACATCTAATGCCGTTTCAACACTAAAATTTCCTACTATTAAAATAAACATATTGTTTGGTTGATAAAAATTGTCATAACAAGAATATAAATCTTCTTTAGTTATACTTTTAACCTCGTCTACTTCTCCACCAATATCATATTTGTGGTGATCTTTTTGAAAAATACATTTTCTTGTAGTATCATCGATGGCGCTATCAACCATGTCCTTATACATGTTTACTTCTTCAATAATAATTCCTTTTTCTTTTGCCACATTTTCATCTGTAAAATACGGACTATTCACAAAATTCAGTAAATAATCTAAATTTTCTCTAAACTTAGTGTTACCAGAGCAAATATATCTAGTACTTTCAAACCCAGTAGAAGCATTTACGTAACATCCACTTTGACTATAAAAACTAAATGGATCAATTCCACTTTCTTGTTCAAACATTTTATGTTCTAAAAAATGAGCAATACCATTAGGAACTTTCACATTTTTACGACTACCATTAGGACAAAATTCAGTAATTAAAGAACCATATTTTGTCGCATAAGTTGCATAATACCGTTTCATATTTTTAAGAGGTACCAAATACACTTCAAATCCATTGGAAAATTTCTCACTATATAAGTCTATATCTAAACCACTCAATGTATCCTTTTTCATTCTTTGACACCTTCTAACATATATATTGTATCTATGAAAACCTTTTTACTAACTTTTATAATATCATCACGACTTACTAGCATCATTTTTTTCTTCTTTGTCTTAATGTCATCTACACCAAGTAAATCCATCATATAATAAGAATCAATAATATCACTTTGACTTTCTTCTATTTCATCTATTGCACTAAGATATATTTGTTTAGCCTTAGCTATATCATCATCAAGGAATTTACCCTTCTTCATTTGATTCATTTCCTGCTCTATAAGTTTAACAACAGAATCAAAGTTATCTCTTGTAATACCCGCTCTTATAAGCATTATATTATCTAACTTATTAACAACTGAAGAAATATAATAAGCCATTGAATGTGCCTCTCTTACTTCTTTAAATAACTTTGAATCAGTTCCGCCACCTAAAATTATATTATAAATAGTTAAGGCATAATTTCTTTCATAATCCGTCAAACCAACTAACCTACATCCAACTGCAAGTTTTGATTGATTAGAATCGTTTTCTTCAAGCTTAATAAGTTTTTTACTACGACTATTCGTTTCTTCTAAACGACAAGGTATCGTAATCTTTTTGAATATTTTAGTTGGAAAATTAGCTCTTATTATATCTTCTATTTCTTTAAAATCTATATTACCAATTACAAAAATATCCATAATATCCCGGTCTATCATATTTTTGTAATAATCATAAAGAATAGTTGGAGTAATCTGTTCTAAGTCTTCTAAATAACCAGCTGCTCGATAAGATAAAGGACTACTACTATCCATTTCCTCTAACATTCTGATGAGACTATAATTATCTCCGTTTTCTTTTAGACTACTAAGAGAAATCAACGCATCACTTTTAACAATTTGAAAAACCTTTTCATCAAACATATTAGAAGAAACATTAGGTTTATAAATAATATCACTAAAAAATCTTAATGCCTCCTCTAAATTGCCATCTTCACTATATTTGTCTTCTAAAACATTTAAAGAAAAACATAAATTACTATAATTACCAAATCTAGATATATTATAACCAATATTACATGAATACAAATCTTGACACTTTAAAGCTATATCTCTTCTAGTCTTGTATTTTTCGTTTGTTGCCATTAGCATAGCCGCTAAAAAATTACGAATAGTAATCTCTTTCTTTTTTACTGGAGCATTGAAAAAAACTTTAGTTCTTATTGTTTTAAACTTATCATTTTTAATTAAATGTAGTTTATAACTCCCTAAATCCTTTACTTTATATTCCATCATTTCACCTCTCTTTTTAGTATGAACAATTTTAAAGTATTTTATAAAATAGAATCAAGAGCTAGTGTAATCATTTTTGTAAAAGAATTTTGTCTTTCTTCACTTGTTGCTTCAGCACCAGTTATTAAATTATCTGATACTGTTAGAATACAAGCAGCTTTCTTATTTAATTTTTTAGCATTTAAAAACAAAGCAAAACTTTCCATTTCTACACCTAAACATTTGTGATCATTATATAATCTTGTTGGATTCTCCAATTCACTATAAAAAACATCCGTACAATAAATATTACCAAATAATATTTGATCACCTCTAGCATCAGCGCATTCTAATATTTTATTATTTAATTCTATACTTCCCTCTGAATAAGGAACATTTTCTCCATTCAAAATATCATCATAGGCAGAATTAGAGTATGATTTATCTACTAAAATCAAACTGTACAAATCTAAATTTTTAGTATAAGCTCCACAACTCCCTATCCTAATTATTTTATCTACATCATAAAATTTAAATAATTCATATGAATATATTCCTATACTAGCATTCCCCATTCCAGATGAAAAGACAGTTACTTCTTTTCCTTTATAAGTTCCAGTATAAGCTAAAATATTTCTTACTGAATTTACTAACCTTGGGTTATCCAAATATTTTTCCGCAATCATTTTCGCTCTAAGTGGATCCCCAGGCATTAATACAACTTTCGCTATATCTTCCTTTTTACTTTCTATATGTGGTGTTGGCATAATTTAATTTCCTCCTTTTATACTTCTAATATTAGTATAGCACTACAAAATCATTATAAAAAGAAAAAGAGTTAAACTTTACACTAAGTCTAACTACTTTATAAATTATTAGATACATAATTAACTTGAAAATCTAAATTAACGAAAACATCATTTTGAGGTAAATCTATAGGATTCAAATCATCCCTATACTTTACTTCAACAATTAATGTTTTAACGCCTCCTGCTGCAATTACGTCGCCACGTTTAAGTTTTTTATTGTTACTATAAACAACTTCATATTTCAAAAACTTCTTCACAGAATCACTTAACTCGGTCATTACAATATTATCAACTTTAACATCTTCATTAGAAGTATTTACAACATCAATACTAAATTGATAGTAATCTCCTGGAACATCAAGATTAACATCATATGTAAATTTGCATTGACCATCATCAATCTTCAAAGGAATAGTATTATTACTTTTAACATTAATACTTAATAATTTAACATTATCAAAATAAACTCCTAAATCTTCATTTTGACTTTTAGTGCTAGTTAACGCTAATGTATTAGGAACATAACATAATGCTCCACATATTAAAACAGATAGCATAAAAACAATAATTTGATATTTCTTTTTCATAATTACTCAACCGCCTTTTCTTTTATAGTATTCCCCCTATAAATGTTTATTATTATAACATATTTTTTAAAAAAAAAGAAAGAAAAAACTGCAAAAAGAAAAGACATAAAAAATTATGCCTTTATAAATTATTGTTGGCTATCAACATTTTCTTCTAATTTTACCAATACTTCCCTTGGCTTAGAACCATTCGAAGGTCCAATAATTCCACGTTCTTCAAGTAAATCTATAATTCTTGCAGCTCTATTATAACCTAATTTAAATTTTCTTTGTAAAAGTGAAGCACTAGCTTTTTGCGTACTAATAACAAATTCAACAATATCATTATATAATGGATCATCATATTCTTCAGTCTGATTCATATCCTCTATTTGAGAAGCACTCTTATCAGAATTAGATACTTCTAAATTCATCATTGAATCATCATATTGAGCCTTTTGTTGAGAAACTGTATAATCTATAATTCGTTTTATTTCATCATCTGTAATAAATGAACCTTGAATACGAAGTGGAGAATTCATTCCTATTGGTAAGAAAAGCATATCTCCTTTCCCTAATAAGTTTTCTGCACCTGTTTGATCCAAAATTGTTCTAGAATCTATTCCAGAACCAACTGAAAACGCTATACGTGATGGAATATTTGCTTTAATCAAACCAGTAATTACTTCAGTTGATGGACGCTGAGTTGCAACTATCAAATGCATTCCGGCAGCACGTGCCTTTTGTGTAATTCTAAGTATTGAATCTTCTACTTCTTTTGCCGCAACCATCATTAAATCAGCTAACTCATCAATAATAATAACGATATATGGCATTTTATCCTTTTTAGCTTCAATATCTGTAATTTTAGCATTTTCTTTATCTATATAATCATTATATCCTTCAATATTCTTAGTCTTAGACTCACTAAATACTTGATATCTTCTTTCCATCTCATCGACCATCTTAGAAAGCGCAATTGATGCTTGTTTAGGATCCGTAACAACTGGTCTTAATAAATGAGGTACTCCATTATAAACAGAAAGTTCTACTACTTTTGGATCGACCATCATAAGTTTAACTTCATCTGGTTTTGCTCTCATTAAAATTGAACAAATTATTCCATTAACACAAACAGACTTACCAGAACCAGTAGTACCGGCTATTAAAAGATGGGGCATCTTATTAATTTCACAAACACCAATATCACCCATAATACTTTTACCAAGTGGAACCATTAATTTCTTATTCATATTACTTTGCATCTGTTTACTACTAATAATTTCATAAAAACTAACCGGTGTTGGAGTATCATTTGCGAACTCTATTCCAACTGTATTCTTTCCCGGAATGGGTGCTTCAATTCTAACATCCTTTTTAGCAAGTGCTAAAGATATTTCCCTATTGATACTTGTAATTTTATTAACTCTAGTACCGCTTGCTATTTCAAGTTCATACTGAACAACAGTTGGACCAACATGAACTTCCACTACCTTACCATTAATCTTAAAGTCCTTTAAAACCTGTTCCAAAGTAACAATATTTTTTTCAATAATACTATTATCTGTTGCTTTATTTTTCTTCTTAGGTTTATCTAAAATATCAATTGGTGGTAAAACATAATTCCTATTTTGTTCACTATGTGATACATGCTCTACTATATTATCACTATCTTCAACAACACTCATTTCTTTAACTGTATTATTTTCTTTTGCTTCATCCTTATGTGTTAATTCCGCAATAGATGTAATAACCTTTTTATTATCAGGTTGTTCTTCTTCATCTTCCCCATTACTAATAATAACATGTGACATAGTCTCTTCTAAATTTTTATCAGATTTAATTTTATTATTCGCTTTCTCTTCCTTTTTATGAGCTCTTTTTTCTGCCATTTTTTCTTTTGAAGTATTAAGTTTTTCCTTAACAAATTCAAATACAGAAAAACCTGTAAATAATAACACACCTAATCCAATCATGACACAAGAAACAATTTCCATTCCAGTAAACGAGAATAACTTATCAAAAATAATAGAGAATACTCCTCCAACTATTCCACCGCCTACAACAAAAACATCATCTATCTTTCCTGTATTCATAATGCCATTAAAAGACGCAATTAATTGATTCATAGTCTCTTTAAAAATAAGCATCAAATTACCATCATTTTGTGAAACAAATTCTTTATGCATTAAGACTAAAAAACCAATCACAGCTATATAAATACCAATTAATTTAGTTGTAAACAAATCTGGCTTTTCACGATTTACTATCATGTACAATCCAACAACTAAAAAAACAAGTAATAATACCATATAGATAGATCCTACTAAAAAAAGAGAAAAAGATGCTATCGCACGTCCTACTATACCATATTTACCTATTCCAAGTATGGAACACAAAATTAAAGCAATACCAATTAATTCTTCTTTATGATCAAAAGTTTCTTTTTTTTCTTTCTTCTTTTTTTTCTTTGCCATACTAACACTCCCTAGAATAAATTATATCATTATAATTTTTTATTTCCAATTATACCATAGCTATTTTACCGAAATTTTACATAACTTAACTTATCTATCATCTAAAGGAATTATAACATTAAGAGTTAAAGTTGTAAATTAAAAGAAAAAGAGCTTTCCTGCTCTTAATTTAAAAATTCCTATTTTGTAAGAATGGTGGTAATTCAAATCCATCATCACTTGTGCTATCATCTGTAGAAGTATAACTTGTATCTCCGCTTCTACGACGAGGAGCTTCTTTTTCTACATCACTTGGTGTAGGAATCTTAACGCTTTCTTTTTCTTTTGCCAATTGACGAGCTCTCTTATCAAATCCTGTCGCAATAACAGTAACAATTACCTCATCAGTCAAGTTTTCATTGATAACAGCACCAAATATTGTATTAATATCATTACCTGATGCAGCTCTAACAACCTCAGCAGCTTGTTCTGCTTCAAATAAAGTAAGGTTAACTCCACCAGTAATATTGATTATAGCATCAGTTGCTCCATCTATACTTGTTTCTAGAAGTGGAGAAGAAACTGCATCCTTTGCTGCTTCAATAGCCCTATCTTCGCCCATTCCAATACCAATTCCAATAATAGCATTACCAGAATCTTTCATAACTGATTTAATATCAGCAAAATCCAAGTTAACAAGTCCAACAACTGCAATCAAATCAGAAATAGATTGTACACCTCTATGAAGGACATTATCAACTTCCTTAAATGCTTGAAGCATTGGAGTAGTTTTATCAATAATTTCTCTTAATCTATCATTTGGAATTACAATTAATGTATCAACGTGTTTCTTTAATTCCTCTAATCCCTTAAGAGCATTTTCCATTCTTTTTTTACCTTCAAAAGAGAAAGGTTTAGTAACAATGGCAACAGTTAAAGCACCTAATGCTTGAGCTATTTCAGCAACTACAGGAGCCGCACCAGTACCGGTTCCACCACCCATACCACAAGTAATAAAAACCATATCGGCTCCAGATAATGAATCTTCTAATTCTTTTTTAGACTCAAGAGCAGCCTCTTTTCCTATTTCTGTTTTGCTCCAGCACCAAGTCCATCTGTAAGATTAGCCCCTATTTGAATCTTTACATCTGCCTTAGAATTTTTTAATACCTGTAAATCAGTATTAGCAACAATGAACTCAACGCCTTTAACTCCAGACTCAACCATTCTATTAACGGCATTTCCTCCACCGCCACCTAATCCTATAACTTTAATTTTTGCTAACTGATCCATCTCTAGTTCGCCTATCATACCTTATCCTCCTTATTTTGTAAAAAGCTACCAAGCATCCTATTTAATACAGAATCATTTCTACTTTTTACTGTAATTATTTTTTTTAGATCTTCTAACTCGAACATATTACACTCTGTATCTCGAAGAGTAAGTTTATTATCAAAATACTTTAATAGTCCAAATACACTAGTATAGCTATTATTTCTAATACCTATCTTATTATTATTATAAACATAAGCTAAATTACCAAAAACACTATCTAAAACATAACTAAATCCTGCAATTTCGCTTAGTCCACCTACTACGATTATATAACTTATTTTTCTATTTGTTAAGTTTTTTATTTCTTTTTTAGAAACTTTTAATATTTCTTCTATTCTAGCCTCTACTACTTTTGAAACATCAAGTTGTGTAACATTATACTTTGTACCACCTGTTGTTTTAAGTTCAATCTTATCGTTTGCATCAGCATATCTACTTGCGGCAATGACAAAATTTTCTTTTAAATTTCTAGCATCTTCCATACTAATATTATAAATATATGATAAATCATGATCAACATAATAACTACCAACATTTATAACACTATTTTTAATCATAATACCTTTATTGTATACAGAAACATTCGTAGTATCTTCACCTATATTTATGATAGCCCCAACTTGATTATCTAAGCTATCATTTCTAACCGCAAAGTAATCTCCTGTCGTACCAAACGCTATATCAACTACCTCTAGTCCACATAAATCTAACACGGCTAAAAACTTATAGAGTTGCTCTTTGGGAGTCTCAGTAATTACTAATTTTGTTTCTAGTACTTTACCACATCTTCCCTTAGGATCTTTAACATTAAGATTTCCATCTATCTTGAAAGTTATTGGCATAGCTGTAACTAATTCATAATCTTGATTAACTTGTCCCATAATGGCATCTCTAAAAACTTCACTAATATCTTCACCAGTAATACAATTGGGATCAATAACATCTCTCTTACCACTTACAATATTAAAAATACAATTCTTAGTAGAAACACAAGCAACAATCTTTTTCAACTTAATATCAAGTTTTTCTTCTATTTCATCAACAGCCATTTTAACAGAATTACTAAGTTCCCTAACATCAACTACTTCACTTCTTTTAATTCCTCTAGATTTAACCTTACTTGAAGCTAAAAGATGAAACTCACCCTTAATTTTTTCTAACACGATGATTTTAACACTATCAGTACCTATATCAATACCTGCATAAATCTTCTTCAAAGCTCCATCTCTTCCTTTCCATCCTACTCTACATATAAATTATACTATAAAGAATTTAAAAATAAAAGAATAAGTTTAATATAAAACAAAAGATTATCCTTTTAGATAACCATTAGTTAATTTTGGGTTCTAGATTAACAAGTTTTAACATACATTCCACAACTTAGGTATTTTCTTTGTATTTTTTTATTTGTTATTTTATAGTTTTTAAATTTTATTGGTAAACCACTTGCTGTAGAAAAGTCATATCCCGCTTGTACCTGATAATGAATATGTGGTCCCATAGTATTACCTGAGTTTCCTACTAAACCAATAACATCCCCAGCACGTAAAAAGTCACCAATTATACATTTAAAACTATTCAAAAGAACATGACAAATTAAACTATACTCATTATGTTCATGTTTTATTAAAATGTAATTACCTCTCACATCTTTACAATCGCAGATAGCCTTCCTACCATCAACAATTCTAGTGTCATCATATTCATTAACTAAATCAACAACTACACCATCACAGGGACAAACAATTTCTTGTTTATAACTATAAAAGTTATTACACTCATGATAATCTCCAAAATAAGGTTTATCCTCTTTTCTTATTTCAAAGTCATAAGCATAACGTTGCGAAATTATATCCCAAGAATGAGAAGTTTTTTTCGTAACCCCTCCAAATTCTATATACCACTCTCCCTTAAAAGGAAGAATATATTTATTCTTAGACATTATATATCACCCTATTAAATATTATGATTACATCCTACTCTAAAAACATTTTTCTAGTAATAAAATTAAATACCATTACTATCATAGTCGCAATTACTTTAGCTAACATATAATAGATATTTAATTTATCAACACATAAAAACATAATTAAATCATTCAAAAGAAGCCCCAAAGCGCTAAAAATCATAAACATTACAAATTGTTTTTTAGCATCTTTTTTCTTATTAACATCAAAAACCCATTGACACTAGCAATATAATTATAAATTACCGAAATCAAAAACGATAAAGTATTAGAAACTATTGTATTTAATTTAAAGAATTCTTTAAATATATAAAGAAATAAGAAATCAATAACAGTTGCTACTACTCCAACAATTGCAAATTTAAATATTTGTACAAATAAATTTTCCGTTTTCTCACTTACTTTAATATGCAACAATTTCAAGGCTTTTTTTACAAACTCCTTTGACATATCTCTTTGCTTCACTTCATTACTTTTACTAGACTTCATTTTATCACCTCTAAAGCTCACTTCTTGACATATAAATATCAAAATCCAAAATACTATCTACTTTTTTATAATGTTGTAAAAAATATTCAAGAGTATAAACATCTAATTGACTTCTAGAATATTTATCATATTCATTATATAATTTTGGATTAAAAACGTAAATAGTATTTTTATCTAATTGCCTCATTTCCTTAATTGGATTAATACTACCTAAATGACCAAAATTACCATTATTTAATAAATCTAAATATTTATAACTTCTATAATCATTAGTTAGTTTATAATACATCGAATTAGTATCAAAAATAACAATATTAGAAGTATTATATTTTTTTAAATATGACGCTAATTGATTATTCTTTTGCATAACTTCTTTTGGTTGATAAAAGTAATTTAAATATTTAATATTATTGGGATAGATAGCTTCTTCTTTAAAATTTGTTATAACTATATTTCCAAGTAAAATAAATTGAAAAACAAGAATAATCATTTGAATAGATACTTTACTAAATATCTTAAAGCGTCGTTCTTCAAATAATAATACAAAAGCATAAAAGGAAAGTAAAAAATGAGCACAATCATAAAGTGGAAGTGCAATGAACATATAAGCTAATAATAAAAAGCGTTCCAAACTTTTATTTTTTATAACATAAACAATTGAAACACCAAATATTATCAAAGTCAAATAAAAATAAATTCCTCGATGATAATTATTTTCTTTTTCAAAATTTACTAATCCAAAAAAGCATTGATCAAAAAAATCATATAACGAATTTGTTAAAATAAAGTAAGCAAAAAATATTAAAAACACTATAAATATTCCTACTAACTTTTTTAAAAATGTTTTCTTTCTAAATGAGTAAATAAGATCAACAAGAATAAATACAATACCAATATTTTGTTTTGTAAAAAAACTTAAACCCAGTACTATTCCAATAATTAAAGGATTAACGTCCTTCCTTTCACACAAAATAAGTATAAGCAACAAAAGAAGCAATAAAAAGTTATAATTACATGATGACATAAAGATTGGTAAAATATTAGGTGAAATAAACATTAAAGCCACAACTACAAGACCCTTTTTACCATATAACACATCTAATAAATAGCAAATTAAAGTTAAAATCAAAGAATAAAATATTATATAAATATGAATTCCTTTTCCAAATATAAATAAAAAAAGAGCAAACAGCATCTGCGTAAATGGTGTTGTAACCATATTAAAATCACGATAAGCCACTAATCCATTAGCCAGTTTAAGACTAAAACCATAACTCCAGAAATAGTCATACGTTGTTTTTCCAGATAATAATTGCCATAAAATAATTAATATAAATATTGTTAAATAAAATAATATTTTTTTTACATTTTTCATAATCTTTATTCCATGATCTTAAAGTGATTACCACTATCTAAATATAAAATACCACGTCTTCCTTCTAACTGTCCTAACACTTCATTATAATAATTTATCATTTCAAATTTAGTCAATGTAAGATAAACACTATTTCCATCATCCATTAATAATAAAAATCTATCTTTATCAAACTCATTAGGTTGATAACTAATTTCTGATATTTTTCCCAAAATACTCTTATCAACACTTTTCATATTTTCGATAAGACTACTATATTTTTTATCAGGAGTATAATTAACTAGTCTTGGCACTCTAAATTCTAAATCACTCATAATTTCTTTTTTATTATCTAACACATACTTATTAAGTGTATCATTTTTAAATAAAACATCATATTCCTTAATAGTTATTTCAAAAGTATGATAGAATTTTCTCCTTACTTTAACACTTTTAATATATTCATTTTTTGCTAATTTTTTTTGAATTTTAGAAGGCATAGTTAGAATAAAACTAGGATAATTTTTAAGATCAGTTTCTTGAAGTACTTCTTCATCACTTATATAATTATTTCCCTTTATAATTATATCTGCGTATTAGTCGTAACATATAAATAAACGAAAAAAGATATTATTGCTATTACAAATAACAATAATAATAGTCTAAATACTCTTAGTTTTTTTCTTTTGACTATTTTTTTCGTCATACCCTATTCTACTCCCAATTTACAAATTCTTGTTCTACTTTTAAATCAATATTCTTATTATCCTTAACTGATTTTTTTACATACATAATTAATTCTTTTATATCATCAGCACTAGCTCCACCGGTATTAATAATAAAATTAGCATGTTTTAAACTTACTTGAGCACCACCTTTAGTTAATCCTTTTAAACCTAATTCTTCTATAATCTTGCCAGAAGGCATGTCAACAGACGGATTTCTAAAAACACTACCTGCACTTGGATATTCCAAAGGTTGTGACTCAAGTCTTCTTTTTTTCCTATCTTTCATGACTTTTTCAATAGCACTCTTTTCTCCTTTTGAAAGGGAAATAATTGCTTCCAAACAAATATAATTAGGATGAGTTTGTAAAAAAGAGCTACGATAATGAAAATCCATTTCTTTATTAGTTAAATTAATAATTTCTAACTCATCAGTTAAAACCTTAACTCCCTTTACCACATATCCCATATCACTCTTATAAGCACCGGCATTCATGAATATAGCGCCACCTACAGTAGCAGGAATACCTGCAGCAAATTCAAGCCCAGTAAGAGAATTCTTCATTGCTACTAAACTAAGTTTCATTAAAGAATACCCTGCCCCCACTATCATTTTATTACCAACTATCTCTAATTTATCAAGATTATTAAGTTTTATAATAACTCCATCAAATCTCTTATCACTAAACAAAAGATTAGATCCATTACCAATCACTTTATACTTAACATTATACTTCTTTATTAATTTTATAAGTTGAACCAACTTTGAAATATCCTTAGGATAAATAACACATTTAGCAAGCCCGCCAACTTTATAAGTCGTGTATTTAGATAAAAATACATCTTCTTCAATCTTACCAATGTTTTGATCCTTAACTTCCTTTAAAAAAACATCCATTTTATCTGCCCTCTACTACTTTTTTGATTTCATTATATACCCTAGTTGCACTATCACAAACTCCTAATTTTTTGGTACATTGAACCATCTTTTTATATTTTTCATCATCATTTAAGACTTCATCAATTAATGGTATTAACCTTTCCTTAGAAAAATCTTTTTCTTCTAAAATAAGACTTGCTCCAGCCTGCTCTAATTCTTGTGCATTTTTAAATTGGTGATTATTTGTCACATAAGGAGAAGGTACCAATATAGATGGCAAACCTATAGCCGTAACCTCAGCAATAGTAGAAGCTCCTGCTCGTGAAACAATCAAATCCGTCTTCTTTAACACATTAATAAAATTTTTAAGGAATGGAACAACCTTTACATTACTCGGAACATCAATATTTTTATAATCCGCAAAATAACGTTCTCCTGTTACAAGCAAAACTTCATACTTTTTATCCTTAAATGCTGGTACTATTTCTAACTCTTTTTGATTTATAGTTGCACTTCCTAAAGACCCCATAACTATAACGACTAACTTTTTAGATGGTGTTAACCCTAGTTCACATTTATTAACAGGACTGATAGTAGCAATTTCTTCACTTCTAGGATTTCCTGTATAAACTGTCTTTGCTTTATTAAAATAATCTATCGTTTTAGGAAGAGAGACCAATATCTTATCAACATATTTTTCCAAATGTTTATTAGAAACTCCTGGTATTGAGTTTTGCTCATGGATCACAGTCTTATAACCCGCCTGATGAGCAGCAATAATAACAGGTGCCGTAATATAGCCGCCTACACCTAAAACAACATCAGGCTTAAATTTTTTTATTTCTTCTTTGGCCTTCTTAATAGCTTTTCTATACATCAACAAAACTTTAACATTATCCAATATTTTTTTTCTATTAATACCCTTCATTTCTATTCCTACATAAGGAATACCAAGTTCCGGAATTATATCTTTTTCCATTCTATCTGTAGTACCAATATACAAAAAACTACTATTAGGTTCTATGTCTTTAATCTTATTGATTATAGCAAGTGCTGGATAAATATGACCACCAGTTCCTCCCGCAGAAATAACTACCTTCATATCCTACCTCCTATATAATTTTTTATAAAAAAAGAACTAAAAGTAAAACACTCTACTCACTAACATTATACTCGTAAAGTTCAAAAATGTAAACAAAACTAATCTATTCATTCATAAAATTAGCTTTATTATTTATAAGTTTCTTTAAAATAATAACAACATAAATACAAACTGCTGGAGTTGTTATAATATGACCCGAATGTAGAGACAAAATAAGTACCAAAATAAGGCTTAAATATTCCATCAATTGTTTAAAATCAATTTTCTTAACTAAATTTTTAAAGACTAAATAAAGAGAATATATATATACACTAAAATAAACAATAAAACCCAAAATACCATGATTATAGAAAACATCATAATAATCCATTTCTATAGCCTTATACTCCTTACCATTTTTATTGACATAACCAATTCCAAAAAGCTTATTTTTTAAAGAAGCTTTATCATACCTATTAGATGTATTTTTTAAGAAAGTAATACGTTGACTAAATATAAAATGATCAAAAACATAGTCATTTTCGAAAATATCATCTACACTATCTAACTTTAAATACTTTACATGAATCATTATATTTTTATAAAAATTGGTTTTAGGAACAACTAAAAATGAAGTAACTGTAACAGAGGTAAGAATAATAAGTAGACCTGCAAAAATTTTATAATTTTTCTTTTTCAAACTTCTTATCATGAAATATATAAAACTCACTAAAAAAGTTATTAACAAAGAAAGTACTGGTGTTTTTGTTCCAATTTCTCCAATTACAAAGATAAAAATTAAAGATAAAACTACCTTAATAACTATATTTTTCTTATTCATAAACTGAGCAACTGTAATAGGAAGAAGAATACTTATAATACCACTAATCTCATTAGTAGAATTAAACCAACCCAAACTTCCCTTTTTTGCAATATCATAACTATTAAAACCAGTATTAGTAACAACAGCTATAAAAATTAAAATAATATAGATAAACATTGTCATAACCAAAATTTTATTATCGATCTTAATATCTTTAATATTTAAGAAAAGTATTAACATTAAAGGAAAATAAAATGTCTTAATAGTCCATGTAAATTAGACATGAAATAATTACTATCCAACGACAAAAAATATCCTAAACTATAAAACAACAAAATAAAAAAGTAGACAAGTAAATATTTTCTTTTCCCTTTTATAAAAAAACAACATAACTCATAAAGACTAAAAAAAACATTCTTACAATCATCCCTAAATTTAATCCCACATGAAAAACATTTAAAGATAATGATACAACTAAATCTAATATTGGTTGTATGATAATAAAAATAGTTATTATTAAATTCAAATTTTTATTTATAAACCCATTTACTTTCTGCATAATTCCTCCAAAAAAAATACCTTTAACATATATTATCATAACATATATCAAAGATATTTAATAACTATTTTTTATCTACTGCATTAACTATTTTTTTCTTATAATTAATTTGTTGTGCCAATTCTTTATTTGCTTCTTCAAGAAACTTTATTGCTTTTTCTAACTCACTTATACTTATACTATTTAATACTCTATCTACCTTATTATTCTTCATCCTAATCACCAGCAACTATTTCTTTTTAAGATTATGATATTTTTTCAATCCTTCATCTTCATTAACATATGTAGACATCTCTTCTAATAATACTGCAATCATTTTTTGATTTAATTGTGCATTTACTTCATTTAATTTATCATTCTCTTTTTTTAAATTCATATATCTTTCTAATAAACTCTTCTTATAATTAATTGCTTCATTTAAATCATGGTTTTCAATTTCAATGTTATTAATTTGAGATTGAAATAACTCTTCACCATTACCTACTTTTATTATTTGTTTTCTATTCTTTATACTTTCATTCTTAAGTAAAATACCATAACTATGTATTCTATTTATAACTTTTTCCAATGAAGAAGCGCCTAAATTTCTAATACGTTGCAATTGATAAAAATTCATTTGTGAAAGATCATATAAATTTTTTACTTCCGCTCTTTCTAGAGCATGAACTATTCTCGCATTAAATCCCATATCATATATAGTAACGTTATCAATATATATAACTTCTCTATTATTAACTTTCTCATCTAATTCTGCTTGTAAAGCCATAAATTCGCTAGGTTCATATTCATAAAAAAACTTATAACCTGCAGCATGAACTTTATCTATTACTTCTTTTGATAAAGTTTTACTAAATCCTAATAAAGATCTGTCTAAAGCTAAAACATCCTTCACAAAAAACACTTTTTTATTTAATAGCGCAGCATTCACACTTGGTGAAAAATTAAGCACTTTTATTTCATCTTCTAAATCCAACATATAAATCCCCCTCATTTAATGCCTATGATTATATCACATTTTAATCTTTTTTGCAATATTTATCTATCTTCTTATTTTTTTAAAATTCTTTGTTGTAATATTTTAGCATCATCTTTTGTATAACCAAGTAACTGATTTTTTAAAAGTAAATTTCTTAATTGAATAAACTTATCTTTATTAATTATTTTTGCTAATCTTTCTCTATCTGTTAGTATAGCCTTTAATTGTTTTAATTGATCAAGTTGTAATTCTACTGGAAAATTACTTAATTGTAATAATGGTTCAATAAAATAATTTTCCGTAACTACATAATTATCTGATCTTACACTTTCATCAAATAAATTAGGTGTAAGATTCATAATAGGATACTCCTCTTCTTTATCACTAATTAAGTCAATTGCTCTTCTATCTTTATTAACTAAAAAGATAATTCCTCTTACATATCTTAGTTCATTAGTCTTATAAACTCTATAATTTAAACCATCTACAGCTTTTCCATCATACATTATATTACTAGCCTCAAATGTAGCATTTTTTGTTAAAATACCAACCCTAATCTTACTCATTAATATCTTTTTATCTCTAAACATCTTCTACTCCTTAAAAATGACTGTTATGACACTTATTATAACTAGCAAATATAATTTTGCCAACATCATTTTTTATTTTTTTACACATAAAAAATCATAAATTAAATTATGATTTCTTAATAATTTATTTATTTAAGCTTTTACTAACAGCAACAGCTATTGAAACGGTTGCACCTACCATTGGGTTATTACCCATACCAATAAATCCCATCATTTCTACATGAGCAGGAACACTACTTGAACCAGCAAATTGAGCATCAGAATGCATTCTACCCATTGTATCTGTCATACCATAACTAGCAGGTCCTGCAGCCATATTATCAGGATGTAATGTACGACCAGTTCCACCACCTGATGCAACAGAAAAATATGGTTTATTTAATTCAATTCTTTCTTTTTTATAAGTTCCAGCAACAGGATGTTGGAATCTTGTCGGATTAGTGGAATTACCCGTAATTGAAACATCAACGTTTTCATGATGCATAATCGCAACACCTTCTCTAACATCATCAGCTCCATAGCATCTTACTTTAGATCTAGCTCCATCAGAATAAGGAATTTCTTCAACAATTTTTAATTCACCAGTGTAATAATCAAATTTAGTTTGAACATAAGTAAATCCATTAATTCTAGAAATAATTTTAGCCGCATCCTTCCAAGACCATTTAAAATTACTCTAAGTGGTTTTTTTCTTACTTTGTTAGCATTATTAGCTATACCGATAGCACCTTCTGCAGCAGCAAAAGACTCGTGTCCTGCCAAGAAAGCAAAACAATCAGTATCTTCAGACAAAAGCATAGATGCTAAATTACCATGACCAAGTCCAACTTTTCTGTCACTCGCAACGCTACCAGGAATACAAAAGGCTTGTAATCCTTCTCCAATAGATTTTGCTGCATCACGCGCTTCCATATTCTTCTTCTTTAAGGCTATACTAGCTCCCAAAATATATGCCCAGCAAGCATCCTCAAAGCATATTCTCTGTACATCTTTTACCATGTTATAAACATCATACCTGCATCATCACAAATCTGTTTTGCCTCTTCTAATGAAGAAATATCATACTTTTTTAAAACTTTATTAATTCCATCTATTCTTTGTTCATAATTTTCAAACATAATACTCTCCTATTCCTCACGTGGATCTATCTTTTTAACGGCTTCATCAAATCTACCATAAGTTCCACAAGACTTTTCTATAGCTTCCATTGGATCCATACCCTTTTTAATATTTTCCATCATTTTACCAGTATTACAATATTTATAACCAATAATATTATCATCTTTATCAAGACCCATTTCTAAAATGTATCCTTCAGTTAAATTTAAATATCTTGGTCCTTTTTTCTTAGTAGAATAGATTGTTCCAACTTGACTACACTTTCCTTTTCCTAAATCTTCCATACCAGCTCCAATAGAAAGACCACCATCAGAAAAAGCAGATTGACTTCTTCCATAGACTATTTGTAAAAATAACTCTCTCATAGCTGTATTAATAGCGTCACATACCAAATCAGTATTAAGTGCTCAAGAATTGTTTTTCCAATTAATATTTCTCCAGCCATCGCAGCACTATGGGTCATTCCTGAACAACCAACAGTTTCCACTAAAGCTTCTTCAATTATTCCATTTTTTATATTTAATGTTAACTTACACGCTCCTGTTGAGGTGCACACCATCCAATACCATGAGTAAGACCAGAAATATCTCTTATTTCTTTTGCTTGAATCCATTTTCCCTCTTCAGGTATAGGTGCTGGACCATGATCAGTACCCTTGTTAACATAACACATGTTTTCTACTTCTTTTGTGTATTCCATTTTAATCCCTCACAATCAATTATAACTTTGATTATCCTTTCTTCATTTTCATAAATTAATAAGTACATCAGGAGATAACTACAATTAATTTTTATTTTTAACTTCTAACCTACTTCGACAATACTTACAAGTGCCAACATTTGTAGTTAATATATTATCTGCACCACAATGTGGACAATACACAACTGTCATATTTTTAGCAGCCTCTATCTTTTCTTTCATTATCAAATCATTTTTAGAAGAAATTTCTCTATTAACTTTTTCTTCTTTCTGAATGTATGATTTCAAATAAGCCTGAGCCCTATCAAAAATTCCTCTAAAAATAGCTATTAAAAATAGAAATATAATTCCTACTATAAATAAGTTTTTACTATAATTTATAAGATTAACACTATAAAAACTATCAGTAAATATACTAGTAATTTTTGAAGGTATATTAAAATTAGTCATTTTAGCTAATTCCAATAAACATCCTGGTATAAGTATCAAAGCTCCTACTAACATTAAAATAATTGGTACTAAAATTTTTTTCTTTTCACTATATAAAAGTATCTTAATAAAATAAGACAAACGCCAACAAATGGT
>ERZ859980.522-NODE-522-length-23276-cov-1.875802_pt1 | contig 23276 bp, 23 predicted proteins | sample MGYA00509984_ERZ859980 | MGnify/ENA primary metagenome ERZ859980 (study PRJEB30046, sample SAMN00715173) | human gut metagenome | study: EMG produced TPA metagenomics assembly of the A metagenome-wide association study of gut microbiota in type 2... | reverse complement strand
CATATGACCGCAGTTGCGGCACTCCCACACCTTGACCTCGCTCTTTTCAAATACCTGTGCGGTTTCTATGTTCTTTAACAGTGCACGGTATCTTTCCTCGTGGTGCTTTTCAATTTCGCCTACCGCCCTGAACTTAGCGGCAAGCTCAGGAAACCCCTCTTCCTCGGCTGTCTTGGCAAAGTTTTCGTACATATCTGTCCATTCGTAGTTTTCGCCGTCTGCGGCAGCCTCAAGGTTTGCTTTTGTATCGCCTATTCCTGCAAGCTCCTTGAACACATCTTAGCGTGTTCCTTTTCGTTATCCGCAGTTTTCAGGAAAAGGGCGGACATCTGCTCATAGCCCTCTTTTTTCGCTACGGATGCAAAATATGTATACTTGTTTCTTGCCTGAGATTCTCCTGCAAACGCTTCCTGAAGATTCTTTTCGGTCTGTGTGCCTGCATACTTGTTTTTAGCCATTTTTTCATCCTCCTGTATTGCGGCTTGCTTACAATCAAGAATTGCCGTTTATTTACTTTGATTATAGTACGGGGGCAGAGATTTGTCAATAAGGCTATGATGCAAAAGATGCTTCTTGACAAAAGATTTTTGCCTGTTTACAATAAATATATCTTATTATGTTATGAAAGGGAGATTTGATGGCAGAACCGGTTACGGCAAGGCAAAACGCTATTTACGATTGTACACATATATATCTTGACGCTTTCGGCAAAAAAGGACCAATCGGAGATTTGTACAGCAAAGCGGTTGCGGAGTATCTTGAACGGTTTACAAAAACAGAAAATTGTTTTATGTATACGTTGATTGAAAAAGATGTTATAGTCGGATTCCTGACAGCCTGTGAGATCCCCGGAATATTATCAAGGAGTATCAAAATTGATACGGTTGCCATTGCACCTGAATATCAGAATAAAGGCTATGGAACTGTTATGATGAACGAATTTTTCAATATGTTTGAAAATGCCGTGTTTTCTTTAGAAACCATAAGAAACAGCATTTCGTATAAACTGTACAGCAAAGTCGGATTCAAAGAGGTAAACGGATGTTTATCTATGTGTAAATATGACAGTAAATAAACCGCCGCAGACAGCAACCATTTGTCTGTCTGCGGCACTTGAACGGATAGTTATTTCATCATTTTTCTTTTTCAAACAGAATTACTTCCTTTTAGTTGCAATTCAATAAAGACTTGCTTAACAAGGTTTAATCCGTCCTTATATTTCTCGTGGCGGTCAGCCCACCGTACAAGCTGCCAAAAAGAAAATGTTTCATTTGGCTCAATAATCACCTTATTGATTGTTCTTGCGGCAAGTTTAAGATTATGTACCTTGTTAATTTGATATTTCATATCAAATCCACTGTTTTCATTCATCATAAGTGATGAAGTTTCAAATACCGTATTAGGCAATAGTGCCTCAGATTTATTTTTGGCGTATTTGTTTCCGTCTATCAGCATTTCTAAATAGAACAGTTTTTTCCTTTGCCATTTACGGATAGGAAGTAAAAAGGGAAACACCTGTGTCAGTCTTTTTCTTTTCATAAATTCACCCTCTTAGTTTGTTTCTCCCAGATATTCTTCAAGGCATATTCCTCGTTTGTATATTTCGGTAGCCGCATTAACACCGACATATCGGTAATGCCATGGCTCGTTGGCTATACCTGTGATTGCAACTTTATTCTCTGGATAGCGATATATAAACCCATAGCGATAGGCATTTTGAGCGAGCCAGTTATAAACCTCATAACCATATGAATTTATGCCATCAGCATTTATATCAACGCCAAGACCAAGTTGATGTTCACTTGTTCCCGGAATAGCAACCCAGCGTTCTGTTTCTGTTTTTGCGTCGGATTCAGAATATCCTTTTTCAATATACTCCGCCATTGATTCATCGTATATTTGCTGTTGCTCCTGCTCTGTTCTGTAGCCGGAGGCAACAACAGGATATACACCATCATCCCTCATATCATCAAACATTTTCTGAAGCTGAGGGTATATTCTGCTGTCCACGCATTGTCCGTTTGATAGTTCTGTTAAATCGATTTCACTGTCAGTTTCAAGGGGATGCCATTTATTCACCAGTATCAAGCACCATTCTCCATCTGCTTCATTTTCATTATCAAAATCAATGGAAGGCAATGATGCCTTGTTGTATATATCTGTCCCTGCAAAACGCTGAACAAAGATGCAGGCTAATGCTATCAGTAAAATCAAGATGCAGATAAATAAGTGGGGACGGCGTTTCTTGGTTTGTTGGGTATGAGTTGACATCGTTTTTCCTCCCTGATAAGCTAAAAAAGCACGCTTGCTTTTGGTACTGTAAGTGTACCAAAAGCAAGCGTGCTTTTTTTTCGTTTCCCCACAAGAGTTTCCTATGTTTTCCTGCGGAATTTCTTACGATTTTCCTACAGGAGCGGAAGAATGACTGTAAATTCGATTTGCTCATTTTCACTTTTTGCGGTAATTGTTCCGTTATGAAGCTCAACGATTTCTTTTGCAACTGCAAGACCCAATCCTGCACCTCCGCTTCTGGAACTTCGTGCAACATCAAGACGATAAAACTGTTCAAAAATGCGTACAAGCTTTTCTTTTGGAATGGTATTGCCGCAATTGGTAAACTGAATACACAAATTTTCACCGTTTTGTTTTACAGCAATATGAATCGTGCTGTCATCAAAGCTATAATTCACTGCATTTCTCAGCAGATTATCAAAAACACGCTGCATCTTATTGACATCGCACTTTATCATAGTGTCTGGGGCTATTTCAAGCTCACATTTTAAATTCTTCTCTAAAAGCATTGGTTTGAATTCGTATATAAGCTGTTCAAGCATACGGGTCAAATTGACCCTGCTGTACTCAAGAGTGATATTAGAAAGATTAAACCGCGTGATTTCAAAAAATTCGTTAATTAAATCCTCAAGATGTTCTGCTTTTTCCAAAGAAATTGACAAATACTTTTCTCTTAATTCTTCGGAAATTTTGTTTTCGTCCCGCAGTAAAGTTAAATACCCAATTACTGAGGTGAGTGGGGTTTTCAAATCGTGGGCAAGATAAACAACAAGGTCATTTTTCCGCTGTTCTGAAAGCTCTGCTGCCAGTTTTCGTTGTTCAAGAGTATGCTTAATGTGATTGATTTTCTTTTCGATTGCAGTTAATTCAGAAGGCAAAACAATATCTCCTGAATTTTCTTCTATCAGAGCATCTATACTACGGTTAATTTCTTTGAAATACTTGGAAAATTCATTTAGATAAAAGCGCAAAATAATTGCAAATAACAGTAAGGAAAGCACTACGAAGAAAAGACTCATATAATCTCTAATATATATTGAATATACATTATAAGCTCGGTCATAATCATGGTAGACAAAATTATCCAAAAAACCCACAAAAGTGTCTGCTATGTGCCCTTTTAAAAATAGAGAGTAGAAGGCTGCTAAAAAAGCAAACGCAAAAAACAACATTCCAAAAATTCTAATCAATAATTTGTTTTTAAGAAGACGATAATCATCTCTTTCGCTATTTCTTTTATTTTTCAATGGTATATCCCACTCCCCACACAGTTTTTATAAATTTCGGTTTTTTTGCAGGCTCATTAAGCTTTTCCCTCAATCTTCCGATATGAGCCATAACAGTATTATTGTTATCAAGGAATTTCTCACCCCAAATATTTTCAAACAATTCCTCAGACGAAATAACTTTTCCTCTGTTCTCACACAAGTACCAGAGGATAGAAAACTCAATAGGTGTCAAAGTAACCTCTTTTCCATACAAAGTACATTTGTGAGTATTCTTGTTTATAATAAGTCCTCTTACATCATGTTCTGCAATGGGAGCATCTTTTCCCTCGGTATTAGCCGCATTATTATAACGAACATAACGACGAAGCTGTGTTTTTACTCTTGCTACAACCTCCAAAGGATTGAAAGGTTTTGTAATGTAATCATCAGCTCCGATGGTAAGTCCCATAATTTTATCAGTATCCTCAACTTTTGCCGTCAGCATTATAATAGGATAATAATACTGTTCTCTGATTTTCTGACAAATACGAAATCCATCAATATCTGGAAGCATTACATCTAAAATTGCCAAATCCAAATTTTGTGACTCAATACATTTGAGAGCGTCCATACCATTATAGAATTTATGTACCGTGTATCCGTCATTTTTTAGATATACCTCAATTAAATCGGCTATCTCTTTTTCATCGTCTACAATTAAAATACTTTCATTCATAATCAGTTTTCACGCTCCTTATCAACATCATCTGGTAACGCTTCCATAATATCTCCAAAATCACATTTCAAATATTCACATATCGACAACAAGACAGGTAGCGTAACATTTTGATTTTTGCCAAGCTTAGCTTCTAGTACTCCTTTATCATTTTGTAGGTCACTCGTTCTTTGGGCTTATATTCTTCGGCTCTTTTAGCGATATTATCAAGCGGAACTTTTCCCTCGCCCTCGCCAAACTCAACTTTTACGTTGATATGTCCGTCTGGCTTTTTGTGGGAAAGCAGTACTACCGTCTCCACATGGTTTGTGCCGCTGAACATATCCACTGCAACGCACTTGTCGGTGGAGTAGCCGAGCTCGGCGAAACAGGCGCAGTCACGGGCGGCGGTGGCGGCGTTGCAGGAGACCATGACTATGCGGGGGGCGGAGAAGGCGGCTATCTGCTCGCAGGCGTCCCTGCCGCAGCCCTTGCGGGGAGGGTCTACCATTATCACGTCGGGGCGGAGGCTGCGTGAATGCAGTATCCGTGCGGCTTCGGCGGCATCGGCGCAGATGAACTCGCAGTTTGCTATGCCGTTTGCGAGGGCATTCTGCTTTGCGTTTTCGATCGCCTCGGGGACGATCTCGACGCCGATTATCTTCTTTGCCGTGCGTGCCATGGAAAGCCCGATCGTGCCTGCTCCGCAGTACAAATCAAGCACCGTTTTGCCCTTCGGCTCCGCAAAATCACAGGCTGATGAATAAAGCTGTTCCGCACAGGGAGTATTAACCTGATAAAACGCCTTCGGAGCTATGTTTACGGTGATTTTGCACATGATGTCACAAATGTAGTTTTTTGATGTCAATACTATCTCTTCATCGCCTAAAATTACGTTAGTATCCCTGTTATTTACATTGATTACAGAACTTACTATCTCGGGATATTTTTCAAGAAGTCTGTCCGACAGAATTTTAATTTCCGGAACATTTTTTGCTACTACTATGCAAAGACATATTTCTCCGCTGTAATAGCCTTTCCTTAAATATAAATGACGTAATATACCTTTGTGCGTAGTTTCATCGTAAGCAGTCAGATTAAGCCCGGTTGAAATTTTCAGAAAGTCGGCGGTGATTTTCGAAAAAATGTCGGGCTGTAAAAGGCACTTTTCGCAAGGAACTATTCTGTGCGAGTGGAAGGCATAGAAGCCTGCAATAAGATTTCCGTCCTTATCGGTGCCTATGGGTATCTGTAGCTTGTTGCGGTAGCCGTTTATATTGGTGTTGCGGATTATCGGCAAAAATTCGGGCGAAAGACCGCCTATTCTGGTAAAAGCGTCCTTTACGAACTGCTCTTTGGCTCTGAGTTGAGCCTCGTAGCTAATATGCCGCAGAGAACATCCGCCGCACTTAGTGTAAACGGGGCAGTCGGGAGTGACCCTGTCGGGAGAGGGCGTGATGATCCTCTCTATCTTGCCGTAGCAGTAGGTTTTGTTTACTTTCAGTATCTTTACTTCAAGCTTGTCCCCTATAGCAGAAAACGGCACGAAAATAACCATGCCGTCCTTCTTGCCTATACCGGAACATTCGCTTGAAAGAGCCGTTATCTCAATTTCAACGATGTCGTTCTTTTTCATTATATCTGTCCTAAGCTGAGTGCCTTTAAATATGCGTTTATAAAGCCGTCAAGGTCGCCGTCCATAACTGCGCCGATGTTGCCCATTTCGTAGCCTGTGCGGTGATCCTTTACCATTGTGTAGGGCATGAATACATAGGAGCGTATCTGTGCGCCCCAGGCAATCTGAAGCTGTTCGCCCTTGATGTCGGAAATCTTGTCGAGGTGTTCTCTTTCCTTGATTTCAAGCAGCTTTGACTTCAGCATACGCATAGCGTATTCTCTGTTCTGATGCTGTGAACGCTCTGTCTGGCAGGCGCACACGATGCCTGTGGGAATATGCGTGATACGCACTGCGGAGGATGTCTTGTTGACCTTCTGACCGCCTGCACCGCTTGCACGGTAAACGTCCATCTTAATCTCGTCTTCGCTTATCTCAATGTCGATATCTTCATTGATTTCAGCATTACTTCAACGGAAGCAAAGCTGGTGTGGCGGCGTCCGGAGCTGTCAAAGGGAGATACACGGACAAGCCTGTGTACGCCGTTTTCGCTCTTCAGATAGCCGTAAGCGTTTCTGCCCTCAACCAGTATGCTGGCGCTCTTTATGCCTGCTTCTTCACCGTCAAGGTAGTCGAGTACGGTCACCTTCATACCGTGCTGTTCTGCCCAGTGATTGTACATACGGTAAAGCATCTCGACCCAGTCCTGAGCCTCTGTACCGCCTGCACCTGCGTGGAATGTGAGAATCGCATTATTATGGTCAAATTCGCCTGAGAGAAGGGTAGCGAGCTTCTGCGATTCAAGCTCTGTTCTGAAATGCTTTGCAAGCTCCTGTATCTCGGGAAGCATAGATTCGTCATCCTCTTCCTGAGCAAGCTCGAGCATTGTCATTACATCGTCATAGCTTTCACGGAGCTTTTCGTAGCTCTGTACTATATTCTTATCTTCGCCTATTTTCTGAGAAATTTTCTGAGAATTTTCTACATCGTTCCAGAAATCAGGCTGTGCGCTCTGTTCTTCGAGCTTTACTATTTCTGCTTTGAGATTATCAAGGTCAAGTGCGCCGGCAAGCTCTTTAAGCTCAGGCTCATAGCCCTCGAACTCAACTTTGAGTTCATCATATTCTAACATAGGTTACCGTTCCTTTCAATTTTGCAATACTGCTTTATTATATACCAAAAAAATTTTTTTGTAAAGCCTTGAAATCGTTTTCATTTTATGATATACTCAAATTATTCGGTGAAAACGCAGGTTTTCACAAAATTATTCCGGTAAGCTGTCTGTGAGCGGTGCATAGCGGCAGACGAACGAATTACCGGAAAGGACGGATAAGTCTTAAAAATCAGTATTTCTGAAAAAAGTTGTGTAAGGAGTTTATTAACATGAGCGAGATCAAGAAGATCCACATGGGTCCTGCTAAATGTGCGGTTGACCTTGGCGACGGAAGTGAAAGAGGAGAGTATGTAAACCAGGATTATATCCTGAACAAGCTGGGCAGACCTCACAGAGCGGTAAGCCTTATGTATTGCTATTATCCGCTTGATGAAACATGGCCTGCAAGAGCGAGAAACGCTTTCAAGGACAAGGAAATCACATTCCAGTGGGATTATCCCTATGACGACTATTTTACATATAAGGGCGGTATCGGCGGAACAACCGACGACGAGCCTTTCACCTGTATGCGTGATGTAAGACGTCACGGACAGGACGTTATACTTACGATGACGATAGATCCGAATGTTACGGACGAGCATCTCGAACAGAAGGCAAGGAGCTTTCGACATTCGGCCGTATGCAGCTGAGAATCAACCACGAGGCTACGGGTAACTGGTTCTCGTTTACAAAGCGTGCTACCTATCAGCAGGTGGCTGATTTCTACATCCACGCTCGTGAAGTAATAAAGAAGTTTGCGCCCAACGTACAGACTATTCTCTGTATCGGCGGTGTGGAGCATCCCGAAAAGGGCGAAGAAATCGAGATGGAGAAGGAATTTGCCGACGCTGTAAGAGCAACGGATATATGGTCTGTTGACAAGTACATGGCTCTCCACTGGGGCTGGCCTTTTGACGTAGCGGACGAGGGCGGAAACTCTTTTGGCAGAAGCAAGGTAGCGGATACATATAATCTTACTAAGCTGTCGGAAAAGCGTTACAGAGAGCTTTGCGGCGGAGAAAAGAAGCCTATGGTAATGAGCGAATTCAATGCTGACGGCGATGTAACAGGACCTTACGAGCAGGCTGAAATGGTAAAGGAATTCTGCGATATGCTCAAGAACGACAAGGATCAGGGCTGGTTCAACGGCTTTACATTCTATCAGTTCCGTGACAGAGGCAGACTGGGACTTGAAATTGAGGATCCGAACAATGCGGACTGCGGTATTGAGCAGCCGGTAATGCAGACCTACAAGGAAATTATTCACGACGAATATTTCTATCCCGAAATGAAAAGCGAGGGTGACGCACAGTTCCCTGTAAAATTACGGTGGGGCGGTTCTGAGGACGCTGAGGGTATCGAGATACCTCTGCACTTTGAAAAGAACCCCACATTCTGCGAAATCACATTTGAGGACGAGGACGCAGAGCTTAATCTTATGATGGAGATAAACGGCAAGTGGTTCTACAAGGCACCTCACGCAAAGACGATAGACTCATGTCGGCATTCTTTGAAAAGCCTCTTGAAAGCGAAGCAGACATGACGCTCAAGATATTTGCGCCTCCTGCAAGCGGTGAGAATGTAAACGACGGCAGTGAGGACTGGATGCTGAACACTTATTCGACTATCACGAAGATGCCGAATATCCGTATAAGATTTGCACCTATCTTAAAGTAAGTGGGCGGCGGGTCGCCGCTGACAGTTCCGCCTTTGGAAATGGTTGAGGTTGGCTTAGGGTGGAGAAACGGCGGGATTAAACAAAGCAATAATCAATAAAAGCGGTTACAGTGATATGCTGTGACCGCTTTTTTATATTCTTGTCGTTAGCTACCCTCGCTCCGCACCAACCTTTCAAAAACCGCACTATCCCTCGCCCTGCACCACCACACTCGCCTCCCTTGTCAAAGGTGAGCTTCTGTTGCTGAGCTTTGTTCAGCCAACTATTGAGGGATTGCCACACCGAACCTTGTCATTTCCACAACCATTACAAAAAGACAATAATCCCTCGCCCCACGTCTGTCCTTTTTATAATACATCAATCACTCACAAGTCTGTTCACCGGCTCATTAGTCAGCCTTTGGAACAGCTTCACCGCAAGACCGGTGCAAAGTGCCGAAATAACAGTACCCTCCCTTGTTCCGACTATCGTGAAATCAAACAGCAACAGTGACAGAATCAGTGCAAGCACCACACAGCTTACATCAAAAGCTATCTTTACATTACCGAAATTCTTGTTCGCCGTATCTGCTATCGCCTTTACAAAAGCCTCTCCCGAGTTCATTATAACATTTGCCGAAACCGACAGCGATACGCCAAAACCCAGTATCACTATTCCGACAACCACCATCACAAGACGCATTATGTAGCTTTCCGCAGGGATAAAGTCCACAAGCCATAAGCCGAAATCGGTAAAATATCCGAACAGGAATGACAGTGGGATCTGCAAAAGCTGTATCAGCCGAAACTTCTTTCTGAGTATAATTATCTGACCGAGTATCAACACGCAGTTCCAGATTATAAGCCATACTCCGAGCGAGAAAGCCCCCTTTGTACAGCTCAGCACATTTGCAACGGACGAAATCGGCGACACGCCAAGCTCCCCGTGCTTTGTAAAAGCCACTCCCAGTGCGGAAAAAAACAGGCTTATTATAAATAAAACATATCTTTTAGCGGTTTCTTTCTTTGACATTTTCGTCTTTCCTTCGTTCTTTGATTCAGCCAAGATTTTCACGCATCCTTGACAACAGCGAAATAAGCAGTTCACGCTCTTCATCGGAAAATCCGCAGGTAGCCCTGTCCTCTATCCTTGAAAATTCCTCTTTGATAAGCGGAATGAGCATTCTTCCCTTCTCTGTGAGATATACGCTGAGCGAGCGTCTGTCAGGCGCTGACCGTGTTATCAGATCCTTTTTCTCCATGCCGCAAAGCAATGAAGTCATCGTTGCAGGCTCAATTCTGCAGGCGGCGGCAATATCCTTCTGCATTGCTCCGTCATGCTCCGCAAGATATTCAAGCGCCTTCGGCTGTCCCGAAGTCAGCCCCTCGTTTTTCAAAGCGGAAAAAATCCGCTTGCGAAAAGCGGTGTGGTTTGTCATAATCAAGTGATGAAGTGAATTTTCCATTAGTCCCTCCGGAAATATTTTAAATTCGCATTTAAACTGTTAGAAATCTAATAATATATTACCACATATTCTCCGCCTTGTCAACAATATATTTTCACCGTCCTGATGCCGCCGTACACCCAACCCTATCATACAGCACTGTAATACCCAGTACCATAAAAAACGGACGGCTGCGCGGATAAACCGCCTTTGCCGTCCTTTAACATCACTTGAGATTGAAAATATCAATAAGTCCTGAAGCCGAGAATATATATCTGTTCCGGCATCCACAGTTCAAACACAGCAGGCTTCTCCCTGTCGATTCCGGCAAGCACAGCCTTGTCAAACTGTGCCGTCACCGTTTCAAATTCGGTAACATCTACCGTTGGCTTCACCTCAGCCTCGCATAATGTCTTTCCTCCGTAACGCACGGTTATTTTGCCCGTATTGACACGGCTTCCGCACACTATCTCTATACTGTCTGCGTCACCAAGCACACAGTTGTTGTAGATAAGTCCGCCGCCGAGCATATAGTGCTGTTCGAGTTTTTTGCTGTATTTCATTTTCGCCCCGTATTTGCCGTCGTAATTTTTCGCCTTGATGCCCTTGCAAAGCTCTCTCGGAGGTATTATTTCACCGCTTACGTCGATCGTTTTTGTAAGCCTTATATCCTCGCTTGACGCACCCGCCATAAAGGTGTATCTTCCCTGCTCTACGGCAAAACGTTCACGGCTGACATCGTAGAATCTCAGTTCCGACTTTTTTATATCAAATTCAAAATGCCTTTTACTGCCACCCTCAATATGCTCACGGGCAAAAGCCACAAGCTGTCTTAGCGGACGTTTTACCGACGGATTCTCCATACGGAAATATATCTGCACTACCTCGTCACTGTCCATTTCGGAAACATTTGTGACATCAAGCGAAACGCTTATAACATCACCGTTTTCCTTTACGTCAAAGTCCGAATATTCAAACCTTGCGTAGCTAAGCCCGTATCCGAACGGATAGAGCGGTTTTCCCCTGTAGTAAAGATATGTCATATCGTTCTCGATAATATTGTAGCATTCTATCGGTGCAAGCTCATATTCGCTTTTATACCACGTCTGTGCCAGTCTGCCGGCAGGAGAATATTTGCCGCTTATCACATCGGCGAAAGCGTTTCCAAGCTCCGGACCTGCGTGAGTGGTGTAGATTATAGCAGGCATATATTCCTGCTCCTCGCATATCGAGAACGGATAGCTTGACACCACCGCCATTACGCATTTGTTGTTGGCACTGTAAACCGCTTTGGCAAGCGCAGAATCGTGTGCAGGCAGTGACAGCGTCTTACGGTCGTACATTTCACGGGCTACTATCATCGGATCGTTTCCTACGCAGACTATGACCGCATCGGCTTTTTGTGCAAGCTCTGCGGCACGCTTGATACCGTCCGATATGACCTCCTCGCAAAACAGCTTGTCATCGGTCAATCCGTACTGCCTTACAAGCGTCAGCTTTCCATTTTCATCGATGCCCAGTGCCTTTCCGAAATAGGTGCGGTACAGTACCTCATCTCCGTGTTTCTGCGGTTTCATTATTTCCTGCGAATACCAGCGGTAAGTGCTTTCGCTGTCGCACTTACAGGTGTTTTCCGTTATGTACTTGTTGTTGTAAAGTGAACGGTACGTTGTTTCATCGTGACCGTATTCCGCCTTTTCAAAAAGCGCTCTCGGATCGTCCTTTTCATAAATCGCACTCACCGTATCATCATCTGCAACGCCGAGATATTTTCCGGTCAGCTTTGATTTTATTACTATATGATCGCAAGCATTATCATATTCTGCTTTTCCGTATCTTTCTTTTATTCCGTCAAATATTGTTGTATTGTATGACGAATAACCTGTATACCAATCCATAAGATTGCAGTTACCGTTCATACCGACCACAGCCACGCTACATTCATCATAAATCGGCAGTATGTCGCTACTCCGTAGTAATACCATCTGTTCCAGTGCTGCTCTGCGATTGAGGCACTTATGCTCCTCATTGTCAATCATCATCTCGCACACATCTGAGAATGGATGTTTTTCGTCAAATTCACCAAGTCTGAACCTTGCAAGCAGGCTGTTATACAGCGCTTTGTCTATATCCTTTTCCGACACAAGTCCGCTGTTCAATGCCTCAAGCACCGACGCCTCAACCACGTCCTCGCAGTCGGTCATAACATCCGTTCCGTTCTTAATCGCAAGGCTATCGTTTCTGCGTGGGATTCGCTGTATTCGTGGAACGTTACATTCTGCGAGAAATCGCCGCCGTCAGTTACCACGAATCCCAGTCCCCATCTGTCTTTGAGGACTTTCTGTATATCCGGATTTATAACCGCCGGGACCCCCGAAAGCTCGTTATATGCCGCCATTACAGAATATGCTCCGCCGCAGGTTATGGGGCGTTCAAATGCCGCATAGTAATACTCATTGAGCGTCCTCATATCGACATCGGACGAGGCTGTTCCACGCTCGTTTTCGGTATTGTTGGCGCAGAAATGCTTCAGCGTCGGGATGGCCTGAAGGTACTCCCCGTGCCTGTTCGCAAGCCCTTTTGTGTATGCCGCAGACATTTCTCCGGTCAGGAACGGGTCCTCTCCATAGCCCTCCTCGTTTCTGCCCCAGAGCGGATTTCTGCACAGGTCAACGGTAGGCCCCCACAGCATCAGATGGCCGTTCGGGTGGCGTTTATTCAGCACCCGTGCCTCCTTGCCTGCCGCAAGTCCTGCCTTTTCCATAAGCTCCGTGTCAAACGTTCCGGAAAGCCCGATGGGCTGGGGGAATACGGTCGTCGGCTCATCGGGGTTTCTCGAAACATATCCCCTTGCAACCTCCGCACCGACATACCACTCGCCTATATCAAGGCGAGGCACAGCCGCCATATGACTTGACATAAGCCCTGCCTTTTCCTTGATTGTCAGCCTTGATAAAAGGTCCTTTACTCGCTCGTCAAACGACAGCGAGCTATCCCTGAATTTATACTTATTCTCCATGTTCTCCTCCGTCTTGCAGTTGTTGACTTTTTACGCAAACCGCAATATACATTATCGCTATCATAGCATATGTAATCGTTTTCGTCAATAGCATTTTGTGCATTTTCGCAAAAAATAACGCAGTGCCGTTTTAAGCATATCTGCGTTATTCCGTATTCATTTCAAGTCGGATATTTACTCGATTTTCGGCATCCATTTACCCTTCCATGTGTACAATGCCATAAGCACGACGCCTATTACCCACGAAACAGGGTACAGCAGATAAACACCGTCAATAGTCGGGAAAAGCGGCACTACGAGCCATATCCAGAATATTCTGAAAATGCACATCGCGAACAGTAATATCAGCATCGGAGGAATGCTCTTACCCGTGCCTCTTACCGCACCTGCAAGCACATTCATAACAGCAAGCAGGAAATAGAACGGGCAGAAGTATTTCATTGCGGTTTCGCCGCAGGCGGCTACTGCGTCATCGTTTGTGAAAAGCCTTAAAATCGGGTCGGCAAACACAAGCAGCAGGATGCCTGTTATGACAGTATAAACAACGCCCATACCGAGTGCTGTCCACATACCCTTTTTAACACGTTCGGGCTTATTCGCACCGTAGTTCTGACCGACAAAGGTAGTCACCGCCATACTTATACTAAGCACCGGCAGGATGTTGAAGCCGTCCACCTTAAGATATGCGCCGAAGCCTGCTACCGCATCCGAGCCGAAGCTGTTGACGCTTGCCTGCACAAGCACGTTTGAAAAGGAGATGACCATATTCTGAATGCCTGTAGGCAGACCTATCTTTATTATCCTTATCGCCATATCCCTGTGCACTTTTATCTGACGGATAAACAGCTTATAATCCGCATTTACCCTCACCATATAAATTATAGCCATAACGCAGGAAACAAGCTGGCTCGCATCGGTTGCTATCGCCGCACCCTCTACGCCCATACCGAAGCCTTGTATCAGTATAAGGTCGAGTGCTATATTGACAACTGACGCCGCACCGAGATATAACAGCGGTCTTTTTGAATTTCCAGCCGCATTGAATATTCCCGCACACATATTATAAAGCACGTTGAACAGCAATCCGCCGCAGTATATCTGCAAATAGAGCGATGCGCCGTCAAGGATATTATCCGGCGTCTGCATCCAAACAAGGAACAGTCTGCTCATAAATACGCCTGCAACCGTCAGCACAAGGCCGATTATAACTGCGATTGCCATAGCCGTATGTACCGCTCTTTTCACATCGTCCTTACGCTTTGCACCCATATACTGCGATATGATAACACCTGCGCCGACCGATGCACCCTGGCTGAACGCTATCAGCAGACTGACGATAGAGCCGGTTGAGCCTACCGCCGCCAGAGCCTCCTTGCCCACGCAGTTTCCTACTATTATAGAGTCGACCGTGCTGTACAACTGCTGTAGGAGGTTGCCCAGTATCAGCGGCACGGAAAAATGAGCAGCTTCTTCCAGATAGAGCCCTCTGTCATAAGGACCGTTCCGGATTTCTTTTTTTCTTTTATATCTAAGCTCAAGTTAAACTTCCTTTCTTCGTCCATAAATATTATACTCATTTAAAAGAATATGTCAACTTCCGTTATCACTGACGTTTTGTGCCGAAGCATATTGAACTGTGCTACAGATTGTGATAAAATGTAAATAGCAGAAAATACGCCGAAAGGATATGATAAATATGACAGACGAAAAGAAAAAAGCTCCCGAAGCTCCCGTACAGACCGATGATAAAGGCGACTACAGACAGTCTGCCGACAAAGAGGAGGCTATATGGGATATGAAGCAGGAGCTTGAGGATTATATCGAGGATCAGGGTATTTATATAAGGCAGTAAAATACAGATTAAACCGATTTGCCCTTTCGGGATAACTATGCGATAAGAAGTGCGAGAAACGGATACAGATAATATGAAGCCGTATATATCCGTATTCCGCCCGATATTTCAAAAACGCACCCGATGACATAAGAGAATTCATACGGGCGGCTGAAGAAACGCTAAAATAAGCTTGACAAAGCACTTTAACTGTGCTAAAATCATTTTTTGTGAGTTCGCAATATCCTCACTTTCCGTCAAAAGACGGATAAATCAAAACTACGAAAGGACAATTCAATATGCGAAACAAAAAAGTCCTGTTTATCACACAGGGAGCCGTTATCGCCGCAATCTATGTAGTGCTGACCTATATTGTCAGCCTGCTGGGGCTTACAAACGGCGTAATTCAGGTGCGTCTTTCCGAGGCGCTCACAATCCTGCCGGTGTTTACTCCGGCGGCAATTCCGGGACTGGTTGTAGGCTGTGTCATCTCAAACATACTGACCGGTGCTGTAATATGGGATGTTATCTTCGGAAGCCTTGCCACGCTTATAGGAGCGGTTGGCACATATCTTCTGAGAAAGCATCACAGGATACTGTACCCCCTTCCGCCCATAATTGCCAATACTGTTATAGTACCGCTTGTACTGACCTATGCTTACGGTGTGCCAGACGCATTATGGTTCTCGGCGCTGACGGTATGTGCAGGTGAGGTCATCTCCTGCGGAGTTCTCGGTCTGCTCCTGTATCACGGACTGGACAACAAATATTGCAGACGTTTGTTTACCGCAAAGGTTTAACAAACAAAACAGTTTGAGCCGCTATGATTATATCATGGCGGCTTTCGTGCAACTTGTACATTTATTAACGCTTTTTTGGTGTATTCCACCAAACACACCGCTTTACTTCTTGACTTATTACAGCATTTATGATAAAATCAGATTATCAAAATGTAAGTTCAAGAGGTGTATCTTATGAAAAAAAATAAAGGCTGGTTAAAAAATAAAGCGCAGAGCCAGGTAGTTGTAATAACATTTTTATGCATTGTCTGCTGTATAATGATGCTGGCTACCATTGCTGTATGCACTGTCAACATTCTGACAATGGCAGGTCACGACGACCCTGTTTATCATTCTTCGATAATGCTTTCGCTGATTATCGAGGGCATTTCGCTTATCGTTACTGCGGCATTTATAGTGCTTACCGTATATTTCAGAAAAGCTATACTGAAACCTATCAAGAAGATAGTTCACGAGCTTAACAACTTCTCGGAAGGCATTCTTTCCGCTGAATTTGACGTAAAGATAAACGACAGCGATATAGGAAAACTCGCAGGTTCGCTCAATACTACAAAGTGGTATCTGAAGAAAATGGTCGATGAGCTTACATATCTGCTGACTCAGATGTCATACGGCAACATCAGCTTTACCATTAACTATGATTACAAGGGAGAATTTGCTCCCATAAAGTCGGCATTTGAGCAGATACTTGTCAATCTCAACGACTCGGTATCAAGCATACAGAAGGCCGGCACGATGCTTTATGACGCATCAGAGCAGGTTTCGAGCGGTTCACAGGCGCTTGCACAGGGTACAAGCGAGCAGGAAGCCTCTATCCGTGAGTTGTCAGACTATGTGCAGGATATTTCAGGCAGAGTAAACAAGAACGCTGAAAACGCAAAGAATGTAAGCGAAATTTCAGATACGGCAACCACTGACCTTAAGGAAGGCAACGCAGAAATGCAGAAGATGCTTGCCGCTATGAAGATTATAGACGAAAAATCAGCCGAGATTGAGAAGATCATCAACACAATCGACAACATCGCATTCCAGACAAATATACTTGCCCTTAATGCCGCTGTAGAGGCCGCAAGAGCAGGTGAAGCCGGCAAGGGATTCGCTGTTGTTGCAGACGAGGTAAGAAACCTTGCGAGCAAGTCCGCAGAAGCCGCACAGACAACAAGCGAGCTTATCGGCAGCACTATAGAGGCGGTTTCAAACGGTACGGCTATTGCCGATTCAACCGCACAGACTATCGAAAGCGTTATGGAGCGTTTCAGCAACGCAAACGCACTTATAAACGAAATATCGGACGGCTCGGCACAGCAGGCAACTATGGTTGACCAGGTGCTTTCAAGCGTAAGCCAGATTTCAGCGGTAGTTCAGAACAATGCCGCCACAGCTGAGGAAAGTGCAAGTGCAAGCGCACTTACAGCCGCTCAGGCGAAAGAGCTTCAGAAGATGGTCAAGCAGTTCCATCTGCGTGAGGACGGTCAGATTCATCTTGAAGACCCTATGGAAGAATAACAGAAATAGCAAACAAAAGCAGGCTGAAAATGCCTGCTTTGTTTTTACGGAGAATTTTATGACTACACAGGAATTTGAATACAAGGGAATGCACTGCAAGAAATGGCTTTCCGAAAACGAAAAGGCGAAAATACAGATAATTCACGGGCTTGGCGAAATGTCGGAATACTATGAGCAGTTCGCCGAATATATTACAGCCAAAGGAATGTCGGTATATCTTTGCGAATACCGTGAACACGGAAGGACGGCACTGCCTGCGGATATAGACAATATTGTTCAGACTGCCGCAAAGGAATGCGGTGATTTTTCGTCATACATTCACTCGGAAAGTGACACACCGCTGTTTCTGCTCGGTCACAGCCTTGGCGCACAGATGGCTCAATATGTTATTTGTCACTGCGATAGCTCGCTTTACAGCGGAGTTATACTTACGGGCTGTCCGTATATACATGATACGAAAGCACTTTTATCGGACATAGAAGCGGAAATTTCCGAAAAAGGCGCAGATGCTCCGAGTATGGACGTATTCCTGAAGCTGTTCGGAAAGGTTGCAGAGCCTTTTCCGGAAAAATGCACGGTATCCTGGGTGACATCAGACCTTGAGCGTGCTTTATATTATGAGGCTCTCCCGTATACTAACAAAATGTACAGCTGTCGCTTCTACAGGAGCTTTTTACAGCTTGCAAGCGAAGTACAGCGCAAGGATTATCTTAAGAATGTTTCACCGAAACCGCCCGTTCTTTTAATGAGCGGAACGCATGATATGGTGGGCGATAAAGGCGCTTATGCAAAAGAAAAAGCCGGTATTCTTATCGAAAACGGCTTTGATGTCAGACTTGAAATATTTGACGGAATGCGTCACAGTATACTGCAGGAAGTGCAGAGAGAAAATGTATACCGTTTGATTTATGAGTTTATAAGAGAGAATATATAACTGAAGCATCCGGTTTTATCCGGATGCTTCATCGTTCTTATACTTTACCCTTTCCTGAGTAGCAAAGGTAAGTCTTTTTAATCTGCGCTCTGCTCCTGCTCCGTATCAGTACGCTGTCGCCGTTATCCAGCCTGAACTGTTCGTCAACCGCCGTGACATGATCCATATTGATGATATAGCTCCTGTGGCATCTGAGAAAGCGTGACTTTTCGTCAAGCATCTGCTGTTCTATGTCATCAAGCTTCATATAAAGCGGATATTCTTCATCGGCAGTGTGAAGTATACAGCGGTTATTGCGGCTTTCTATATAGATTATGTCGCTGTACATAATATCAGCATAGCTGTTGCGTACCTTTATCCTGATATAGTCCCTTACATAATGCTCAAGCACTCTGTCAAGAACGCTTTCTATTCTTTCGGTGCTGAAGGGCTTCAGAATATACCCGTTTGCCTTGACGCTGTAGCTTGCTACTGCATATTCGGAAGTGATAGTAGAGAATATCAGCAGGTTATCATAGCCCTCGTTTCTGAGCTTTCCTGCAACGTCTATCCCCAACTCATCCCCGACATATATATCCATAAAAACAATATCGAAAACTGTTCCGTTTTCAAAATCGGAAAGCAGTTTTGCGCCTGTTTCGTAGGTAATGATACTGCACGTCATTTTACGCTTCTTGAAATATTCACTTATCAGAAATTTAGACAGTATGCAGTCTATAGCACTGTCATCGCATATCGCTATTGTCATTGCTGATCGGTCCTTTACCGTTTTGAAAATTATCTACGCTTATATTTTAACATACTTTTGACAGCAATGCAATACTACCGCAATGTAATTCGAAAATTCAATAAATTCGACAAATTATATACTGTGGGTTTATCCTTTCACGCCCACGTTCCGTTTCTGAACACGGGTATCTCAGTGCCGTCCTCGCAAATGCCTGTTATATCAAGGTCATCTGAGCCTATCATAAAGTCAACGTGTATTATAGAATCGTTTACGCCGAGAGCGTGAATCTCGTCAAGAGTCATATTTTCGGCTCCCTCGATAACCTCCTGAAAGCCCTCGCCTACCGCAACGTGACAGCAGGCATTCTCATCAAAGAGGGTATTCATAAACAGAAGTCCGGAACGGTTTATCGGGGATTCCTTAGGCACGAGCGCAACCTCACCGAGCATTGAAGCGCCATTATCCATAGCGAACATCTTCTTCAGTATTTCCTCGCCCTGCTTTGCTTTACAGCCGGATACCCTGCCGTTTGTGAATTCTACCTCAAAGCCGTCTATCAGGTTGCCCGACCAGCTCAGAGGCTTCGTAGCGACAAGTCTGCCCTCGCACTTGCCCTTCATCGGGCTTATGAACACTTCCTCGGTCGGCATATTCGGAACGTAAGCCGCACCGTTTACACGGTTTATATCAGCCGCACCGCACCACTTTGCCCCGGGAATAAGCTGTACGGTGAAATACGTGCCGTTACTGCTATTGTATCTGAGGGATTTAAAGCGCTTGCTGTTGAGCCAATCGGCTTTTTCCCTCATAGTATCGGTATGCTGTTTCCACACCTGCTCCCAGTTTCTATTGCCGTCAAGATAAACGCAGGAGAAAATTGCGTTCCAGAGTTTTTCCACTGCGGTATCGCTGTCATCGTCAGGGAACACCTTCTTTGCCCATTTGGGTGAAGCGGCGGCAACTATCAGCCACTGGTGCTTGCCGTCTATCTCGTCACGGTACTTCTTAAGCACCTTTGAACGCATCCTGCCTACCGTTGAAATTACATCCGCAGGAATCCCGCTCAGTTCATCGGGATCGGCAGATTCTATGAAAATCCTTGCAGGCAGATCCTTAACCATCTGCTTCTGTCTTTCTTCTTCCCAGCTAAGCACAGTACCAAGCGTTTCTACCGAAGCGTTTTCGTAATGAAGCCTTTCTACAGCGCCGCAGCTCCAGAACATCTCAACATAGCTTGCGCCGGCATTGTAGCACTCCTTTGCAACGAGGGTGGCAAGCTCGTATTGGTCAACCTCTGCGTAAAGGCGTACCTTCTGCCCTTTCTGAACATTTGCGCCGACCTTTACCATTAATTTTGCATATTCGCTTAACATATTTTTATCCATCTGTAACCTCCGTCGGTTTGCGGTTTTCCCGATATTCTCTGCATTATACGGCGAATTATCCGTTAGCATTATATAACCGACATTAACTATTATAGAACTCTTTGCCTGCCGTGTCAAGAACATCTTATCTGTGTATATTCTTCTTCAATTATCGCAGAATAGAACAAGGAGGTAATTTTTATGGACGAAATGTTTTGTTTTCAGTGCCAGCAGACGGCACACAACGAAAAATGCAACGGAAAAGCAGGCGTATGCGGTAAGAAAAGCGATACTGCAAAAGCGCAGGACGAGCTTATCGGTGCGCTTATAGGCCTTGCAAAAGCGGCGGAGTGCGGTACTCCTACAAACAGCACAGACTGCCTTGTTCTGAAAGGGCTTTTCACGACTATCACAAATGTCAGCTTCAATACAAAAACCGTAAATGAACTGACAGCAGAGGTCGAGGAGGAGAAACGAAAAATTTGCAAGAGCAAGGTTGACAACTACGACCTTTCAAGGCTATGGGAAGCAAGCGATGATATTCGCTCGCTGAAATCGCTTATTCTGTTCGGCATCAAGGGCATGGCGGCGTATGCGTATCATGCTCTTGTGCTTGGCAAAACCGACAGCGAGGTAAATTCCTTCTTCTACACGGCGCTAAGGGCAATCGAGGGCGAAAGCAATCCGGACAAGCTGTTAGGTCTTGTGCTTAAAACAGGCGAAGTGAATTTCAGGTGCATGGCGCTTCTTGACAGTGCAAACACGGAGAGCTACGGTAATCCCGTGCCTACTGTCGTTCCTTTGACGATAGAAAAAGGTCCGTTTATAGTGGTCAGCGGTCACGATCTGCATGATTTAAAGCTGTTGCTCGAGCAGACGGAGGGCAAGGGCATAAATATCTACACCCACAGTGAAATGCTCCCTGCACACGGGTATCCAGAACTCAAAAAATACAAGCACTTAAAGGGCAACTTCGGCACGGGCTGGCAAAATCAGCAGTCTGAGTTCCACAACATTCCCGCCCCGATACTGTTCACCACCAACTGCATTATGCCGGTAAGGCAGAGCTACAGCGACAGGGTTTTCACAACATCTGTAGTATCTTACCCTGAGCTTGTCCACATCGGTGACGATAAGGATTTTTCTCCTGTTATAGCAAAGGCTCTCGAATGCGGCGGATATGACGAGGATAAGGAAATGACCGGCATGAACGGCGGTCATACGGTTATGACGGGCTTTGCGCATAATGCCGTACTGTCAAGAGCGGATGAGATAGTAGCGCTTGTAAAGCAGGGAAAGATAAAGCACTTCTTCCTTATCGGCGGCTGTGACGGTGCAAGTCCGAGCAGAAGCTACTACACGGATTTTGCAAAAGCGACACCGCCCGATACGCTTATCCTGACGCTCGCCTGCGGAAAGTACCGTATAAATGACCTTGACCTCGGTACAATCGAGGGTATACCGAGAATACTCGACTGCGGACAATGCAATGACGCTTACAGCGCTATAAGAATCGCTCTTGCACTTGCGGATGCTTTCGGCTGCTCGGTAAATGACCTGCCGCTGACGCTTGTCCTGTCGTGGTATGAGCAGAAGGCTGTCTGCATACTGCTGACGCTTTTATATCTCGGAATAAAGAATATTTTCCTCGGCCCTACTCTGCCTGCGTTTATTTCACCGGGAGTGCTTGATATACTCGTAAAGAACTACAACATCACGCCGACCGACATTCCGGAAAAGGACCTTGAAAAAGCATTAAGCAGAAAATAATCACACAAATATATAAAATCCGCCACAATTCAGGTATTGATTTTTCCTGCCTGCTGTTATAATAAAGCTGTAAACAAGGAAAATTGCAGGGGCTTACCCTGTACGGTGCCGAAAAGAACAAGGAGGAAAACCATGAGAAATTTTGACGGATTTTATAAGGGTATAGACCTGGGCGGTTGGATCTCGCAGTGTGGAAGCAAGTACAATGACGAGCATTATTCCACCTTCATAACCGAAAAGGATATTGAAAAGATAGCTACAATGGGACTCGATCACGTCCGTATGCCTGTAGATTACAATGTTATCCAGACGGATGACGGCGAAATCATCGAAAGCGGAATGGCTTACATTGAAAGCTGTGTGGGCTGGTGCAAAAAGCACGGTCTTAATATCGTTATCGATCTGCACAAGACCTGCGGATATATCTTTGACGATCCGAGCTATTGCGGATTTTTCAGCAACGAAAAGCTGCAGGATCAGTTTGTATATCTGTGGCAGGAGATAGCAAGGCGTTACGGAAATGACAGTCATATAGCGTTCGAACTGCTCAACGAAATCACAAGCGCAGATTTCACAGATTCGTGGAACAAGATAGCAAGCCGTACCGTAAAGGAGATAAGAAAAATAGCACCCGAAACAAAGATAATTATCGGCGGTATCTTCAACTCGAGCATTTACGGGCTGACGCTCCTTGATATTGAGTGGGACGAAAACATAGTGCTGACGTTCCACTGCTACAATCCGCTTGTTTTCACTCATCAGGGTGCCGGCTGGATAGATCGCCTTGATAAGTCATATCGCACAAAATTCCCTGCTACAGCAGAAAAACTTCTTGCAGACAGCAGAAAATATTTCGGCGAGGATTTCACTTCGGAGTTTGACGGTATAACAGGTATGATCGACAGCGGCTTCTTTGTAAAGATGTTTGCCGACGCTGTAAAGGCAGCGGAAAAGCTGGAGCTTCCTCTTTACTGCGGTGAATACGGCGTAATAGACAGAGCCGACCCCGAAAGCACGCTGAACTGGTTCAGAATGATAAACGAAGCGTTTGAACAGCTTCATATTGCCCGTGCGGTATGGTCGTACAAGGAAATGGATTTCGGCATAACGGACGAGCATTATGCGCCGATTTATGACGAGCTTATAAAGGTGCTGTAAAGCAGGAGATCAAAAAACCGATGCCCGAAAGGCATCGGTTTTAGCTTTAGAAAAAGTCTTGTATTTGATGTACTTCTGTT
>ERZ859980.521-NODE-521-length-23279-cov-1.873708_pt1 | contig 23279 bp, 28 predicted proteins | sample MGYA00509984_ERZ859980 | MGnify/ENA primary metagenome ERZ859980 (study PRJEB30046, sample SAMN00715173) | human gut metagenome | study: EMG produced TPA metagenomics assembly of the A metagenome-wide association study of gut microbiota in type 2... | reverse complement strand
TGCATTACCGGCACAGATGTCGGGGCTATCCTTGGCCTGAATCCCTATCACTCTGCATTTCAGGTATACCATGATAAAATCAGCGATACCATTGAAAATATCGACAACGAGGCCATGCGGCAGGGTCGTGACTTGGAGGATTATGTAGCACAGCGATTCTCCGAAGAAACAGGCTTTAAAGTGCGCCGTGCAAATGCTATCTATCAGAGCGAGGAACATCCGCTGCTTCTGGCAGACTTCGACCGCCTGATCGTTGGACAGAAGGCCGGGCTGGAATGCAAAACGGTCTCACCGTTCTCCGCAGACAAGTGGGCAGATGGCAAAATCCCGGCTCACTATCTAGCGCAGGTTGACCACTACTTAGCCGTCAGCGGTTTCGACTGCTGGTATGTGGCGGCTCTGATTTTCGGCAGAGAGCTGGTGATCCACAAAATCGTGACGGATAAGCAGGTGCTTTCTGATCTTATTGATAAGGAAGAGCTTTTCTGGACGAACCATGTTGTGCCCCGGATTCCCCCTGCACCCAACGGTTGCGATTGTGACACCCAGCAGATCAACCAGCTTTATGAGGTAGACAACCGGGACAAGACCGCTGACTTAAGTGCCCTGCATGGACTTCTGGATAAGCGGCAGGAGCTTTCCGACCAAATCGAGCAGATGGAACAGGAGAAAACGGCTATCGAGCAGCAGGTCAAGCTGCAAATGCAGGATGCCGCCTATGGCACAGCACCGGGCTATAAGGTATCGTGGGTATCCTCCGAAAGCAAGCGTGTGGATTCCCAGAGGCTGAAAAAGGAGCAGCCGGACATTTTCAACCAATACAGCAAAAATGTAAGCAGCCGCAGGTTCACCATCATTCATGCGGCATAATTGTATGGCGGCAGAGAGCAGCTTCTCTGCCGCCTTTTTTCTTGGAGGTTTGATTATGGCTACGGAAAATCCATTCGTAAAATTATTTGCTATCGACTTCAAAGATCATCTGGAAGTCAAGAAGTCCGGCAATACCGAGCTGAAATATGTAAGCTGGGCGTATGCCTGGGCAGAGGTGAAGAAGCTGTACCCTGCTGCCAGCTATGAGGTCAAGAAATTCAACGGCCTGCCCTATGTTTATGACCCCATAACCGGCTTCATGGTGTATACTTCGGTCACGATTGAGGGCGTTTCGCACGAAATGTGGCTGCCTGTACTGGATGGCGCAAACAAAGCCATGAAAGCTGTGCCTTACACCTACACCACCCCGAAATGGGAATATAACCAGCAGACCCGCCGCCGTGAGAAAGTCGGCATGGAAGAACGCACCGTAGAAGCAGCCTCCATGTTCGATGTGAATAAAGCTATCATGCGGTGCTTGGTGAAGAACCTTGCTATGTTTGGCCTTGGCCTGTACGTTTATGCCGGAGAGGATTTGCCGGAAGATGCCGCACCGCAGCCGGAGGCAGAACCGCAAAAGCAGCCGAAACCGAGACCCGCTGCCCCGAAGCAGGAACAGCCGCCTGTGCCCTGCATCTGTGCCCGGTGCAACCAGCCTATCAAGAGGGTCAAGCTGAAGGATGGCTCCATCATGCAGGCGGCAGAATTTGCAGCTACCCATGAGGGAATGTGCGCAGACTGCTATAAGGCAACCAGATTGAACGTAGCATAATAACAGCTTCAATAATTCTTGGTACTTGTGCGGATTTGCACATTATGTTACATTTACAATAGTGAGTTTTCTTAGAAGGGAGCAGTACATGAGAAAGTTGAAATATCCGATTGGCATCTCGGATTTTGCCGAGATGCGCAACAACGGATACTATTATATCGACAAAACAAATCTGATTGTTGGCCTCCTTGATAAAGGGCCGGTTGAAGTAACTCAAATTACTCGTCCTCGCCGCTTCGGAAAGACTCTTGGCATGAGCACTCTCGCAAATTTTCTGGATATCCGCAAAGACAGCAAGCAACTGTTTAAGGGATTGGCGTTTCCAAAAATACAGAACTTTGCAAAAAATGGATGAACCAGTGTCCTGTGGTCTTTTTCTCTTTCAAGGACACGGACGGTCTGACCTTTGAAAGTGCCTATGGAATGCTGTGCATGAAACTGGCATTTGCATTTCAGGATTATCAGTTTCTTTTGGATGACGATGCTATTTCCGACGATGACAAAGGCATCTTTAAGCGGATTCTGGGACGCACTGCATCTATGGATGAAACCAAAAGCTGCTTTTTGCTGTTGACCCGGATGCTGGAAATCCATTTCAAAAAATCGGCGGTCGTCATCCTGGATGAGTACGATGTTCCCATTGCCAAAGCCAGCAGCAACGGATATTATTCGCAGATGCTGGACGTGATGCGGGCTATGATGAGCACCACGCTCAAAGACAATACTTCGCTTGACTTTGCTGTTATTACCGGCTGCCTGAAAATTGCAAAAGAAAGCATCTTTACCGGGACGAACAATTTTGTTTCGGATACGATTCTTTCTCCCCGGTTGAGTGAATCCTTTGGTTTTACACAGGCAGATGTAGATCAAATGCTGAAAGATGCTGGTCTTGAATCGCAGTCTGCTGAAATCAAGGCATGGTACGACGGTTATCATTTTGGCGATGCAGACATTTATTGTCCGTGGGACGTAATCAGTTATCTGCGGGATTTCCAGTATGGTGTAGCACAGAAGCCGAAAAGCTATTGGAAAAACACCAGCGATAATGCTATTATCCGTTCTTTTATCGACTATGCAGGTGACAATATCACCACGAAGCTCGAAACGCTGATGGCTGGCGGCTTCATCGTTCAGCATATTGAAGAAAACCTGACCTACGATTATCTACACTCCTCTGAGGAAAATCTTTGGAGTGTGCTGTATCTGACAGGCTATCTGACCAAGGTGCGGGATAAGGATCTGACGGATTCGCTGCCGGATGGCTGCTCTGCGCTGATGATTCCCAATGCAGAGATTCGGGAAATTTTTGAAACCACTGTAAGCAAATGGTTTGACGACAGTGCAAAGGCATGGAACCGCAGCCCGTTGTTTGATGCAGTCTGGAGCGGAAACAACGAAGCTCTGACAAAAGAAATGACCAAGCTGCTGCGCATGACCATCAGCTACCATGACTATCGGGAGGATTTTTACCACGCTTTCCTTGCAGGCATCTTTACTGGTGCTGGCTATGTGGTGGAATCCAACAAAGAGCATGCGAGGGGCGCAGCGATGTTATTGTAAAGGACATCCGCAATGGCCGTGTGGCAATTTTTGAAGCCAAGTATGCCAAAACTCTGGATGCTCTGCCGGATGCCTGTGATGCTGCCATTCAGCAGATCAATGACCGGATGTATGCAGCAGACTTCCGGGATGACTATGATGACATCCTCTGTTATGGCATCGCGTTCTTCAAAAAGCGTTGCATGGTAAGGAAAAAATAATTATCTACTGGGGAGTATCTTCGGATGCTCCCCTTCACTTTTTACAGGACAGTCCAAATGGATTGTCCTGTTTTTATTTGGAGGTACACAATAGAAGAGCAAAAAATCAAAGTCCTTGCGCTCCTGCCAATGGAGCTGCCAAAGGAGATCGAACTGGACAACACCCTTGAAGCCATGCAGAAATTTGTAGGCGGGCTGATCGAATGCATCACATTGAGTGACACCGGTTCAGAGGTCACACTGGTCTGCAATGATGAAGGCAAGTTGCTTGGCCTGCCGCTCAATCGTCCGCTATGGGATGGAGCCGATGTTCTTGCCGGGCCGGGATTTCTGGCCGGATGCGACAACGAAGGGAATCTGACTTCTCTGCCGCAGAGTGCAATGGATTTCTACAAAGAGAAATTCAGAGCTTTTATCATTGAAATTTAAGGAGGAACGCCTTATGACCTTTAATGCAATGACCGAACACTACGAAGAGATCACGGTTTGCGGAAAGCCTGCGCTGTTCACCAGCATCCGCATCAAAAGAGATACCATTCCGGATGGTCTGTACGCCTACGATGTTCGGCATGATGACGAGTGCCGGGGCATCCCTTGTGAGATCGCGCCCTTTGTGATGGTCAACCACTGGGGCACCATTATTCTTGCGGAACCGCTGGAACTGCCGGATGATGGGCGGCGATATATTGACGAGGACACCGACTTGAACTACGCTCCTTTGGATGGCGAGGACACCGCCAATCACAAACCGTGCACTACCATTTCTGATTTTATGACTGCCCATGCCCACTAAAACTGTATTAAAAATACCGTATATTCTGTTTTGTATTAAAACCAGCCATTTTCAGGCCATTTCAAGGTGCAAAACACAGTCTTAAAAATGTCGCTCGTTATCTTTGAGCCAGAAAGGAGACGCATGAACATCTATGGCTATTGCCGAATCTCTACGGCAAAGCAGAGCATTGACCGTCAGATCCGCAACATCAAGGCCGAGTACCCGACTGCCCATATCGTGCAGGAAGCCTATACTGGCACATCCATTTTTCGCCCGGAGTGGCTGAAGCTCTATCGGATTTTGAAAGCCGGTGATATGGTGGTATTCGATTCAGTATCCCGGATGTCCAGAAATGCAGAAGAAGGTTTTGCTCTGTACGAAGACCTCTACCACAAGGGCATCCGGCTGGTGTTCTTGAAAGAGCACCACATCGACACCGAGACCTACAAAAAAGCCCTGTCCGGCAGCATTGCCATGACAGGGACAAATGTGGACTTCATCTTGAAGGGCATCAACGAGTATCTGATGGCCTTGGCAAAGGAGCAGATCAAGCTGGCCTTTGAACAGTCCGAAAAAGAAGTTGCTGATCTGCACCAGCGTACCCGTGAGGGTCTTTTGACTGCCCGGTTGAATGGCAAGCAAGTTGGCCGCAAAAGGGCGTTGGTTTTGAAACGAAAAAAGCCAAAGAAGCCAAGCAGATCATCCACACCCATTGCAAGACCTTTGGCGGCACACTTGACGATGCCGAGTGCATGAAGCTCACCGGTCTTGCCCGGAATACCTATTATAAATATAAGCGTCAGATTCGTGCCGAACTGATGGCTGAACAGGATTTGCCGAAAGGAGCAAGTATCTTTTATGAACCGCCAAAATCATTCTGAGCCGGAGAACCGGCTTACCCCGGAGGAACAGCAGGAGTTTTTGAAGCTTCTGGCCCGTCTGTCCCCTGAACAGCGTGAAGCACTGAAAGAAGTGCTCAAGTCCTTTACCTAAACAAAACAGTGCGGAGTGGCATCATGTCACCCCGCACTGTTTATTTTTTATTTACACCCCAAAAACGAACTTTTTAAAATCCCAAAAATCCAGCGAAATTACTGACTAAATTGCCAACATGCTCCAGCACTCGGGACCCTATATCGGCAGCCTTCTGTGCAACTTTTTTCACAACGGTTTTTCCGACTTCAAAAACCTTCTGTGCTCCTTTTACCGTAAGCTCGCCCACTTTGGAGCCAGCCATATAGGCAACGGTTCCTCCGACAAAACCGCCAACTGCTGCACCGACCGGACCGAATGCCAGACCGACAGCGCCGCCTATCGCTGCACCTTTGCTCATGGAGGCCAAGCCCGCCACGGTTGACACCGTGGTTTCCTGCATTTTTTCAAAACCCTCCCGGAGGGTAAGCTCCCCAGCGGCAACCTTGCCCAGCACCTTTACATTTTCCACCGCAACGTATGCGATATTTGCAAAAGTGCCTGCGGGCGTGCCCTTCGGGATCACGGAGAGAATCTCTTTTTCTGAAGCCACTTTCAGCGCACCTGCCGTTGCTGCCTTTACGCCAAAGTCGGCACCGCCGGTCAGAGCAGCCTCCACCACTTCCTGCCCGTCGATTTCTTCTCCGTTCCAGACCTTCTGTGCCACAGTCATACCTGCACCGATCACAGCCCCTTGCAGTGCTGCTGCACCCGCCTGTTTGCCGATGCCCATGGCAAGATTCTTGACCTGATACTCGTTCCAGTTCAGTTCACTCCAATTGCCGCTCTGGGCCTCTTCCTGCATCTGCTTGGCTTTTTCCTTACTCAGAGGCTTGCTGGTGGTTCCATCCGGCGCTTCAATGACATTGGACGATTTCTTTTCGATTTCCTGCCCGTCCGGGATCAGTTTTCCTTGGCCACGGTAGTCCCCTTTTTCAAACATCTCCCCCGTTGCGTGGGAATCCTGCCCGTACTTGCACTGATACCGCTTGACGATTTTGCCTTCGCCATCTACAATGACGACATCCACCGAATTTTTTCCGTAAGCACCATCCGGTTCCAGCACCTTAGCACGATATTCGCTTCCTGTTGCTTCGGCATTCAGGTTAAAAGTCTGTGCATGGTACTGTTCCGCAATATACCCGTCCAGATTCGGGTTCTGGCTGGGCACACCAGCCTTGGTGTTAATAGTGTGGTAAAGCTGCTCGTTAGCTGTATCCAGCGCCTTATCCAACCCATCCAAATAGACCGATGCTTCCTGCGTTGACATTGCCGAAACCGATTTCTGGGTCTGCGCGGCAAACCAGCTCTCCCTGCTGCGGCCATTGGCAACAGCTTCTTGCAGGGACTGGTGCATCGCTTCGTTCCGGTGCAGAGTGGTAACGATCTCGTCCGTCATCTTATGGATCTCTTCCGAAGGTTCCTCCGGCAGATATTCCTGCAGCTTTCCACCCAGCCATTGCTCCACCGGCTGTTCCGGGTGGCTGGTATAGCTCTGCATAAAATCCGTGTAGATCGGCTTGACCTTTTCCCAGTCCTCCGGTGTGACCTCCGGTGAACCGGTTTTCTGTTCCAACAGTTCCGGCTCCGGCATATCCACTTCCAGAACAGTCACATCCACTTCTTCGTCATAGGGCTGCACAACCGTTTTCATTGCTGCTTTCCTTTCTGCTCTTCCATCAGTACTCCAAATATATCAGCATATAACCCGCGAGTTGCGCTTGTGACGCTCGCAGCCGTTTTTACTCCCGGTTCCGCTTTTACCTTTGCGGCCTCCGCACACGCCCGCAAGGGATTCGGCTACACTTTTGCTTTTGCAGCCTTCATATACACCTGTGAGGGGTCCGGTTCTTTTTCCTTCTTGTCATCCAGACTGGCAGGGTTGGTGTCGATCTTCTCCACAGTTTTCTGGATGCTGGCGATCTTATCTTTCAGTGTGCAGGAAATGGACTTGGTGTCCTTGATGGAGCGGATCAGATCGGCCGTGGTAATGGTCGTTCTGCCCTCGATGAAGGCACGTTCAATGGTATCCTTGACCACAGCTTCCAGATCTGCGCCATTGTAGCCTTCTGTTTCTTTGATAAGTGCAATGGAATCAATGTTCTCATTCCACTTTTTGCGCTTTTTCAAGTGAATTTCCAAAATCTTCCGGCGCTCGGTTCCATTGGGCAGATCCACAAAAAACAGCTCATCAAAGCGGCCTTTACGCAGAAATTCCGGCGGCAGACGGGAGATATCATTTGCGGTCGCCACAATAAAGACCGTGTTCTCTTTTTCCTGCATCCAGGTCAGGAACTGACCAAACAACCGTGTAGTCACATCGTTGCCGCCGCCCTCGCCGCCGACACCGGCAAAGGCTTTTTCAATTTCATCGATCCAGAGCACACACGGGCTGATGGCCTCCGAAAGCTTGAGCGCGTTCCGCATATTTTCTTCGGATTCACCCACATACTTGCCCAGCAGCCGTCCCACGTCCAGACGCACCAGCGGAATCTCAAACAGACTTGCCGTCGCCTTGGCAGTCAGGCTCTTACCACAGCCCGGCATACCGATGATCATAATGCCTTTGGGCACATCCACACCGAACTTGATGGCCTTGTCCAGCTCCCGGAAGATAAACGCCTTGCGGTACAGCCAGTCTTTCAGATTTTCCAGACCACCGATGTCCTCAATGCTTTCACTGAAGTTAACGATCTCCAACATGCCGGATTTCTTGATGAACTGCTCCTTTTCCTTCAGGATCAGAGCCTTATCTCCTCGTGTGATACAGCCACCGTCCTGATACGCCAACGTCAGAATCTGCCGGATCTGGAACTCGTTCAGCCCCTTGAACGAAAGGGCAATTTCGTCAATGGTGTCAGCATCCACCTCAATTTCCATATCTGTGATGAACGCACGAATAATGCCCCGAATCTCATCAATGGTCGGCAGCGGGATATCAAAAATCGTAATGTAATTTTCCAGCTCACGCGGAATGACCGTCACTTCAGAGATAATAAAAATCGTAGCACTGTAATTCTCGTTATAGAGGTTGTTTTCCGCAATGCGCTTCATGTACGCAATTACTTTGGGATTATCCAGTTCCCGGTGGACATCCTTCAGAATAAGGAAGGTCTGCTGCTCGAACCCATCATCCATGGTCAGCTTCAAAAATTCTTCCAGAGAGCAGCCCTTCATAGGGCTTTTGGTCTTAAAGTCCACAAGTCCAAGCGCATTGTTGAACTCCACACATTTTGCACCCTGCCCAACGTGCGCAATTGCCGCATCGATCACCTTGAAATCAAAGTGGTTAATGTAAATGATCGGGTGCAGCGCGTCAATGTAGGAAGCCAAGATATTTTCTGCACTGCGTTTCATCCTTACACCTCCATGTAAAGCATAGTGCGCATGGAAGAGTTGCTCTTATAGTCAATGCCGTCCACAACGGGGAATTTGCCGTTGATCTGAGCACTGCCAAGATCTCCGCCGATCACACCAGCAGAACGGGCAAAGTCGCCGACTCCAATCCTGAGCAGCATGTATTTCTGTCCCTTCGGCTTCAGGTCTTTCCAATAGCCGTCCGTAACACCAGAAAAGGATTTCAGGTTGTCACCCAGTGTTTCCATAATTTCTTTTTGTTCCAGCATTGTTATAATTTCTTCATAGAGCACATCGTTGTCAGAGCCTGCCGGGAAGGTCAGATTCTCCGGGTCGGGTGCAAAGCAAACTTCACGCGCCTGCTCATTCATCAGGAAGCACATGACAGCCAGAAGCATCTTCTGGTCAATCAATTCCGTTAAAACCCTGCGGTAATCATATTGCAGCACCCACTTGTATTTCTCTACAATCTCCTGAATAGCCGCCTTGATCTGCGCAGCGTCATTTTGGTTTTCGAAAATGGTATTGAGCAGGCTCCGATATCCCTGCCGATAGTCTTCAATGATGCCCTCTACCTTATAACTTTCCTGTTTGTACTGCTCGTTCTCGCTCTCGCTTTCCACCTTATATTTCAGGATGTAAATGCTCTTTTCTACTTCTGCCGGGTCGCAGGGAATCTCAAAGATCCGAATCAGCTCCTTGATGATGCCCATGGAATCTTCCGAACGGATTTCTTCCACCTTTTTCAGCTCTTTTTCGTAGCCACGCACCTTCAGCCAGCGGCAGAGCAGACCATTGCGGTAATAGTCCAGCACATCCTCAATGGAGAAATTGTTCTGAAGATCTTCAATCGTGCGTACCGGTGTGTTGTCACAGATCAGATTGAATTTGATAGTTTTAGCCATTTTCTTTTACCTCCTGCTTTCTAAGTGTGTTCCTTTCAGTACATTTCGTAGTTTAGTTTTATTCGCTCTCCTTGTTCGTAAGACAGCCTCCTTAATACCAATCGTCCATCTTTTCAATTTCCTGTTTCATCTCCTGCACCAGCGTTTCCGGCGCAGTCACCTTGACCTTACTGCCCTGACTGAGCAGCCACATTTTCACGCCCGTTCCAAAGACTTCTGCTTCAATGGAGCATACGCCATCCTGTTTATCCACGACTTTTGCCATGGGAAACTTGTCCAGCACAGCCTCCACCGAGGGCCCATAGTAGTTGAAGCGGATGGTCTGCGGCTCTCCGCCGAACATAAACTGGGTGCGATTCTTGTACTCGCCCTCTTTGAAGCGGTCTTTATAAGGAACAGAGAACTTTTCTCCTGTTTCCTTGATGGAATGGATTCTATCAAGCCGATAAATGGTGGGATAAGGATCATTCTTTTTATGAAAAGCCTCTCTGGTGGAGTGGTCTGTGATAATACCCATGAGATAGAAATAATACTCCGAGAACATCAACCCCACCGGCTCAACCGTCCGTTTTACGATCTGGTGGTCTTTCAGCTTTTGATACTCGATTTCCAGCACCGACTGATTTCGGATGGCCTGTGCCGCCATCCACAGATTGTCCGGGTCAACTGCTGCATGGGCTGGGTCGTGGTAGTGGAACAGCTCATTGCTGATGAACCATTCGACCTCTGTCTTTTCCTTCTGGGACACACAAAGGTTCAAGATGATCTGCAGCTGCTTTTCCAGCTGTTCTCTGGTGAAGGCTCGGCTTTCCAGCAGAATCTTGCACAGGGCCAGCACCTCACCTTTGGAAAGCCGCTCGATCTCCTGCGTGACCAGACGGTAGCCGTTTTCCTTTTTGTCGTATTCGATTCTGCGGACGATGCCCTCTTTGGCGCACTGTTCTGCCAGAAAATCCCGGATGCTGTCAATATCGCGCTGGATGGAGCGGGCATTTACATGGTACTGCCCTGCGGCTTCCTGTTTGTTGATGAGCTTGCCGGAAAGAAAGGCTTGGTAAAGCTCCAGCACGCGGGTGGTTTTTAAGGTATCTGCTGTCATTGGCTTGTCCTCCTCTTTGTTTGCCCCCATTATAGCAACGAAGATGGACAATGATGGACTATCTTCTTATTATTTTATTTATTAAATTCTGCAATGTCACTCGTCCACGACTTCATACCATTTTTGTAGCCCTGTTTTTCTGCCATTGCCGCCCAATAATTACTTTTTTCAAGATTGTAGTCCCTTCTTTCTCGCTCAGATAGCTTATATGCTCCTTCTGCCTGATTATGCTCAACAGCCTTTTTATAAGAATCTATTGTTTTGACTACACAATCGCAACAACTAATTCCTAAACTATATCTATTCTGTTCCCCATATGAGTATAAGTCTCCCATCAGAACATATGCATGATAAAACTTGTTTTTTACCGCTTTTTCGTAATATGTTAAGGCGGCCTTTCCATTCTTCTGTATATACTGCTGCATCAGTCCGAGCATTTCATAGGCCAGTACACCACCAGCCTTTTCATATTGGTCAAGATACTTCTGTGCATCCTCATACTGCTGATCGTGGAAATAACATGCACCGAATGCCAGGATTGCCAGATTGTCCTTTGCATCTGCCATCTTGCGCACCTGCGGCCGGATTTTGCGGAACTGCTCAAGCTTTTCCGCTTGCGAAATATCCGAATAGGCCGCATACAGCAGGCCGCAGATCGGGTCTGCCGCATCAGATCCTTTTTTCGCATATTCCAACGACTTTTGCAGGTCACTGGGATAATCCTCGTACCCAAAATAATACGCCCAGAAAAGCATTGCATTGGCGCGGGCATAGCCTTTTTCAGACAGTTCTTCCAACTGTGGAACACTATCTTCAAAGTTTGCTTTCAGGAACTCTTCTTCTGCGGCCTTGCCTTCCTCTGCCTGCTCTGCGGGTTCCACTTCCTGCACTTCGGGCACAACCTCTTCTTGGAACAAACCGGAATCCTCCGCGAAGCGGAGGTTGAACAGCATTTCCATCGTCAGGTCATAATTGTTGACCTCGGTATCCAGATTCACCTGCGATTCCTGCGCCACATAGTTCTGCACCAGATTGTTTTCCAGCTTATGACGGTCTGCGGCAACGCCTGCGCTCTGGAGCGAATTTTCCACAGTGTCCACAATGTAGGCTTCATCGGTGTCCAGCAGTTCCAGTTTCTTGATGCCCAGCAGCGGCACCAGATAGGTTTCAGGTAAACGCTGGATGCGCTTGCCTCCCAGCAGTTTGGTCAGCAACTTTTCATCTCCAGCCACACGGTCGATGAAATCATAGTAGCGGATGTTTCCACGCGGAGAAATATCAATGGTACTCATGACTGTTTTCAGCAAAAGCAGGTCAGAGGTACCCATTCACCGCCGGTAATATCGTAGAAATCACGCACCATGCAGACGATTTTGGAAGCATCGTCCAGATCAACGTACTCCACACCATCCAGCATCTGGTACTCAATGGAATTCTGCCAGTTGATCAGATTTACATTTTGTTCCAGTTTTGCTACACGATTTTCCAGCTGGATCATATCACTGCGATTCTGTTTAAAGAACTGGATCAGCGCCGCATAGATCTGGTTGATTTCTCCCTCCACCGCAGTCATGGAAGCATTCAGCTTGTTATTGACAGCTGTAATCAGGTCAAAGGTCAGCAGATTCTGCTCGGAAAACCGCTGCAGGGTAGTCTGGGCAGCAAACTGTGCTGCTGCACGGCTGCTGTTGATCTTATCCTGCAAGCGCTTATTGCTGCCGGTGATCGCACCCCAAAGGCGACGAAAACCTCTCCGGCTGGAAAGCTCCTGCTCATAGCCCTCGCTGTCCGTCATAGCAGAAACGCTCTCAAAAACAAGGCGGTTGATTTCCTGCCGGTCGTTCTTGTGGGCAGCAATGATGGAATCAATGCTGGCGTTCAAGTCTGCCTGCTCCTGCTCTGTCAATGCGGAAGAAGGGATCACATTCAGTTCAGTACTCATAATTCAATACCTCCCATAAGTTCTGCAAGTTCATTTTTCATCACTTTCATCTCGGCACGTTCCTGCCGGATGGATGTTATCTTCTGCTGATACTGGCATTCATCGTCTGCCATTTTATGGAGCCGGTTTTCTGCCAGTGTCTGGGTCGTGTTCATCTGCCGGGCGGCATTGACATAACGACACTGGCCGTTCTCAAATGCCGCCTGCACAGAAGAAGCGGCATCGTGGCAATACTTGGTCTGGATGTTGACACCGTTTACCATGCGGTCGGGGCCATCCTTGGCGTTATCGCCGCCCACGATCTTTGCATCCTTACCGGTCAGGATATCATGGAGGTTATTCGCCTGCTCTGCGGCAAATCCATGTCCCTGCGCTGCCTGAAACTTGTCCATCTGGGTCTGCTGTGCCGCTCTGGACAGATTCTGCGTTTTCCTTTTTCTCTTCGGTCTAAACATTCGGAAGGAACTCTGTTTTCTCCATTACAAAATTCTCCCTTTCCACTTCATCGGAATGCTTTACATCCTTTACGGAAGGTCGCTCTTCCTTTGTTCTCATTATAGCAAGGGTGTTAGACAGAATCTGTCCATCTTCTTTTTTCTTTGAAATTCCTGTGTCGATTTTCCAAAATGCTCGCCTTTGTTTCGATATATACTGTCAAAAGTATACGACTTATATAATTATCGGTCAAGTCTCATCACAATAAAATCGTAAGTACACACTACGATTTATCTAAGGAGGCTGAACCATGGAACGAGAGAAGCCCACATTTGATATCCTAGGCCGTATTGAGCGGGAACGCCTTTCCCGTGGCTGGTCCGAGTATGCCCTCGCAGAGAATTCAGGTCTGACACAATCTACCATTTCTACCTGGCGCAGACGGAATCTTCAACCCAATGTAGCTTCTCTTGAGAAAATCTGCTCTGGTCTTGGTATCTCGCTTTCCCAGTTCTTTCAGGAGGAAGACTCTGTTTACTTAACCTCCGACCAGAAGGAACTTCTTGATCTCTGGGCTAAACTCTCTCCTGCTCAAAGAACTGCGGTCTCTCAAATGCTGCGTTCCTTCCTATATATAAAGGAAGAGGAATAAATTTTTTCCGCTCGTGAGCCGCTTGTGTCAAAAGCGAATTTCCGCGAGCACCCTCTCACGGCACACCCATTTTCAGAATGGGTGTGCTATAGGGGCGCTTGCAAAAATTCACTTTCGACACGCGCGTCTCACTCACGGGCTATGTTTTTGTAGCTTCTTATATAAGATAAAATTCAACTATTCCGCAGCAAAATACGGTCAAGCCCATGAAGGACTTGACCGTTTTATCATTTTGAATAATAGGTTTTAGATACAAGATTCCCGAATTTTTGCAAGGTCACTGTTCAGAAGCGTTTCATGTTCCAGAAGACCATGCTGCACAGCAAGCAAAAAATACTTATTATTATGAAGAATCTTATATGCTCTTCGGTAAAGTTCTTCCAGTTTTGCTGATTTGATGGCTTCATTATAAGAAAGTCTCTGCTCGGACATTCTGTTGTCCCCTGATTCAATTCCTACGAAGCCACCACCTGCAAAGTGACACAGCCAAATATCCATGAGCTTATCTGCTTGCTCTATATCGGCCGATGCCTGAATATCCTAACACCATAGATCAGAGACACACCCGCTCTGCCTGCCAATGTTTTGGTTACTTCATCCAGAAATTCCTCCTCATTTTGTGCATAAGTAGCACAGCCATTTACCATACCACCAATTACACCTTGGCTTCCGCGAACCGTGACAATTCCAATGCTTCCGGGGTGAAGAACTTCTCCGACCACTGCATGGGCAGCTTCATGTACCGCAATTAGTTGACGCTCTGTGGAGTCAGTTTCCTTATCCGTCTTTTGGAGTTTATATACCACCTGAAGAAGAGCTTCTGTGATATCTTCCTTCTGGATGTGCTCATGACCTTGATAGACACTGTTCAGCGCAGCAAGGTTCATTACCGTTTCCAGTGTAGCACAGCTTACCTTGGGCATAGCCTTGACGATATCTGAAATCAGTACATCCTCTGCCAAATCTTTATCCCTGAGATAGTAGCTGACAATGTTCTCTGCATTCTCTCCAATCGGAGGTTGCAGATAGATCACATAATCAAATCTACCCGGTCTCAACAGGGATGGTGGCATATACCTTGTATCGTTAGTAGTAGCAATCACAAAAAGATCTGTGTCCTTTGCATCATCAATACAGGCTTGCAGACAAGCCCATTCCGGCGCATAGGGAGAATTCGATTCTACATAGAGGTTCAAATCTTCTAGGAGCAGTATACTAGGTGCTTCCTCCTTTGCCATAGCAAATACAGCCCTCAATTCATCCAGAAAACTGTTTTCCTGACTGGTTTTACGAAAAACAAAAGGCTTCCGTTCAGATTCTTCTATCAGGATAGATGCCAGCAGACTTTTTCCCAGACCAGGATCAGATTCCATCAGCAGCCCTCTTGGAATAGAAATGCCCTTTCTTTTATAAACCTCCGGTCTTTTTAGAATATCCAGAATCTGACGCAGAATGTCTTTCGTAGATTCGTAACCGATAACTTTTTCATCAAATTTATCCATTTTTATATCCTCTGTTCATCAAATATCTATAACAAGCAGGCCCATGATAAAACATCCATTCGTTAACTAAACTACTTATATGACTGTATTCGTAACTGGTTCCCATACTCATTAAATTCAAGTCCTGATATGAGATAGCATCCACAATAATGTGAATGTGCGGATTATTTTTACTAAAATGAATAGCGTATGCTGCAATATAGCCTTTGTTCGCATAAAAAGATACAATGTTTTCTGCAAGGCTACGCAATGAGCATGGCTGTATACATTCCTGCAGGCCAAATGAAACCACCCTGTGCTTTGCAAGATTACGCTGATGCTTATACTGTCTTCTGTGGTTGAATTCCATAAATTTATGAACCACAAAAGGATTTTTCGAGTACTCCTTTTGGAATAGAAACGGTTTACACCCCACAAATTGACAGCCATACGCTTTTGTTTTTTCCGGGTTAAATGCATAGTAGAGAAGAGTTTTCACCACATCTTCTGTTTTATATTCAACCTCATCATCTTCATTCACAAATTTGATAATCGGCATATTTTTTTATTTCCTCTCTAATTTTGCTATATTCTTTACGCTCAAGGTAAAGCCCAATTCTAAAAATACTATCAGCAAATTGAGCATCCATTACCCTTCTTGGCTGATACAATGATTGCTTTAATATTTCCGATTTAGATTTTCCTGTTTCTGAAGTCATCTGATTCAAGCGTTTATTTTCATCCTCAGATAACCAGATATTTATTTTACGACCACCTTGTGCCAATCAAATTCCTTCTTTCTATTATAATTTTTATCAGTCATTACATAATATAGTGAGTGTTATAATCAAAAGAAATATAACTATGATTAGAATAAGAGATATTTAATATTAAAATTTTAATTAAATATTCTATTTCATTTAGAAGAAACATTCTTTATATTTTATATTTCTGAAGATTATATTCGTCATTATATTACATAAATAAACGGGTCGCTTCGCTCCCCAGCAAGTACGGTGAAATGTGTGTATAAACACACCTCACCTGGCAACCGTTTGTACTACAACTATTCCATTCAGTCACTTTATCCTAATGTTAGTGTCATTAATAAAGATTAACTTTCACCTTCCTTCTGCTCTATACATTATTTAGCATTAACATTGGATTACCCGTATGTACATCACTCCATCAAGCACTACTTTCAGGCAATAGAAAACCCACATGGAACATCATCCATGTGGGCTTTTTCATGTTACCACCCAACTGATTTCAGGTGGGATTCTTGTATAATATATTCCTGTACCGCTCTCTTAGGAATCCTCCAAGATCGGCCGATCCTCATAGCTTTTATCTTCCCCGACTTCAAAAGCTTATAGGTGGTGTTCATACCACATCCCAGCATATCGGCAACTTCTTCTGGAGTGATCAGAGTGTCATAGCAATCAAACATAACGGCAAATCCTCCTTTGATGGTTTACTATAATGTTGCCGAAGGTCAAATCACGCCAGATACAGAGAAAGGGCGACCACTCGCGTGATCGCCCCTTTAGTTATCTCCTATTTACTTTCAACAGAAGCATTTTCGACAATTGGAAAAAATTTTGCTCTGAAATTCCGCCTTCGCCCGAAATTTTAGCGCACTTTGAGTTTATTTTTTTTTAGAGTGTCGAAGTCATCTTATATCGCTGATACCCATGCTGATATCCATTGTTAATTCATCCGGTTTCTGCGTTTCCCGTTCCGGTATTACACTGTATATCCATGTTGGTGAAATCGCGCTGATGACTCCGCCGATTGCCCATATCCTACATTTGTTTTGTTTACTTGGTGCCCCCAACAATTTCAAGTGTTTTAATTGTGGCATTTCCTGCCTTCTGTTGTCTATATATTTTTTCAATATATCATATGCTTTTAAGGAATCCTTTCCCGCGACAACGTAGATTCTTTGTATCACACTTTTTAAAAATTCGACATATGCTCTTCGAGAGAAATCATTTTCATCAAAAATCAACCCATCCGTACCGAAAACTACTGGAATAGTGCATTTTAACCGTAAATTTCTCAGGTGCCTAAGAGCATCCTCTTCTAGTACATCTAATATATTCACATCCATCGTACGGGAGATTTTCTTCAAACTCGTCAAATAATTCTCAAATTCTGTAATAGCTCTGCTATGATAAATCATTTCCTTTGCAAACTCATTCATCATATATTCGCTATAGCTCTCGCTCTCATATGCCCTATTTCCAATTTCAACCAGTTCATAACAAAAAGCATCGTATGCTTTTATCAAAGCACTCTTTCGAGCTCTTTGATTTTGATCTTCATTACTATCATCCAACCATTCCCATTCTATTACCGGCCCTCTACCTTTCATATGCTCAATGAATAATCGTCGCACCTCCACCATTTTATAGTCGATAGTTTCGGTTTGTTCGCTCTCTGCAATATCCCATATAATCTCTCTCACTACCGGTGCCAAAAAATCCTTTATTTTTTCTTGTGAAAAAAAGATGTATGTAGATGGAACTTTCAACGAAAGGTTGTTCGTGTACAAGAAGTCTTCTAGTTGCTCTATATATGCATCTTTTCCAAAAAGTTCTTCTTTAATTTTTTCTTCCCACCGATCGTTTCTATTATAAATTTTTCTACAATTTTCATTGAATGCTTTTATTTCGTATTTCAACCCCTCATTATTTTCTACAACTTCGTTTAGTATTGGATTGCACACTATTTTTCGAATGATATATCTCGTGCTGATAAATACTTAACCGTCAGTAATGCACATATCAATGCATTACTAGTAAAAAAAGATTTAGCACCATTCTGATTGATGTTAAAGTTTTCCCATGGTCTATATAGCTTGAATGTCGCTCGAAGAATCGCATCTATCGCTCCATCGTAATCATCTGTACAGCACGGAGCAAATATTACTGCATCTCTTTTCAGATCTTCTTCTATAGAATAAAGTACCAGTTGCTCTAGCCCTCCCTGATATTGCATATCCTTTTTCCTTCTTACATCACAGTATTTTTTCTATCTTCATTTCGGTCACAGAATCAGCTTTTTGTGACAACTTTTCCCTTTTCATTCAGCTCTAGGTTTTGCTATATTTTTCACCACAGTGACGGATATCTCTTACGAATAACCGCCTACTGTGCCGCACCTTGATAATTTCATAGTGGGTAGCATACGCCAATGGAACGGTCAGACTGCCCACAAGAAGACATATTCACAAAAGGAGGTTTTTACCATGAGTAGCAAATTCATAGTCTCAAATCGAGTTCACGATCCACCCAGAGATTTTACTTCTGTACCTGCCTGTACCTATATCGACAGCAGTGGTCAGGAGTTCATTGACATGGAAACGCATCAAATGGATATAGATGCCAGAGATGCGGCCTACCGACAAGAAGTACACAATCGACTAGTTCGGCAACAGAGTGATCCCGCCCAAAAAGCTGAACTAAAAGCGTTCTTGGCCGAGTTTAATCACTTCGATAATTTTGGATTCGATGTAGATATTTACAAACGCCCTTGGGTCATTAAGAAACGGGTTCCGAACGACACTCGACCAATCCGGCGACCATTCACGCCCTGCTATGATTTCAAAGCAGTTGTTGTAAAGAAGATCGAGTGTAACAAAACAACCGAATGGATTTATGTGTCATTTCGCATTCCATACAAGCCACCCGGTGAACTCTGGCTGGAAAAAGACGATTTTAGTCCCAAGAAGCTGCTGAAGAAGTTCATGTCTGCTGGTGGTGTCCTCTACTATACCGCCGATAGCAAACAATGGGCAGATTTATTGGCGGCTTTCATCAGTTCAATTTGGACACTGAACATCCGTACTTGCTGCCTCCTGTTGGATGGTATCAATCAGCGGATGGCCGCTGGATCTATACGCCGCAGCTGAAAGAAGCTTTAGCTACTCCAGCAGTAGATACCACCCGCTCAAATCGGCTTTCCTTGGTTTTAGCCGGAATTTTAGGGATTATCAAAACCAGAATTCCTGACAAATTTAAGGGCGTTCATCGTTTCTTTGCTTTTGGGGACGATGATGCTGTTGTTCCAACATGGATAACCGCTGACGATATACCGAAGCACTTCAATGAAATGCTCGATCAGCACGGCCCCGATGTCCTGCTTCCAATATCCGGTGACGATCCGATGCTCACAGCTACCGTTGGCGACTATCGTTCAAAAACGAATTTTGCAACACTGATTACGCGGACTAAAACAGATCCTCGTTTTCCGCTGTGCCTTATCGTATCTACGAACGGCATTACTGAGTTGCAGCAGAAGCACTGCCTGTTCTTGCCTCACGAGGAAGTCCATGCAGCCGCGCTGCCTCTGACAGAAATTGTTAGCAAGCTGTGTGCCCTTGTTGAGCACAACCCAGATGCCTTTGAGCACATCGTTGAGCGATCCTACACAACCGCTTTAGGTTCCTTGGATGAAGAATGCGCCTTTCGGAATGAAATCGCACTTCTAAGCGTTTCATCCGCTGTTCTTTGCTGGACATTAAAACTCCTTAAGCAGCCGGATTCAGCGCAAACAACACACGAGGTCTGTCAGGCATACATCAATAATTGCTTATCCGAGTGGGACAGCTCGCTGGATTGCAACGCAAAGGAAATTTTACACAAGGCACTCTTTTCGGCAAGCGAAGCCGGTGATATTCGTTTTATACGCTATGAAGAGGTCGATTCCAGCTATGACCCTGAACGGGACATCGTCCAAAAAAAGGATGCTTTCCTTCTGAAAGGGTCTTTGCTGAAGTCTCTGCTCCATGAGTATGCACCGGGATATAGTGCACCCGATGTTATTTCGCGTTTGCAAAGTGAGCATCTGCTCTCTGAGTTCAGCTCTGCCAAAAAGATTCGCATTAACAGCGGAACCTATGTAGATGCTCGACTCTTGACTTTGAAGTACAGTTGCTTAACCGAATATGAAGATTCTGATTGAAACAGGAGGGACAGAACCATGAAGTTGAAAATAGGCTCTACCTATCAAAAAGCCGTTACAATCGTTGAAAAACTCAAGGAAGGGAACGCTTCCATTTTTATCTGTGGAAAAAGCGGCGTAGGAAAGTCTACTCTTTCCTACGATATTATAAGGGAGCTGCTGGAGTCAGGTGTTCGGATCGTAGTCATAGATCACCGGCACGCTGTGTCTTTTCCAGTAGAACTAGAACCGTATGTACATCGTCAGGACGTATCTCAAAAGCCACTCAAGCTGCATTTGTTCGGGGCATCAGATAATCCAGCGGATGCGGCTGCATCTTTCGCTGATACTATCACATCCGTTATCGCTCTGTCGAATACACAAAAACAGCTATTGCGGTCTCTTTTAAAAGAGGTGCTTCGCGCTTCACCGGCTCCGAATGAAGTGCTGGAATACCTGCATCAGGAGATCAAGAGTTCTCATTCACGCTCTGCGCCCGGTTTGGAAAACGCCTTGGCACCCCTATTTGCACAAAAGCTTTTTGAGGATGGTGACATAGAGTTTTCTCCCAGCATCACCTTGCTGGATTTGAGCTCGTTTTCGTTATCCACGCAACACATCGTTGAAGAGGTGCTTTTTGCAGCACTGTTACGAGAAGCCACCCGCGAGGATTTTTCGCCTACCTTTTTGTATCTGGACGAGTTAAGCAACTATCCACTGCGCTCTTCCAACGCACTGGGGCGAATCCTCTGTGAGGGCCGCAAACAAGGTCTGTACGCCCTGCTGGTTGCCCAGAGCATTCGTGTGTTCAAGTCTGAGCAACGGATTTTGCTTCAGCAATGCAAATATATGATGTGTTTCCAGCCAGCGGATGAAGAGGTTCGTATGTGTGCCCGTTTAATTAGTTCGTCAGGTGGAACCAAGTTGACTTCCATGCTAAAGAGTCTTCAGGTTGGTGAGTTCATGGTCTCCGGCCCAGTTTATGTAGGTGATTCTGATACGCCGACTACCAAGCCACTGGTCGTCCATAGTAAGTCACCAGAGGATGTCGTTCCTGCCAATGGCCCGCTGGCGATTCCGGTACCTTCCGATACAGAACCGATCCTGCCCCCAGCGCAGATTGACCTTCTTCTGCCGTTGGACGTCTTGATGACTGTGACGATGAAGAAGCCGCTCCCAGCAAACCGGAAACCGTAACGGAGAACGCCTGTCCTCTGCTGCCGGATTCGCCTTCGGAGCCTTCCATTGAACCGCTGCATCTTCGTGATAAATCTTCTGCTCCACAAGAGCAAAGTCAATCCCAGCAACTGCAGCTGCTTCGATCTGCAGTTTTTACATCCGTTCCTATGAACTCGTATTACGGTAATTATAACTGTTCTTGGCCACCAGCACAAGTGCAACCGGCAACCTTTTCTTACCCGAACATGGATTTCAGTTCACTGATTCAACAGGATGATGCGCAGATTTCCTTTCAAGCGCTTATCACACCATAAGGCAAAATGTACGCTAATTCAAGCAGATATGCTTATCATGAAGCAATCCGCTTCGCATTCAATTTTAATTTCAGGAGGAAAACACTATGAGCACTCATACCAACATCAACATGTCCACCGCTGCTTCCAATTTTGCAGCCGATCTCAACTCGGAACCGATTTCCTTTCCGAACACCGATACATCCATCAAAAAGTCCGTCCTGTTCGTGCCGCTCAATGAAAAGTGGTTGTTGACGATTCCAGAGGCTGCTGCCTATTTTGGTGTAGGGCAAAACCGCATTTCCGAGCTTGCCTTGCAGGATGGGTGCAAGTTCGTTGTGTTCGTGGGGGCTAAGAAACTCATCAAGCGGAAGAAGTTTGAGGAGTTTTTGAACGAGCAATACGCCATCTGATACCCTATAACGCCCGCTGAAGGGCTTGCATAAACTACGCCCGCATGATACAATAAAATGTGTTGTGTGGGCTCTTTTTATCTCGAAAGGAGCCACAAACATGGGCAAAAATCTTAAAGGAAAACAACTCGGAAAAGGGCTTGGTCAGCGAAAAGACGGTCTGTACTATGCCCGTTGCCGAAATTATCGCGGTGAGCGTGAGGAACGCTGCTTCAAGACCCTTCCAGAAGCCAAGAATTGGCGACAGGAACAGCTCTATCTACGCTTACACCCTGAAGGTCGGACTGTGGCATCGCCCAATATGACGGTGGACGCATGGTTCAATCAATGGGTCAAGGATGTCGTTGGCAACCGTGCTCCGAACACTGTTCGGAATTATCGGAGCGATACGAGCACAACATTCAGCCATTCATCGGTTCTATGCTGCTGCGCGATGTCAAGCAGATCGACTGTCAGCGGATTTTGAACGCCATGGAGGACGACTACGCCGGTTCAACCATCCGGCAGACCTATATGACAATGGGTACGTTCTTCAAAAGCGCCAGAGAGAACGACCTCATTGCCAAACACCCAATGGACGGTGTCCGCTACACAAAGCCCGTTCGTGCACCTGATGATATCCACTTTTTGACCGTAGCTGAGCAGAAACAGTTTTTGGATGCTGCCAAGCATTCCCATAACTATGCTCAGTATGCGCTGATTCTGGAAACAGGCTTACGCACTGGTGAAATGATCGGTCTGACATGGGATGCTATTGATTGGGAAAAGCATATTCTGACCGTCAACAAAACTTTGGAGTATCGTCACAAGCAGGGCGTGTGGCGTGCTGGCCCTCCGAAAACGGAATCCAGCTACCGCACCATTCCTCTGACCGACACCGCTTACGACATCCTGCGGGAAATCTATGACACCAGAGAATACCGCAAGGAATCGAAAGACCTGTCCACTGTCCTGACCTTTATGGATCGTAAGACTGGTCAGAAGCGGAAATTGGTTATGCGTGATTTAGTGTTCATCAACTGGCGCACCGGAATGCCCGCCAAGAACAGTTCCTATGACACTCACCTCTACAAGCTGTGCGACGATGCAGGGATCGAGCGATTCTGTATGCACGCTCTGCGCCATACAACGCTACCCGCGCCATTGAGAGCGGAATGCAGCCCAAGGTCCTGCAAAAGCTGCTGGGTCACGCCAGTATCACGACCACTATGAACCGCTATGTTCATGTAACAGACGATTCCATGAAAAAGGCCGTAGCGCAGTTCGCAAAGGCACAGGAAGCACAAAAAGGGTGAGTAAAGGGTGAGTAAATCCAATTTTCCCACCCAATGCCAAATTCAGTTTTCACAAAAAACAACTTATATCCGTACAATATAGCTGTTTATCATCTACATCATAAAAGGAGAAATCATAAAAATGAAATTAGG
>ERZ859980.520-NODE-520-length-23280-cov-2.870226_pt1 | contig 23280 bp, 25 predicted proteins | sample MGYA00509984_ERZ859980 | MGnify/ENA primary metagenome ERZ859980 (study PRJEB30046, sample SAMN00715173) | human gut metagenome | study: EMG produced TPA metagenomics assembly of the A metagenome-wide association study of gut microbiota in type 2... | reverse complement strand
TGTTCTATAATAGCCTCGAACGGGTCTACATCTTCCTTGTTCACCGGCTTCATGCCCAGCACCACGTCACCGTACATCTGTACGAAACGGCGGTAGGAGTCCCATGCAAAGCGGGGGTTGCCCGTCTTGCGAATCAGCCCTTCCACCACTTCATCGTTCAGGCCGAGGTTAAGAATCGTATCCATCATGCCCGGCATGGAAGCGCGTGCGCCCGAACGGACGGACACCAGCAGCGGGTTTTCCACATCGCCGAATTTGGAGCGCATCAGTGTCTCCACGTGCGCGATGGCGTTTTCCACTTCTTGTTTCAACAGGGCAACGACTTTTTCCTGCCCCATTTCATAATATTCTGTGCAAACTTCTGTCGTGATTGTGAAGCCCGGAGGAACCGGAACTCCGATAAGGTTCATCTCTGCCAGGTTGGCTCCCTTACCCCCCAAAAGGTTTCTCATGCCGGCTTTTCCTTCTGCCTGGCCGTTACCAAAGGTGTAAACTCTTTTTTTGTCCATAATATCAATTTAAAGTTTCTGATTGTGATTTTTTCATTTTTTCTGCTCGCAAATCTAAGTATATTTCACAGACTAGAAAACTTTTTGAGAAAAAACTTTAAGTCAAAATGCAATTTCGAGATTGCAAAATTTAATATTCCCATTCATAGAGAGAAATTACGGAAAAATACCTATTTTTGCCGTTGAATTTATTATACTGGTGTAAAAGTGGCAAGAAAGAGAAAAGAACTTCCCCTGTTGGAAAAGGTGGAAATTACGGATGTGGCTGCCGAAGGAAAAGCCATCGCGAAGGTCAATGATTTGGTAATTTTCGTACCGTACGTCGTTCCGGGCGACGTTGTAGACCTGCAAATCAAGAGAAAAAAGCATCATTATGCCGAGGCGGAAGCGGTGAAGTTTCACCAATACTCACCGGTAAGAGCCGTTCCGTTCTGTCAGCACTACGGTGTATGCGGCGGCTGCAAATGGCAGGTGCTCCCCTATTCGGAACAGATAAGATACAAGCAGAAGCAGGTAACGGACAACCTTACCCGCATCGGAAAAGTGGAGCTCCCGGAAATATCGCCGATACTCGGTTCCGCAAAAACGGAGTTCTACCGCAACAAGCTTGAGTTTACTTTCTCCAACAAGCGCTGGCTCACGGCGGAAGAGGTCCGGCAGAATGTGGTGTACGAGCAGATGAATGCGGTAGGCTTCCACATTCCCAACGCCTTCGACAAGGTACTGGCCATCGAGAAGTGCTGGCTGCAGGACGACATATCCAACCGCATCCGCAACGCCGTGCGCGACTATGCCTACGAGCACAACTATCCGTTCATTAACCTGCGCACGCACGAAGGGATGTTGCGCAATATGATTGTGCGCACTTCCACCACCGGCGAGCTGATGGTTATCCTCATCTGCAAGATTGAGAAGGACGAGGAGATGGAGCTGTTCAAACAGTTGTTGCAGTACGTAGCGGACACTTTCCCCGAAATCACGTCGCTGCTATACATTATTAATAATAAGTGCAACGACACCATTACCGACCTCGACGTGCACACGTTCAAAGGCAAAGACCATATCTTCGAGGAGATGGAAGGGCTGCGCTTCAAGGTGGGTCCCAAGTCGTTCTACCAGACCAACTCCGAGCAGGCATACACTTTGTACAAAGTGGCCCGCAACTTCGCAGGGCTCACCGGCAACGAGCTGGTTTACGACCTTTATACCGGCACGGGAACCATCGCCAACTTCGTGTCCGGACAAGCGCGCCAGGTCATCGGCATCGAATATGTGCCCGAAGCCATCGAGGACGCCAAGGTCAACTCGGAAATCAACGGCATCAGGAACACGCTGTTCTTTGCCGGCGACATGAAGGACATGCTGACGCAGGACTTTATCAACGAGTACGGGCGTCCGGATGTAATCATCACCGACCCTCCTCGTGCGGGCATGCACCAGGATGTGGTGGATGTTATCCTGTTTGCAGAGCCGAAACGCATCGTGTACGTAAGCTGCAATCCCGCCACGCAGGCAAGGGACTTACAACTGCTCGATGCCAAATACCGGGTGAAGGCCGTCCAGCCGGTGGATATGTTCCCGCATACGCATCATGTGGAAAACGTAGTGCTGCTTGAGTTGAAAAATCCGGCGGAAAAAGCAGAGGACTGAGGCAGCTCTTCGGGAACGTGAAAGCATAAGGGGCTACTTCGGGAATGTGAGTATCACTTTGGGAAATTTAAAGAGCTACTTTGGAAGTGCAAAGGGCTACTTTGGAAACGTAAAGGGCTACTTCAGGAACGTAGAGTGCTACTTCAGAAACGTGAAGTATTACTTTGGAAACGTGAAGTGCTACTTAGGAAACCGAAACAGAGATTGGGCAACCGGAAGCCGCACTCCCGAAAAGCGGTACGGCATTCCGGTAAGCCGCTGCAAAGCCTTGTTTTAGAATTGAATCATTAATCGCAAATTATTATCCTCGTGGCAAAAGAAAGAATTATAGCAAGAGCCCGCACGCAATATACGGACTATATGGTAAAAGAGCCTATGGAGCTGATGGAATTTCTGGCAGCGAAAATGCCGGATGCCAGCCGCACCAAGTTGAAGGCATTGTTGAGCAAGCGGGTTGTATATGTAGACAGCGTCATCACAACGCAGTACAACTTCCCGCTGAAGCCGGGTATGAAAGTCCAGATCAGCCGTGAGAAGGGACGCAAGGAGTTCAACAACAAATTACTGAAAATCGTATACGAAGATGCTTACCTCATCGTGGTGGAGAAGATGCAGGGATTGCTGTCCGTCAATACGGAAAGGCAGAAAGAGCGTACCGCCTACACCATTCTGAACGAATATGTACAGCGTTCGGGCAGGCAGCACCGCGTGTACATCGTGCATCGCCTGGACCGCGACACCTCGGGACTGCTGATGTTTGCCAAAGACGAAAAGACGCAAAATACGCTGCGCGACAACTGGCACAACATCGTAACCGACCGCCGCTATGTAGCCGTCGTTGCGGGTGAAATGGAAAACAACGCCGGCATGGTGCGCTCATGGCTCACCGACCGCAAACTGTACGTATACTCCAGCCCCACGGACGATGGCGGCAAGGAAGCAATCACCCACTACCGCACCATCAAACGCGCCAACGGCTTCTCGCTCGTGGAACTGATGCTGGAGACGGGACGCAAAAACCAAATCCGCGTGCACATGCAGGACCTGGGACATCCCATCATTGGCGACGGACGCTACGGACTGGAAGAGATAAATCCTATCGGACGACTGGCGCTGCACGCCTTCAAGCTGTGCTTCCGCCATCCTGTCACCGGAGAGCTGATGCAGTTTGAAACACCGTATCCGGGAGAGTTCAAGAAACTGTTTCTGAAGAAATAAAGAAATCAAAGGGGGTACAAAAACCGCTTATCAATCAATCGAGGGGGATGTCAATACTAAAACCCGCTTACTGTTGGATGATTTTTAGGCACGGATTACGCGGATTTCACGGATTTTCTTTATTATTTTTCCGTGTAAATCCGCGTAATCCGTGCCTAAAAAAATTATCAAGAGTGTTTTAACACCCTCACTTGCCTATTCTCAGGATGTCCGGACATCCATATTCTTAATATTGCCTTTCCAGCATGACAGGCCCATCCATGTGCCCGTCCACGTATAATACGCCGGACAGTCTGTCTCCCGCAACATATACGTCGTAGATTTCCAGCAAAGGATAATTGTAACCGTAGTCCAGCCGCAGAATCCTGCCGTGGATGTCCCAGCGGAAAGGCAGGCTGAATGCCACCTCTCCATACGGATCGTTGTAATACGCCTGCTCATCTCTTCCCAGCCCGTTGCCTTCAAAGTAAAGCCCGCTTTCCAACGGAGAATTATAGGCATCGGCAAAGCCTAAGTCTCCTACCCAGATACCGCCCAGCAGGGTATCGTAAATGTAGTAATCCTCACCGTCGTCCGGTTCGCACGAACTCAGGCCCAAGGCCAGCGTGCACAGGAACAATATGTTCAAAAACTTTCTCATCTTTCTCATTTCCAATTCTGATTAACCATATACCTGGAAGCGGTCAGCATCATGATTTCACCGTCCAGCTTTCCGGACAGGTAATGCTCGCGCACCCATACGTTCTCAAAGATTTTCACATCGCCCGAACCGTAATTCAGTATCAGTCCCTCGCGTGAGTTGTCAATCCATTTCCAGGTAAAGTCATGGGTATCTGTTTTCGTATTGCCGGTAGTGGTTACGATAAAGGTCTCTTTTCCGGAAAGGACTTCCTTACCGCCCTGTTTCCCTTTGGTGAATTCCAGGATGTGCCTGCACGCCCCTTCTTCCGTGTCGTACTCCTCTACCCAACTGTCGCTGCACAGCTTCTCGTCGCTGTTTTGTATCGTATAGTAGTTATCATCCCCGCAAGAAGCCAGCCCCGCAGTCATTACACACAACAACAGTATCTTCATTAAGTTCAAAATCTTCATATATATCGAGTTTAGTTAATATTTTATGGGCAAACTTACGCAAAAATAATGATATGTTTAATACCTGGACTGGAATTTCTTATAGAAGACAACGAATAAGATGAAACCCGTCAGTGCAAAGGGCACCCCTGCCAAAGCCGGATAGCGGTATCCGCCGCCAAGAGCCAGGCCGCCTACGTATGCCCCGATGGCGTTGCCCAGGTTGAATGCCATCTGCACGCAAGCGCCGCCCAGCATCTCACCCCCGGGAGCCACGCGGATAATCAGCACCTGCTCCGGACTGGACACCGCAAACAAGCCCGCCGTACAGAGCGCCATCAATATGGCGGAACACCACGGATGGGGCGAAAGGAAAAATATCAGCAGCAGCACAATGCAAATCATGCCTTGCACCACCATGCCCACCCTGCCCGGAGTGTATTTGTCGGAAAGCCGTCCGCTCACCAGATTGCCCACCACCATGCCAAAGCCTGCCAGCATCATTAATGCCGTGACACTTCCGGCGCTGAATCCCGACACATTCGTCAGCAACGGCGTGATGTAACTATACCAGCAGAACACGCCGCCATTGCCCAAAGCCGTCGCCCCCAATATCAGCCAGGGAGCGGGAGTCTTCAGGAAACGGAACTGTCCCTTGAACCCGGTATCTTTCAGTCCCTCCACCGCAGGAACCCACCGCCATATATAATAAAGGACTATCACTCCCCAGCAGGCCACCAGCAAGAACGTGACACGCCACGAGAGTATATGGCTCAGGGAAGTACCCAGCGGAACGCCGAACAGATTGGCAACCGTCATGCCCGCTATCATAATGGATACGGCCTCGGAGCTTCTCCCCTCGTCCGCCAGCTTGCCCGCCACAATGGAAGCGACTCCGAAATACGCCCCGTGCGGCAAACCCGAAATGAAACGCGCCGCCAGCAGCGACCAGTAGCCGGTGGCCATCGCAGCCCCCAGGTTTCCTACCAGCATTAAAGCCATCAATGCCAGCAGGATATGCTTCAACGGACGCTTGCGCGCTAAAATCAACATGGGAGCACCGGCACATACGCCCAGTGCATAGGCGGAAATGAAATGTCCGGCAACCGGAATGCCGATGTTCAAATCGGCGGCAACATAGGGCAAAATACCCATCATCGTAAACTCGGCAATGCCCAATCCCAACGTGCCGAACGCTAATGCAATAAGACTCTTCTTCATTCGAAAAAATACAACCTGTGAAACAAACTTTTTACCGCCGCAAAAGTAGTGTATTCTTCCCGCAGAAGTTCTTTATTTTATAAAAAACTAACTAAAAATTTGTACAGCATAAATATAAGATATACTTTTGCGCCCCGAAAAAGCAGGGCATGCCTTGCTTTTTCAGCATTCAACAATAATTTAAATAATCAAAAGGTAAAAAGAAATGAAAAAAATTGTATTTTTCTTGTTTGCAACCATGCTGGTTGCATCGGTAAAGGCACAGGTTTATGTAGGCGGAACGGTAGGCTTATGGCACAACGACGACCTCGACGCCACTTTCTTCAAACTGGAACCGGAAGTAGGCTATAACCTGAGCGAGAAATGGGCAGTAGGCGGTGTGCTGGCATTTGCACACGGCAAGGCAGACGAAGGTAAATACAACGCTTTCGCCCTCGCTCCCTATGCACGCTACTCCTACTATGAAAATAAGGTAGTACGCCTGTTTGTGGACGGCGGCTTCGGCTTCTCCACCCAGAAGGTGAAGGGCTTCGACTCTGTAAACGGCTTTGAAATAGGTTTCAAACCGGGCATCGCCATTAAGCTGAACAGCAAGTTCAGTGCAGTTGCCAAATGCGGTTTCCTGGGCTACAGAGACGATTACATGACCGGAGACAACGGCTACGGATTTGCCTTCACCAGCGAAGACCTCTCATTCGGTTTCCACTACGAGTTCTAATCCCGGACAAAGCATACATCACAAGGGAGCGGCCGCCTCACAAACCCGGCGGCTGTTCCTCTCCGGATACGGTTACTCCCGTATATAATGGGGCATCTCCCCGGGTATCTCCATGGATATTTCCACCAGTCCGCATACCACACCCTCACGCTTCCACGCGGTCTGATAAATCATTTTCCTGCCCCCTTTTTTCTCTATCGTATAGGTGTTTACGCCACCCGTCTCCAGGAGTTCGCGTATCTTTTCCTGCGATTTCGGACTGTGGCAGTCAAAAAGATTCCTGCCTATCAGGTTTCCGTGCCCGGCAAACGTGCGGCATGCCTTTTCGTTCATATAAAGGATGATTCCCTGCGTGTCGCATACGGTTACGGCACAGTTCATTTCATCGGCCCATTCATACATATTCATTACATTTATCCTGTTGTTGAGGGAAACAAAAGTACAGATTAGTTTCTAATTATTCAAGCATTATAAATACGTACACCCAAATTATTCGTATTTTTGCACATCGTTTATAAAATATGCAATCATGAAGAAGTTCGTAAAAGGAGTCCGGTTTGCTCCTAAAAACTATTCCGATGAAGTAGAAGCCAAGATACAGCATTATAAAAGAGAAGGATACAAATTGCCGTCACGCCATCTGCTGCGTACGGAAGAGCAACTGGCAGGCATACGCGAAAGCGCAAGGATAAACACCGCCCTGCTCGATTACATCTCGGAGAATATCCGCGAGGGAATGTCCACGGCAGAGATAGACCACATGGTATACTGCTTTACGACAGACCACGACGCCATCCCCGCTCCCTTCCTGTACGAAGGCTTTCCGAAGAGCGTATGCGTCAGCATTAACGATGTGGTGTGCCACGGCATCCCCAGCACAAAGGAATTCCTGCGCAGCGGAGATATTGTAAACGTAGACGTGTCCACCATCTACAAAGGGTATTTCTCCGATGCATCGCGCATGTATATGATTGGGGAAGTCAGCCCCGAAATGCAACGCCTGGTGCAGGTGACCAGGGAGTGCCGCGACATCGGCATACAGGCTGCGCAGCCCTGGACACGGTTGGGCGATGTGGGGCCGCCATCCAGGAGCATGCCGAGAAGAACGGCTACAGCGTGGTGCGCGACCTTTGCGGGCATGGCGTGGGTATCAAGTTTCACGAAGAGCCGGACGTGGAGCACTTCGGCAAACGCGGCACGGGCATGCTGATAGTACCGGGCATGACGTTCACCATCGAGCCGATGATTAACATGGGCAGCTACGAGGTGTTCATTGACGAAGCCGACGGCTGGACGGTGTGCACGGACGACGGTCTGCCTTCCGCCCAGTGGGAAAGCATGATTCTTATCACCGAAGACGGAAACGAGATACTGACACAATAAATGCAAGACGGCAGGCCGCAAGATGTCCCCCCGTGCGGTACACTCCGTACCAACGGTTGGTACTCCTTGTACCACGCTTGGGTATTGTCTGTACCAACCGTTGGTATTCTTCATACCAACTATTGGTATTTCCCGTACCGCCCGATGGTATTGCCCGTACCGCCTGCCGAAACTTTATTTCCTTATATGCAATTATGAATATCATCCTATTACCCGCCGGGATTATCGCAGGAGCCGTTATCGGCTATCTGACGGCCGGCAGAAAAGCCGCTGCCCTGAAGACTCAGGTAGAAGCCGCCGGAGAGCGTGAAGCCCTGCTGAACCGCACCGCCGAAGAACGCATCGCCCGCGAACGCTCCATTGCCGAGGAACGTTTGCAGGAAGCCGCCCGCCAGGCTTCGGAACGCCTGGACGCACAGGAGCGGCTGTTTGCCGAACGCCTCGCCGAACAGGCACGCAGTTTCAACGAACGCCTTGCCCAGCAGGAACATTCCTTCGGCGAGCGCATCGCCCAGCAGCAACGGCAATGGGAACAACGCCTCGCCGAACAGAAAGAAGAGGCCGAAGCCCTGCACAAGCGTATGAACACCGAGTTCGAGAACCTTTCGAACCGCATCTTCCAAAGCAAGACCGAGGATTTTACCAGACTGAACGCCGAGCATCTGGGCAACCTGCTGCGCCCGCTCGACGAGAAGATTAAGGACTTCAAGGAAAAAGTAGAGCAGGTATACAGCACCGAAGCCAAAGAGCGCTTCTCGCTGGGCGAACGCATCAAGGAGCTGGTGGAACTGAACAACCGCCTCAGCGAGGATGCCAACAACCTGACCCGTGCCCTGAGGGCGACTCCAAGATGCAGGGCAACTGGGGCGAAATGATTCTGGAACGCCTCTTGCAGGCATCCGGCCTGATTGAGGGCGAGCACTATTTCCGCCAGGAGTTCCTGAAAGACGAGCGCGGCGAAGCGATTGTCAGCGAAGAGAGCGGACAGAAGATGCAGCCCGACATCCTCATCAGGTATCCCGACGAACGCGAGATGATAATCGACTCCAAAGTCTCCCTCACCGCCTACGCCGCCTACACCTCCGCCGAAGACCGCGACGAGCAGGCGCGCTGGCTCAAGGCGCACTTGCAGTCCGTCCGCAACCACATCGACGAGCTCAGCCGGAAGGACTATTCGCACTACGATATCAAGGCGCCGGACTTCGTCATGATGTTCATCCCCACGGAGGGCGCGTACCTGCTCGCCATCCAGAGCGACGCCAACCTCTGGGAGTATGCCTACAACAAGAAGGTGGTACTGATGAGCCCCACCAACCTCATCAGCGCCCTGCGCCTCTCGCTCGACCTGTGGAAGCGGGAAAACCAGGTGAAAAACGTGCAGGCCATCATCAAGCGCGGCACTGCCCTGTACGAAAAGATTGTAGGCTTTACCGACACCTTCCTCACCCTCGGCGACCGCATGACAACCTTGCAGAAGGACTACGACAAAGCCCTCAACCAGCTCTCCGAAGGCAACGGCAGCGTAGTGCGCCAGGCTGAAATGCTGAAGGACATGAGCCTCACCCCGAAGAAGCGCATCTCGGCAAGGCTGCTGCCCAAAGAGGAGATACAGGAAGATGCAGAACAAGAAGACAATAAATAACTCTTAAGACAAGACTTGATACATTATGAAAACTTTAAAAGACCGTATTCTCAAAGACGGAAAATGCTATCCGGGAGGCATACTGAAAGTGGATAACTTTATCAATCACCAGATGGACCCGATACTGATGAAATCCATCGGCGTGGAGTTTGTAAGACGTTTCGCCTCTACCAGTATCAACAAGATTATCACCGTCGAAGCCAGCGGCATCGCTCCCGCCATCATGGTGGGCTATCTGCTGGAGTTGCCCGTAGTGTTCGCCAAGAAGAAGAAACCGAGCACGATGGAGAATATGCTGGTTACTTCCGTGTATTCGTTCACCAAGCAACGCTCGTACGACGTATGCGTCAGCAAGGATTTCCTCGTGCCCGGCGACCAGGTGCTTTTCATCGACGACTTCCTTGCCAACGGAAACGCTGCCAAAGGCATCATGGACCTGGTGAAGCAGGCTGGCGCGGAACTGGTGGGCATGGGATTCATCATAGAGAAAGCCTTCCAGCACGGTGGTGACGAGCTGCGCAGCCAGGGCATCCATGTAGAATCGCTTGCCATCATCGAAAGCCTTGACAACTGTGAAATCAAAATCAGATAACCCGGAGCGATGGAAAAACAACAGGGAAACGGACTGATTTACGGCTTGAACGACAAGCCGCCTTTTAAGGAAGCTTTCTTCGCTGCGCTGCAACATCTGCTCGCCATATTCGTAGCCATCATCACCCCGCCGCTCATCATTGCGGGCGCATTGAAGCTCGATGCGGAAACCACCGGCTACCTGGTTTCGATGGCGCTGTTCGCATCCGGCATATCCACGTTTATCCAATGCCGCAGGTTCGGCGGACTGGGCACGGGGCTGCTCTGCATCCAGGGAACCAGCTTTTCGTTCATAGGTCCCATCATCTCTGCCGGAATGCTGGGCGGGCTTCCCCTGATTTTCGGTTCCTGCATGGCGGCTTCAAGCGTGGAGATGCTGATAAGCCGGGTGTTGAAATACACTAAGAAGATTATCACGCCGCTGATATCCGGCATCGTAGTCACCCTCATCGGAATGAGCCTGATAAAGGTAGGAATCACGGCCTGCGGCGGCGGAGCCACGGCACAGGCGGACGGCAGCTTCGGCAGTTTCCGCCATGTAGGCCTTGCGGCGGCGGTACTGTTGCTTATCATCGCCTTCAACCGGAGTTCCAACCGCTACCTGCGCATGAGTTCCATCGTCATCGGACTGGTGATAGGCTACATCGCAGCCTGGTTCATGGGCATCATCGACTTCTCCTCGATACAAAGCTACGGCGGCTTCAACCTGCCGATGCCTTTCCGCTACGGACTGGACTTCGACCTGTCCACCATCATCGCCCTGGGACTTATTTTCATGATTACCGCCATCGAGGCATACGGCGACATCACCGCCAACTCCCTTATCTCCGGCGAACCGGTGGAAGGGGACACCTTCGTAAAGCGCGCTTCGGGCGGTATCCTTGCCGACGGCTTCAACTCCATGCTGGCGGGTGCGCTCAACTCCTTCCCCAACTCCGTCTTTGCACAGAACAACGGAATGATACAACTGACCGGGGTTGCCAGCCGGTATGTGGGCTATTACATCGCAGCCTTTCTTGTGCTGCTCGGCCTGTTCCCTGCCGTGGGACTGGTGTTTTCACTGATGCCCGAACCCGTATTGGGCGGCGCTACTCTGCTGATGTTCGGTACGGTGGCGGCGGCAGGCATCCGCATCATTGCAGCGCAGGAAATCAACCGGAAGGCTACCCTTGTCATGGCTGTCAGTTTCTCGCTCGGCCTCAGTGTGGAGCTGGTTCCCGAAATACTGTGCCAACTGCCGGAAACGCTGCGGAACATCTTCGCATCCGGCATCACAACGGGCGGGATAACGGCTATTCTGGCAAATCTGCTGATTCATATCAAGGAGTAATATTATTCTATTTCAGGCACGGATTACACGGAATTCACGGATTTACTTTGTTCTTTGTTCTTTCAGACAACATTACCTTCTTTTACATTTCCATGAAATCCGTGTAATCCGTATTAAATCCGTAAAATTCTGTGTAGTTCGTAAATTCTGTATAATCCGTACTAATCCGCGTAACTACCGAAATCCGTGTAATCCGTATTAATCCGTAAATTCTGTATAATCCGTACTAATCCGTGTAACTCCCTAAATCCGCGTAAATCCGCGTAATCCGTGCCTAAAAATCTCCCCGGAACAAACCACCTCACTTCTCCCTCTTCGGCAGCACCCAATTCAGCACCACATACCCCAGCACCCCGGCAAGCACCGTCCCTACAAGCACCCCAAATTTCGCCTGGTTCAGCAGTTCCGGATATTCGTCCGCAAAGGAAAGGTTGGCAATGAACAACGATACGGTAAACCCGATACCGCCCAGCAGGGAGACGCCCGCTATATTCTTCCAGTTCATCCCCGCCGGCATCAGCGCTACGCCGCTCTTCACCGCCAGCCACGTAAACAGGTATATCCCAGAAACTTGCCCAGCAGCAAGCCAGCCGCCACAGCGATGCTCACATCTCCCACGATGCTGCCGCTACCGCTGAACACCACACCGGCATTGGCAAAGGCAAACAGCGGCAGTATCACGAAGCTCACCGCCCCGTGCAGGTTATCTTCCAGCGACTGCAACGGACTGATAACATAATCCGATGCCCGCTCCACCTGCTTCAACGTGGCAATCTGCGCATTGGTCAGCACGATATTATCCGACTTGGAAACCGGGAACTCCCCGATGATGTCGCGAATCCGCTCGATGTATTTGCCCGCATCCAAGCGCGGACGCGCCGGTATCACAAACGCCAGTATCACGCCCGAAATCGTACTGTGTATGCCCGATTGCAGGAACAGATACCAGATAATCACACCGAAGAAGAGGAAGAATATCTTCTGCGTTACGCCGAACTTACCCATATAGTAGAGGAACACGTACAGAACGGCCGCCGCAATCAGGTATCCGTATGCCACGTCAGCGCTATAGAACAGTGCGATGACCAGTATGCCGCCGATGTCGTCCACCACGGCAAATGCCGTCAGGAATATTTTCAGGCTCAACGGCACACGCTTGCCCAGCAAACTGAGCACTCCCAATGAGAAGGCAATGTCCGTGGCCATCGGGATAGCCATCCCCCGGGTTTCGGGAGTGCCGGAGGCAACCGACAACGCATAGATGACAACCGGAACCACCATCCCCCCGCATGCCGCAATAAAAGGCAAAGCCGCTTTCCGCACAGAGGACAGCTCTCCCACCAGCAATTCGCGCTTTATCTCCAGGCCCACTGCCAGAAAGAAAACGGTCATCAGGCAGTCGTTAATGAATTCTATCATCTTCAGCGGATGCCCGCCGTGCGAAAACAGATTGAAGTTGCCGATGCGCAGATGCAGCTCCTGAAGCAGGAAATCCTGGTATACGGGCGACAGGGACGAGTTGGCAACCACAGCGGCCAGGATAGCCGCCAGAAACAAAAGCACGCTCGCTGCTATGTTCAGCGACGAAATGTTTTTTACGGTACGTAGGATAATCATAAGTGTTTTTAATTGAAGGATTCGTTCATTTTCGGAAAAAGACAAAAAAGGGGGCAGCCCTATCATGAAAGAACAACCCCCGAAAGATATGATTGGTTCGGCAGCAAACCGCTAATCCAGTTTCAGCACCGCCAGGAATGCTTTCTGCGGCACTTCCACATTACCGATTTGCTTCATTCTCTTCTTGCCCCGTTTCTGCTTCTCGAGCAACTTGCGCTTACGGCTCACGTCGCCGCCGTAGCACTTGGCCGTAACGTCCTTGCGTACAGCCTTGATTGTTTCGCGAGAGATAATCTTGGCGCCGATGGCCGCCTGGATGGCGATGTCGAACTGCTGTCTCGGAATCAGGTCCTTCAGCTTCTCGCACATGCGGCGTCCCAGCTCGTATGCGTTGTCAAAGTGCGTCAGGGTGGAAAGGGCATCCACCGGTTCGCCGTTCAGGAGAATATCCAGTTTCACCAGCTTGGACGGACGGAAGCCGTTGGCATGGTAGTCGAAAGAGGCGTATCCCTTGGAGATGCTTTTCAGCTTGTCGTAGAAGTCGATGACGATTTCGCCCAGCGGCATGTCATAGTATATCTCCACGCGATTGCCGGAAATGTATTCCTGCTTCACCAGTTCGCCGCGCTTGCCCAGGCAGAGCGTCATGATGGGGCCGATATAGTCCGTGGCGGTAATCACCGAGGCGCGGATATAAGGCTCTTCGATGCGGTCTATCAGGGTGGGGTCGGGCATGCTGCCGGGGTTGTGCACCTCGGTCATGTGCCCCTGCTTGTCGTAGATGTTGTACGACACGTTCGGCACGGTGGTAATCACGTTCATATCGAATTCGCGGTCCAGGCGTTCCTGCACAATCTCCATGTGGAGCAGTCCTAAGAATCCGCAACGGAAACCGAAGCCCAGCGCCAGTGACGATTCGGGCTGGAAGGTCAGCGAGGCGTCGTTCAACTGCAACTTCTCCAGCGAAGAGCGCAGGTCCTCGAAGTCTTCCGCCTCAATGGGATATACGCCGGCAAAGACCATCGGCTTCACTTCCTCGAAGCCGGCAATCGCCTCCTTGCACGGACGGGCTATGTGCGTAATCGTGTCGCCCACCTTCACTTCCCTGGAAGTCTTGATACCCGAAATGATATACCCCACGTCGCCCGTACGCAGCTCCTGACGGGGAACCATATCCATCTTCAGCACGCCGATTTCGTCCGCATCGTATTCCTTGCCCGTATTGAAGAACTTCACTTTGTCTCCTTTGCGAATCACGCCGTTCACAATCTTGAAGTAGGCGATGATGCCCCGGAACGAGTTGAATACGGAGTCGAAAATCAGTGCCTGCAAAGGCGCTTCCTCATCGCCTTCGGGATGCGGGATGCGCTCAACTACCGCCTCAAGGATTTCCTCCACGCCCATGCCCGTCTTGCCGGAGGCGCGGATAATCTCTTCGCGCTTGCAGCCGAGCAGTTCCACGATTTCATCCTCCACCTCTTCGGGCATGGCGCTTGCCATGTCGCATTTGTTGATAACGGGAATAATCTCCAAATCGTGCTCGATGGCCATGTAAAGGTTGGAGATGGTCTGCGCCTGCACGCCCTGCGAAGCATCCACAATGAGCAGTGCGCCCTCGCAGGCGGCGATGGAGCGCGACACCTCGTAGGAGAAGTCCACGTGTCCCGGAGTGTCAATCAGGTTCAGGATATACTTCTCGCCCTTGTACACATACTCCATCTGGATGGCATGGCTCTTGATGGTGATACCTCTCTCCTTTTCCAAATCCATATCATCCAGCATCTGTCCTTCGGTTACTTGGATGGTATTGGTGAACTCCAACAGGCGGTCGGCCAAAGTAGATTTGCCATGGTCGATATGGGCTATGATACAAAAGTTACGTATATTCTTTTTCATTCGTTTCTAAAGTTTTTGGAGTGCAAAGATAGTGTATCTTGGACAAAGATACGAAAAGGAGCGCACAAAAAAATGCGTTGATAACATATCCAATGTATCAACGCATTTTTTATAACATTCCAATCACTTTCTTAGTTCAGCTTCACAAACAGTTCGCCTTCAACTTCTTGAGTAGAGATTTTGTCCTCTCTCAATAACCATCCAAGACCCAGGAACAAATCTTTATCCACCAATTTTGTAGCTTTTTTGATTTGTTTTGCGGTTAAACCTTCGGTTTCATTCAGTGCGTTCCAAATTTTTCCTGCGATTTCACCGGCTTTTTCTTTTAACATTTTCTCTTTGTTTTTAGTTAGACATGCTTGAAAATCCGTTTCCCCCGACGGAGAAGACCGATTTTATTTCGGCGGCAAAGATAGTTATTTTTATGTTATATAGCACGTTAACTCTCATTTTTTTCCATTTTCAGCCGGAGAAACGGCACGATTTGCCCTATTTCCGCTGTTTTTCCAGATACTCCGCCCATATTGCCGCCGCCTCTTCCACCATTTTGGCGCAGGGACGCTTGGCGTAATACTGCTCCGTGCGGGCTTCGGGGGTGGAAGAGCCTTCGGGCTTCTTCAGTCCCAACAGTTCGGCGCAAATCATCGAGCCGTTGCGTTTCCTGAATTCCTCCGCAAGCTGCTGCACCAGCGCATAGTTGGCGGCTTTGCCCTCACGATCCTTGCCGTCTACGGCACCTTTCTCCAGTCCCGCCAGCAGGAACATGCCGCAGGCGGCGCCGCACGTCTGGCGCATCCGTCCGATGCCGCCGCCAAACGAGGCGGACATGCGCAACGCCTGTTCCTGCGTAAAACCATACATATCTGCAAAGGCAGCCACGACGGACTGCGAACAATTATAGCCGCTCTTGAACAGTTCAACGGCTTTTTCCACTCTGTCTTTCATCGTCATATCTTAATCTGTTAATTCCAACATCATGGGGCAATGATCCGAATGTACGGCATCGTTCAGGATACGCGCCTCTTTCAGCATCGGACGCACCGCCTCGCTTGCCATGCAATAGTCGATACGCCAGCCTTTGTTCTTCGCCCGCGAGTTGAATCGGTAGCTCCACCAGGTGTACTCCCGGCTGTCGGGGTGCAACAGGCGGAAGGTATCGATGAAGCCCTCGTTCAGGAAACGGGTCATCCACTCCCTTTCTTCGGGCAGGAAACCGCTGTTGGTGGCATTGCGCACCGGGTCGTGAATGTCTATCGCCTCGTGGCAGATGTTATAGTCCCCGCACAACACCAGTTTGGGACGGGTGCGCAGCAGTTCCACCGCATAGTGCCGGAAGTGTTCCAGCCACTCCATCTTAAAGGCCTGGCGCTCGTCGCCGCTCGTTCCCGAAGGGTGATAGACGCTCACCACGGACAGGTCGCCGTAATCGGCACGGACAAACCGCCCTTCGCTATCGTACTCCTCCATGCCCATGCCGTATTCCACATGGTCCGGCTCGCGTTTCGTCAGGATGGCGACTCCGCTATACCCTTTCTTCCGGGCTGAATGCAGATAATGCCTGTATCCCAATGCATCCAACGCCTCCGCAGGATACTGCTCCGGCTGCAATTTGGTTTCCTGCAGGCACAGCACGTCCGGCTGTTCCTTTGCCAGCCATTCGGGCAGCCCTTTGGACACGGCGGCCCGCAAACCGTTTACGTTATAGGTTATAATCTTCATTTCCGTATATATTTTTTTTATTATCCGTCCGGCAGCAATCGTTCGTCAGGTTGCAATCGTTCGTCCGCTTGCAATCATTCGCCCGGTTGCAATCATTCATCCGGCAAGCGGCATTCATTACAAACTCGATATCAGCAGCATAATATTCAATACCGTCACGATGGCGGCAATCGTATAGAGCACGAATGTGCTCCATTTGCTGTTCACATACTGCCCCATCACTTTGCGGGACGAGGTGAGGCTCACCTGGAGGAACACCGTAAACGGCAACTGGATGCTCAGTATCATCTGCGAAATCAGCAGTCCCTTGAACGGGTCGCCGATGAAACAAATCAACAGCAGCGCGATGCCCAACGAAAGGATTACCCCCACCTGCGAGTGGCTGTCCCTGATGTGGTACGACTCGCCGAAGATACCGGCAAAGATGGAACCTGCCGCCATGCCGCTTGTAATTGTCGAGGAGATGCCCGCCATCAGCAATGCCAGCGCAAACACCACGCCGGCGCTGCTGCCCAGCAACGGGTCCAACAGCGACTTCGCCTGCTGCAACTCCTCCACCTGAATCCCGCCCTTGAAGAAAGTGGCGGCGGCCAGCAGAATCATCGCACTGTTAATGGCCCATCCCACAATCATGGAGAAGAGCGTGTCGAACAATTCGTACTTCAGCACCCTGCGGATAGAGGCATCGTCCTGCTTATTGTACTCGTGGCTCTGTATCACCTCCGAATGGAGAAACAGGTTATGGGGCATCACCACGGCTCCGAGCACACTCATGATAATGAGCATGCTTCCCTGGGGGAACGAGGAGTCACCCACCCCTGCACCGCCACAGGCCAGTCTATCCTGACAAGGAAAAGCTCGTAGATGAACGAAAGCCCTATGACGGACACGAAGGCAATGATGGCCCTTTCAATCTTCTTGTAGGAGTTGGTGAAAAGCATTATGGACACGAAGACCGTAGTCAGCACCGAACCCCATATTATGGGGATGTCCAGCAACATTTGCAGCGCGATGGCACCGCCCAATATTTCGGCAAGGGAAGTGGATATGGAAGCCAGCACCGCCGTACCCAATATAGGGCGCGACACCCATTTGGGAGTGTACTGCGTGGCGGCTTCCGACAGGCACAGTCCCGTCACGATGCCCAGGTGCGCCACGTTGTGTTGCAGGATTATCAGCATGACGGTAGAGAGCGTCACCACCCACAGCAGCGAGTAGCCGAACTCCGACCCCGCCGCAAAATTCGACGCCCAGTTGCCGGGGTCGATGAAACCTACCGTCACCAGCAGTCCCGGTCCGATATATCTGAACACGTCCAGACCACCCAAATAGCGTTTGTGGTCTTTCCGTTGCAAGTCTTTAAAAATATTCTTCATTATTATGTTGTTCTTGTTTTGAGGATGTAAAAGTACTCAAATAAAAAACAAATGCACCATAAGTTGGTTCAAAATGGCAGACACGTTGCCTTGCCAACCAAAAAATCATCCCACGAGACGGATAAATTCATCCCGCAAGACAAATTTATCCACCTCGTGGGATGAATATACCCGTACGGAAAACACAGCTTTTCCTGATTTCCTTTCCGTGAAATCCGCGTAATCCGTGCCTAAAAAATCATCACGCCCTCTTACACCTTCAACCAGAGCAGCAGAATCAATACCCCATCTCGTGCAATGCCTTACACAACTGGTCGGGACAGGAAGTGGGACGTCCGCCGCAGCGGATACCTTCCAGGCGTGAAATCACCTCTTTCACCGGCATCCCGGCAACCAGGCGCGACAACCCTTGAGATTGCCGTTGCATCCGCCCCAGAACGCGATGTTCCGCACGATGCCGTCTTCCACCTCAAGCTCGATATTGGTACTGCACGTGCCTTTGGTCTTGTAAGTATACGTCATTACTCTTCGCTTTCTTCCGGCTTCATATTGGTGTACACCGTCTGCACGTCGTCAAACTCTTCCAGGCGTTCCACCATCTTGTCGATGGTCTCGCGGTGTGCAGGCTCCACATCTTTCAGGTCGTTGGCGATGTAGGTAAACTCGCCGCCCACATCCTCAAAGCCGCCCTCTTCCAGGTGCTTCTGGATGGCTGCGTAGCTTTTCGGGTCACCGTAGATGGTGATTGTGCCTTCTTCCTCGTCCTCTTCGTAGTCTTCGTCGATGTCGAAATCGATCATGTCGAGGATGAATTCTTCCATATCCATGCCGTCTTTCTTCTTGAAAGTGAACACGCATTTGTGGTCGAACAGGAAAGCCAGTGAGCCCATTGTGCCCAGGTTTCCGCCAAACTTGTTGAACACGCTGCGCACATCGGCCACCGTGCGGGGGGGTTATCAGTCAGTGTATCCACGAATACGGCCACACCGTGAGGTCCGTATCCCTCGTAGGTCATGCTCTTGTAGTCGCTCTGATCCTTACCCATTGCATTCTTGATGGCACGCTCGATGTTGTCCTTCGGCATGTTCTCGCGCTTGCAGGTAGCGATAACCGAACGCAGTGCAGGGTTGTTTTCCGGTTCGGGTCCGCCGGCTTTCACCGCAATAGCAATTTGTTTACCCAGTCTTGTAAAGGTCTTAGCCATGTGACCCCATCTTTTCAATTTGGCAGCTTTTCTATATTCAAACGCTCTTCCCATTGGAACTGTATTTTAAATTATGAATTATAAATTCTGAATTATGAATTAGCGCAGCTTGGCATTCAACTTGTCCTCCAGGTTCTTCACCAGTTTGGACATAATCTTGTCAATCTGCTTATCGTTCAACGTGGCATTCTCATCCTGCAACAGGAAGCTCACCGCGTAACTCTTCTTACCGGCTTCCAGATTCTTACCCTCATAAACGTCGAAGAGAGAGACCTCCTTCAGCAGCTTTTTCTCCGTCTCGTAGGCAATCTTCTCAATTTCCGCAAACTGCACTTTCTTGTCGAGCAGTAACGCCAAGTCGCGTTTCACGGCAGGGAACTTGGAGATTTCCGTATAGCTCACCTTCACATTGCGGATGGCCTTCAGCAATTCTTTCCAGTTGAAATCGGCATAGTAAACCTCGTTGTCAATATCGAATGCCTTCAGCAGCTTCTTTGTTACAATACCGAAAGTAGCCAACCGCTTTCCACCCCTTGTCTGTACGGATAAACCGGCAGCATAGATGTCATCAGTCAGATTGCCGACAACCAAATCATGCATGTGCAGCCCCAATCTGGCAAAGACATTCTCAACGTATGCCTTCAGCTCATATACCGAGCTGTTCTCATCCGGATGAGCCCATGAGTTGGTCACCCTCTTGCCAGTCACCCACAAACCAAGATGATAGTCTTCGGAATAAGCGGCAAGCACTTTCTCCGGATTCTTCTTTTCCTCGTTGAAGTGATAACAATTACCGAATTCAAAGAATTTCAGGTCTGCATTCTTACGGTTGGCGTTGTGCGAGATGCTTTCCAATCCACCGAAAAGCAGTGTCTGACGCATGGCATTCAAGTCTGCACTCAACGGATTCAGCAACATTACCAGATTCTTTGACGGATAAGACTCCAGGTTGTCATAGTAAGCGGCACGGGTCAACGAGTTGTTCAGAATCTCATTAAAACCACAGCCCACCAGCTGCTCGGCAACCAGGTTCTGCAGTTTGTTGGATTTATCATATTCACCCTTGGTAGTCAGACAAGACTTCAAGGTAGTCGGAATCTCCACATTATTATATCCGTAGATACGCAGGATATCCTCTATCACATCACAATCGCGCTGCAGTCCACACGGTAAGGAGGAACATCCAGTGTAAGCCCTTCGGCTGTCTCGTCTACAATCTTCATTTCCAGACTTGTCACGATGCTCTTGATGGTATCCACCGGAATAACTTTACCAATCAGTGAGTTCACTTTCTCATAGGCAAGTTCCACACGGAAATCCTTGGCAGGAGCGGCGCACACATCTTTTATTTCAGAAGAAATGGTACCTCCGGCAAGTTCCTTTACCATCAAAGCAGCCAGCTTCAGGCAGTAAATAGTGGCATTCGGGTCAATACCTCTTTCAAAACGGAAAGAAGCATCTGTGTTCAATCCATGACGACGGGCTGTCTTGCGCACCCATGTGGGATGGAAGTAGGCACTTTCAAGGAACACATCCTTGGTAGTTTCCGTAGAACCGGAATCCAGACCGCCGAACACACCGGCAATACACATCGCCTCTTCCTTGTTGCAAATCATCAGGTCGCGTTCGTTCAATTTACGCTCCACGCCATCAAGAGTTACAAACGGAGTACCTTCCGGCATGGTCTTTACAATCACCTCACCGCCTTTAATCTTATCTGCATCGAAGCAGTGCAGCGGCTGGCCGAAAGCATGGACGATATAGTTGGTAATATCCACCACATTATTGATAGGACGCAGGCCGATAATACGCAACTTATTCTGCAACCATTCGGGGCTTTCTTTCACTGTAACCCCTTTCACCGTAACGCCGGCATATCGGGGACATGCCTCGCTGTTCTCTACAGTTACTTTAATATCCAAATCGTGATTTTCTACCGCAAAAGCGTCTACCGAAGGTTTCTTTAAAGTAGCCGGCTTACCGTTCTGTATCAAGTAGGCGTACAAGTCGCGTGCCACCCCATAATGTGAGCAAGCATCGGCACGGTTGGGAGTGATGTCCACTTCCAGTACGTAATCGCTCTTGATGTTATAGTAGTCCTTGGCAAGCGTACCCGGAACAGCTGTCTCCGGCAGTACGATGATGCCCGCGTGGTCTGTACCGATACCGATTTCATCCTCAGCACAAATCATGCCGACAGATTCCACGCCACGAAGTTTTGATTTCTTGATGGTAAAGCATTCGTCACCGTCATACAGTTTTGTACCCAACGTGGCTACTACCACTTTCTGTCCGGCAGCTACATTCGGAGCGCCGCATACAATCTGCACGGGTTCACCTTGTCCCAGGTTCACCGTAGTGACGTGCATATGGTCTGAGTTAGGATGAGCTTCGCATGTCAGCACTTCGCCGATGACCAGTCCTTCCAGTCCGCCTTTAATGGTTTGCACCTCTTCCACACTTCCCGTTTCCAGTCCGATGGAGGTCAGTGCCGCAGCAACTTCATCCGGTGTCAAATCGAAATCGACATACTCTTTCAACCAATTATAAGAGATATTCATATCATTATATTTTTATTGTTTCCAAAAGTGACTTGCAAAGGTAATAAGATTTTTTGGTTGGCAGGGAATTATAAATGAAGAAAATAACAAAAAGGCGATGAAGTGCTTTTCCTTCACCGCCTTTCTCCTAATATTCTATATAAATCTACAATTTATACATTCATTGCATTGGCGCCTAAAGCTCCCAATATGGCGGAAGCAACAGCTATCACTACCTTCAAAATCTTGTCCCAAACGTTCTTTTTCATAGTCTTAATCTTTCAAAATTAGTAAATACATCTTATCCTAACGGGTTCTCTCCCTGGTCACCGTCGGAACCGCCACCGGAATTACCACCATCACCGGCATCATCCTTACCGTCAGTCACCACTCCCGTCCATTTCTCAAACTCCACACCCTGGAGCAGGGCACGCGTAGTGCCGATGGCAGCCGGGCGCGTGTATTCCGGAGTAAACTGGCAGCGCAAAGCAGTCACCTGATTGGGATTCACGTCTTCAGATTTGGCCACTCCCTTACCTCGCGTACGGGCCTTCATGGTGAATGTGCCCAGACCATCCAGACGCACCGTACGGCTGTTCAGCAACTGGCTCCTCATTACCGTCATCAGGTTACGGATTACATTATGTACGTCACCCGGAGTCAGGGAAGATTTCTCGGCAATCACCTCAGCCAGCTGTTGTGCATCCACGGCTCTTCCCACTTTCTTCAAACTCAGATGCCAAAGTTTGGCACCCTCTTTCGTCGCCAGAGACGACTGTCTTGCATAATAAAATAAAGGCATACTTTCTTTCTCCTTTTTACATTTTTAATTCAACATGGTTTTTAATCTCGTTTTGTTGATCAACAATGCAAAGGTGAGGATATATTTGCCTGCAAACAAAGAAAACAGCCTCGCTGAAGCTGTTTTCTGAGATAAGTTCATAAAGTATTGATTTACAAGTCGACAGATTAGGCAAGCCAACTTAATCAAGAAAAGGAAAGCTTATTTCAAATTGATTGATGTAATCCAAAATACCTCTTCATGAAACAGACATAAATAAGACTTAACAAGAGGATGGTACATAGCAGATACCAGTAGCCTGAATCCAAACACATTATATATCCTACGATTATGATTGCCTGCACTGCCATGTAAATAGAAGAAACCATTACATGAGGAATCTTCAGCTCATTCGCCATAATCTGATACAGATGTTTGCGATGCGGTAGCCCGATATTCTCATGAAGTATTAAGCGGTGAATGATAGTCAGTACACTATCCACACCATAAACGGATAAAAGGACTATCCAACTGAAATCTTCCGTTTCAATGATGAGCCTGCCTATCAGGAAAAGAAGGATAAAGGCAATGCTCACCGAACCCACATCACCGGCAAAGCATTTGGCACGCTTGCGGAAATTGAAGAAGCAGAAGACAAGAACGGAACAGATAACGATATAGATAAAATCCGCTTCCACAAAAGTAACCACCTCCTTATTGATATAAGCCAACGCAGCAAGAATAACCAGAGAATAACCGCCGGTTATGCCGTTAATGCCATCCATAAAGTTGTAGGCATTGATGATACCCGTAC
>ERZ859980.510-NODE-510-length-23641-cov-15.289833_pt1 | contig 23641 bp, 14 predicted proteins | sample MGYA00509984_ERZ859980 | MGnify/ENA primary metagenome ERZ859980 (study PRJEB30046, sample SAMN00715173) | human gut metagenome | study: EMG produced TPA metagenomics assembly of the A metagenome-wide association study of gut microbiota in type 2... | reverse complement strand
GCAAACAATGGTTGCCTATATGAGTGAAGAAGATCTCAACCGTCTATGTGCATACATCGTAGAATACAGTTCAGGCGATACCTTACAAAAGGTATCGCCCGTAAAGGTTGACTCACAACTTAAAAGCATTGACATTATGCACTTTGGTTGGAATATTGGCAAGGCTTTTGGCAGAAAGCGTATTCATACTGCAACTTTCATCAAGAATGTCTTTTTCCAGACCCTTCATGACTTGGAAATCTCAACCATTGAGCGTAAAATGTCACATACGGAGTCAGAGTGTAATATTAAACTAAATACTGCAATTGTCTAATATATGATATCAAAATATTTTAAATCCCAACTTTTGGGATAGTCCATTGTAATATTTTTCCATTGCAGAAGCAATTAATGCCTTTTTGGTTTGATGGCGTAATATTTGATCAAAATAAGCAATATCATTAATAGCACTTAAAATACTATCCACCTTTGTTGTATATCCAGATAAGTATAAAGCTCCTGTATCATTTTTGAATTCCTCTAATTCTTTATCACTTCCTAGTAATGTGCGACAACTGCTGAAATGTACAAAACGATCTGTAAAGACTCCTTTTGCCATATCTGCCAATTCTTTTAATGTCAACTTCTTTTCTGTTTTCTTCTCTCCTTCCAAAAAAATAGAATGGGTACCGCCATGAAAAGATAAATAAAAAATAGAGTAATCATTATATTCAGATGTAGCGAACCTTCTCAAATAATATTGAAGCTCTCCTTTAGTAGCGACTCTACGATAAATCACTTTACACCCCCATGATTTTTCAAGGAACCCCAATAAAGACCTTGTATGCAAAGACAATCTATTTTGTTTAATAGTATGCTCCCATTCGGTCTCAAGACAAATTATTCCCGTTTTCATAAATTTAAACTAAATGATGTGGTACATTGTCTAAATTACCTCTTTTAGCCTGCTCTTCCTTCTTTATTCGTTCTGCAAACTCCTGAATTTTATTGCAAATCCACATTGAAGCCGTTTTTCCGTCTGAATAATCAGCTTCTGCAAACATATCAATTCTTCCATCTTCTCTTAAACGCTCAACTTGCTTAAAAGCATCCTTATTACCTTGAGGGTATATTGCAAATGTGGCACCTCCCTTACCCTTGACAACAGAGAAAGCGGGTACATCACTAGGCCCATCAGCTATGTAAATCATATTCCTAAAATCCACTCGACGCTGTTCATTTGTCATTTTACTATTAACATTTACCTCCACGTCTCCTCCTACACCTTTATTAATTTCGAAGAGAGCTCTAGTTTTTGAAGTATTATCAATAGTATATCCTATTTCTGATAGAAATTTATTTCCTTCTTCATCTTCCCCCTCAATAAGTTCACATCCCCACACATATTTTACGTAATCCATTATTGATGTTCCCCTAATTACTTGTGCAAACCCAGTACTTACTATGTAATGTTCTACTTTTATATTGTACTCTTCACAGACAGGATCTGACTTTAACAATTCTGTAGTTGTCTTAAATATTTCAGGAATTCCTTTATAAAAAGATTGTTGCTTGCCATATCCTTTTAATTTTTCATTATTTAAGCCTTTAAAAATTCCTTCTCTGACATATTTAAGAAAATGATTCAAATATATCGTATCAGGATTAACTTTAACATTTTGTTCCCGCATATACTTTTCAGGCAATGAGTTAACCTCCTTCCAGAAAGTTGAAGAATTAATATCATATTCCTTAAAAATTGGATCTTGCATATATCCATCTACCAAGGTTTTATCAAAATCCCATATTACAGCTATAATATTCTTCATATAAAATATATTTTAACAATGAATAAATGCCTATTAACTGCACAAGCTATACAAATATAGCCAAGGGAAATGAATAAACCAACAAATCTAAAATTTTTATGATTGAGATTTTCTATTCATTTACAATAAAAATAACGAATATATAAAGTCTATCACCACCAAAAGTTATCTCACAGTTATATTCCGGTGATGTTTTCCACCATCAAAACACCAATTTCCTTTGCCAACGAACAATTAAAAACGAGTACATATGGCAAACGAACAAATCACTTTTGATAAGCTGCCGCAGGCGGTAGGTTATCTCACAGAACAGATGGAACAAATCCGGCAAATGGTGGCGGCACTGCAACCGCAGGCTTCTTCCGACAAGCATCGTCTTATTGAAATTGACGAAGCTTGTAAAATCACACGAAAAGCAAAACCTACCATTTACACGCTTGCGCGTAAAGGACTGATTCCGGCTTACAAACGAGGTAAGAAACTCTACTTCTATGAAGATGAGTTGCTGCAATGGATTGAGTCAGGGCGCAAGCAGATGCAGGCAATGTCGCTCCAGGAACAGGCCGCGGAGATAGTACATGGAGCGAAGCGCAAACCAAAGGGAGGCTATAACTTTTGATCTGCACGGCTATGGAAACCTCCAAATTAACAGCAGAAGGTATTATCGGCGAGGCTGTGCGCATCGGAGCCAAAATGTCTGGCGGTGAATTCCCAATAGAGGTCTTTCCTATCAGGATTCAACGTATCATCAACAGTTTGCACGATTGTCAGGGCTACCCCGTGGATTATGTTGCTGCGGCTATCCTTGTGGCCATTGCCGTGGGGATTGGCAACTCCCATTTGGTGCAGGTGAAGCGTAACTGGCTGGAAAGTCCCATTCTGTATATGGCACTGATTGGACGACCTGGAGCCAATAAAAGTCATCCGCTGAGTTTCGCTTTCCAGCCGTTTATTGAACACGATTACCGTCAGAATCAGGAGTATCAGAAGTTGTATGCCGAGTATGAACGCACTATGTCCATGAGCAAAAAGGAACGCATAGAAGCCGGTTTGGATGAGTTTCCGCAGGCTCCCGTGCGCAGACGCTTTCTTGTTTCGGATATCACTCCCGAAGGATTGAGCCTGATACATGCCCAGAATCCCAGAGGACTCTGCCTTTGGTCGGACGAGCTATCTGCCTGGTTCAAGAATTTCAACCGCTACAATAACGGTTCGGAAGAACAGTTCTGGCTTTCGGTGTTCAATGCCAAACCCACGATTTCTGACCGCAAGAGTACGCAAAGTTCCATTTTTATCAGACGTCCCTATATCTCCGTTATCGGTACCATCCAAAAGAAGATTCTGGGCGAACTGGTCAAGGGCGAGCGTTCGAGTAACGGTTTCATAGACCGTATTCTTTTCGTGATGCCTGAATCTGTCTTGAAAAGCAGATGGAACGACCGGGAAACTCCTGAAGAACTGGAAATCCAGTGGCAACAGATTATCGACAAGCTGATCGCACAGGATTGTCCGCATGACGAGAATAATGAGTTGCAGCCTCAATGCCTGCCATTCGATGAAGATGCCAAGCAACGGCTTTACGGTTGGCAGCATGAAAATGCCCGCCAATGTGATATGGAAACCAATGATGCTTTGGTCGGTATTTACTGCAAACTGGAAATCTACATTATCCGGTTTTGTCTGATTATCCAGCTTGCCCGATGGACTTGCGGAGAGTGCGATAAGACTACGATTGACCTTGAAAGCGTGAACCGTGCCATCCTACTGACTGAATATTTTCGGACTACAGCCGTAAAGGTGCAGACCGCCGTCAGTCAGGAACAGTTGAGCGAATTGCACCGCAACATCTACCTGAATCTGCCTCAGAGATTTACGACGGCAGAAGGTATCGGCATTGCTGAAAGCTACGGGATGAAGGAGCATGCCTTCAAGATGTTTCTAAAACGCCACATCGGAACATTATTCAGAAAAGAGAATCATGGAGAATACAGTAAATAAACCTGTTACTATGCACATTTTCGCAACCGAGGGGTTTGTGAAGTTGCGAAAATGTGCATAGTAACATCCAAACAGAAAGAAAAATGAGCTACAGATTCACATTAGAACCATACAAAGGTGTCAGCACCCGACATACATGTCCGAACTGCCACCGCAAAAGTTGTTTCGCCAAATACATTGATACGGAAAAGCAAATAAACTTTCCCGATTATGTAGGGCGATGCAACCATGAACAGAAGTGCGGCTACAACTATACGCCCAAAATGTACTTTGACGAGAACCCGATGGCCAAAGAGCGATTGAGCGAAGAGTTTGTGCCGATGTCAAAGCCACGCATCAGTCTGCCTCCTGCGCCATCCTTCATTGAGCCGGAAATCATGAGACAGTCCCTGAAGCTGTATCACACGAACAAGCTGTTTCAGTTCCTGAGTTTCCATTTCGGGCAGGAGGCTACCGAAGAACTGATGTTGCGCTACCATGTGGGAACCTCGAAGCATTGGCCTGGAGCTACGGTCTTCTGGCAGGTGGATATTTCCGGACGGGTGCGCACCGGAAAAGTGATGCTCTACAATCCTGAAAACGGAAGACGGATTAAAGAACCGCACAACTACATCACGTGGGTACATTCCCTTTTGAAGAAAGAGAATTTCAACCTCCGGCAATGCCTGTTTGGTGAACACCTTTTGTCCTCCGACCAGCAGCGTCCGGTTGCCCTTGTGGAGAGTGAGAAAAGCGCTTTGATATCCAGCTTCTATCTGCCGCAATATCTATGGATTGCTTCGGGCGGAAAGAACGGAGCGTTCAATCGGGATGCCATGAGTGTATTAAGAAATCGCCGTGTCCTGCTCTTTCCTGATCTGGGTGCAACCGACTATTGGAATAGTAAAATGGAGATGATCCGAAGCCTGGGAATAGAGGTTTCTCTCTTCGATTTTATGGAAAGAAATGCGACAAAAGAAGAACGGGATGCGGGTTATGACATCGCTGATTTTCTGCTGAGAGAAGAGACAAAGGAAGCTATTTTTAATCGTCTTATCACGTTGAATCCGGCCTTGAAAATGCTGGTCGAGACCTTCGATTTACAGCTTGATAATGTGGAGAAAGCACCTCTTTCAGCAACGGTTCAACATACCCGGAAAGGACTTTTCAAACGATGACTGTCAGATGTATGATTCACTTCTTTTTCACTGGAGCAAGTTTATGCCGGTGTATTACATTTCCCGGCCACTTGCTCACCTCAAAAGAAGGTGAGACGGCTCCCGATGGTCACAATTATTAATCTCAAAAGCAAATATTATGGACAAGAAAAATACAGTTACAATCCGTCTTACAGACGAACAATTCGGCTGGCTTAGAGCACTCAGCCGACGCAGCAAACGCAGTCAAAGCGAAGTAGTGCGTTCACTTATCGAACACGGTACAGTGCGTGAACGAATTACAAGAGAAAATCTTGACATCATCCGAAAACTGATTGGCGAAAGCACAAATCTGAACCAGCTTGCCAGACGAGCCAATGCTTACGGTTTTTATCGTGTGGCTGATGAGTGCAGTACCGCCGTTCAACAGATTTCACAACTCATAAAACAGCTCAAAGATGATCGGTAAAATTGTCAAGGGCACATCGTTTTCCGGGTGCGTAAACTATGTGCTGAAAGAAGATAAATCGCGTCTGCTGAAAGCAGTTGGTGTCTACGGTTCACCTGAAGAAATAGCAGAACAATTCGAGTTGCAGACTTTACTGAACGACAAGGTCAAGAACACGGTCGGCCATATATCATTGAGTTTCTCCGCAGAAGACGGAGACCGCATCCGTGACGATGATGGACTGATGCTAAGAATCGCCCACGACTATATGAAGCTAATGGGAATCGAGAACACGCAGTTCATCATCGCTCGACATACCGACCGTGATCATCCACATTGTCATATCGTTTACAACCGGGTGGATAATGACGGCCGCACCATTAGCGACAAGAACGACCGTTACCGGAATGAAAAGGTCTGCAAGATGCTAACAGCTCGTTACCGCTTGCATTTTGCCGAAGGAAAAGAGCATGTCAATTTCATGCGGTTACGTCATCACGACAAGGTAAAGTATTTTATCTATCATGCCTTGAAACGAGAAGTTCCGAACGCCCGAAGCTGGAGTGAGCTGCGACTGGCCTTACGGAAGTACGGAATTGATACGCAATGGAAGCAAAGTCGCACGACCGGAGAGATGCAAGGTGTCAAGTTCACATGTGACCAACTGACCTTTAGCGGTTCCAAGATTGACCGCCAGTTCAGTTTCCTGAACATCGACCAGGAGTTGAGATATAACGCTCTTTCTGCTACCATGAACCAGCGTCAGTCACAGGTAGAAACCATACGCGAGGAACCTCGTCATGAATACCAGCAGGAGAATCATTCCAGCATCAGTGTGGGATTGTTCACGCCCTCTCCTACGGATTATGATACGGAGGAAGCGATACAGGCCAACCGGCTTAAAAAGAAGAAAAAGAAACCGAAACGCAAGCGAGGTTTCAGTCTATAATCAATTTTTTATTAACCATCAAAATTCAAATTATTATGAACTATTCCGATTTTATTTACGATTTCAATCTCTATTTGTGTGAGAGATTCGGTTACAGAAACTGCTGTTCCGTCATGCACAACGCCAACGGCATATGTGTTTCCGTCCATGTAGGCGAAATGGATTTATATATCCGTTTCTGGGAATACAGTTGTGGTGTTGGCAGCATCCCCGACTGGAGCATTATCATTGTACGCAGCAACTTCAAACGAAACCAGCAGGAAAACCTGAAAGACCTTGCCCGCTTCTTCAAGGAGTACGCCCCGCGCTATGGTTACAAATACCTCTGCACCGAGGATGACGACTACAAGTATTATCAGACCCTTGGTCTGAAACTTATCCACAGAGGACTTTTCAGACAATATAATTATGGATTGCCGTTGAAGGAGTTAGAGGTGTAACTTTTTTCGTAACAGAGAGGAAAATCCTCTCTGTTGCTTTTTTTACAAACTTTTTGTCTTTTATCTCTCTTTTTTCTGAATCGTACTGTTCTGACTATTGTTTAATAATTGAGAGATCATATTATTAAGAGAACTTGTTGCAGTTACGCTTCGATAATTTTCTATATCCCAAAAGAAGCTACTATCCCATAGACCACGATCTATGTCTGTTATTAAACGCTCAATAGAATCTTCCTTAGGCAAGCCTTGTTCATCAAAATATTCGTCTAAAGATATACGTTCTCTTAAAACCGCAATTCCTAACCTTTCCCCTAATGTATAACCTAGCCACCAATTAGTAGGATAAACTATAACAATAGGATTCTGAGAACGATCAAGTTTGCTTTTACCAAAAACTTCTCTTACCCATCTTTTGGCAATATAGTTCTATTGTTTTTAAACGAATGTTTTCACTAAAATAATTATCAGGTTCAATGTAAAATAACTGATCACAATGTCCTAATTGTATTTGGCTGATAATAGCTTCTATTTCGTCTTTATCTATTTCTCTTTTTTCAAATACAATATTTTGTATGTCAAACTTAGAATCTGGAGTTGCCAGAATAGGGATACCCAACTTATGTAATGCAACAATAAAAACTCTTTTCTCAGCAATACTTAATGCATTATTGAATTCAGAAGCTGCAACATCGTAAGTTTGTCTATTACGAGCATACTTTTGGAATATTTTTAAAGCTTTTATAGCGACTTGTCTAAGTTCTTTTATATGTTTTTCTTGTCTTTTTGCAGCAAATAACGCTCCGCCATAAGTACCAATTATGGCACCGATAGCTCCTGATATTAAAGTTACAACTGTTGTTGTTATTATTTGTTCCATATAATTAATATCTATTTTTCTATTTCTATCAGCAATTGCCCATATCAAAACATTGTTACCTACAAAGATACAGATTTCTATTCCAAAAAGAAATTATGTTATCTATAAATAGCTATAATATTGAACTAATTCGCAATTTATATTACAAATAGTCCTATTGAAATGATGAAAAATAGATAGGCTTTCTTATCTTTGCATAGAACGAAAGAAAATCCTTATGGAAAAAGAAAAAGACATAAACCGCATCAAGGTTGTGCTTGTGGAGAAAAAGCGAACCAATAAATGGCTAGCTAAGCAATTGGAGAAAGATCCTGCTACTGTGTCCAAATGGTGCACAAACACTTCCCAACCAAGTCTTGAAACATTATTAAGAATATCTCAAATATTAGAAGTCGATATTCGAGAACTGTTAATAAGCTCAAAACAATAGAACGATTATATACAAATATGAATATATTAGATATATACAAAGAAATAAAACGAAGCTATAAAGAATATATCGGTAGTTTCGTTTCCATAAAAGACGAACGGATAAGAAAAGAGGTTAGTGAGGCCATTAAAAGTGAAAAATTGTGGCCGGATGCCTTAATTCAGTTTAATCCTAATTTTGCGTCTGGAATCGATGTCAGTCAAATGATCAAAAATGGCTTCCCTATTCATAAAGACTTAGGATTATTTTTTAAGAATCCCTTCTATAAACACCAACAGGAGGCGATAGAATTAGGATGTCAAGATAAAGAATTTATTGTAACCTCAGGTACAGGTTCTGGCAAATCTCGTACATTTATGGCTACCATCTTCAATTATATACTACAACATCAAGAAGATTCTATCAATAAAACAATAGCCATTATTGTATATCCTATGAATGCGCTCATCAACTCTCAATCCGAAGAGTTGGCTAGATATCGTCAACAGTATGAAAATGCAACAGGAAAAGAATGCCCGTTTACATTTGCCAAATATACAGGACAAGAAGATTCACAAGTTAGAGAACGCATACAAACTACGCCTCCCAACATCATATTAACCAACTATATGATGCTGGAACTTTTAATGACTCGAGCTGGCGATGAAAAACGGCTCAGAGATTGTTTCCTTGAGAATCTTCATTATTTGATATTTGACGAATTGCACACCTATCGTGGTATGCAAGGTAGTGATGTCTCATTTTTGATTAGGCGAATAAAGGCACAAGCTAAAAAGCCAGTGTTATGTTTTGGAACATCTGCCACAATGGTTGCAGATGATAAACTTAGCTATAAAGAACAGCGTCAAAAGGTTGCAGAAGTTGCTTCTTGCATTTTTGGCAGCTCCTATGATATTAATCAAGTTGTAGATGAAACTTTGAAGGTTGGCTTATCCAATACAAATTATTCTAAAGAGGATATACTATCAGCTATAAATTCTCCTATTCCGTCAGATTTAAATGCTGATATGCTCCGTAATCATCCTACAGCCAATTGGATTGAGCAGAACATTGCGCTGAGCTTTGACAAACAGGAACAAAAGTACTTCAGAGGAGCTCCTTGTTCTATTAGGAAAATAGCTGAACAATTACATAATTATATTGATAGAAAAGTCTCAATAGATATTTGTATTCAGCACATTATTGAGATATTAAACTGGTGTAATGATATTAATATTAATCAAGGGGCTAATCTATTACCTTATAAAATCCATCAATTTATTCCTCAGACCGGAAATGTATATGCAACATTAGGAAATCCTGAAAACCGTTACATTACAGTTGATGAAAAATTATATTGTGAAGAATTGTCTGATAATGAGCATAAAGTAAAATACTATCCTATCATGTTCAGTCGTTTAAGCGGACATGAATTGTATTCTGTAAAAATTATAAACGACACTCTTCTACCCAGAAATTACGATGAGCGTAATGAATTAGATGAAGAAGAGCAAGAATTTACTATAAACAACGGTTATATTATCGTTCCCCATAAGAATGAATCTGTTGAAGATTTCTTATTAGATCCAAATTCAGATGATATTCCAGAGGACTGGTACACTATAGATAAAAATGGGAATCGAAAATTTAAGAAAACTTATTTAGATCGTTTCCCAAAAAGAGTTTATTTTACAATATATGGGAACCTTTCAGAAGTTCAAGATGTTAATAATGAGTGTATTGAAGGAATATATGTGCCAAGTCCACTGAAGTATGATCCAACGGCAAAAGCTATCTATTCAGGATCAAGTAAAGAATGGTCTAAGTTATCAAAAATTGGTAGTGAAGGTAGAAGTACAGCAACAACCGTACTTTCATATGAGAATGTCATAAAAATGAGAAATGCAAATGTAGAACCTGCAGACTGTAAAGTCATGACTTTTGTGGATGCTCGTCAGGATGCTGCCCTACAATCTGGCCATTTTAATGATTTTATACGTATAGGTAAAATACGCTCTGCCATTTGGAATGCTGTAAAAGAAGCAGATGAGCCTATTGGTAGTGATAGAATTGCTAGACTCGTATTTAAGCACCTTCATCTTTCTCATAACGATTATTTCCGATTCCCCAATTGGACTGGAGGACGTGCAAAGAAAGTAGAAAATGTAATGGAAAGATATTTAGGAACTATCATCTACGATGATCTGGCTGGAAACTGGCAAGTAAACATGCCCAATCTTGAAGAATGTGCACTATTGAAGATTAATTATGAATATCTCCATGACGAAATTACAGGTGAGAATGGTTGCGACCGTCTCTATGATATACCTGAACTAGACGGATTATCTGATGAAAATAAGGAACGCTTCATCATCCAAATATTGGATTATATGCGTCACAAATTGTGCATATATTCTGATGATAGAACAGAAGAGGCTGCAAAAGACATAGAGAAACAAGTTAGAGAAAATCTAAAAAGTCCATGGACATTAGACGATAACGACAGAATTACTGCCTCACATGCATTATGCTTTGTAAAACCACAGAATAAGCGCAAGGCTTTTGGAAAAGAGGTCGCTGGCTATCGCTCTAAATTGGCATTTTTTGTTCGCGATTTCTTGAATATAAATGGAGGTACTGCAACAATCCGTAATTCAGAAGATTATGTTTCCTATATGCAATCTTTATTTGCTGCATTGGGTAATTACATTCAAGAAAATGACGGAGCTTACCAATTATTTTATTCAAGCATTTTATGGGAAAAAGGTGATGAAAAAAATGTGAGAACAGATCTTACAAGAATTAGGACTATTGGGGATGAAATTGTTTATACCCCTAATAACTATTTTCAGAACTTCTATAAAAATATTCCGCTTTCCAATATAAATTTGGAAGCGAAAGATCATACAGGTCAGGTTCCTAAAGATGAACGTGAAAAACGAGAACAGCAATTCCGTAATGGAGAGTTTCCTGTACTATACTGTTCACCTACCATGGAACTTGGTATTGACATTAAAGACCTATCTATAGTGGGTATGCGCAATGTTCCACCTACTCCAGCAAATTATACTCAACGTGCCGGTCGTGCAGGACGTAGCGGTCAAGCAGCTTTAATCTATACTTACTGCCGTACACGTAACTCACACGAAAATTATTATCTTCGTCATCCTGAAAAGATGGTGAGTGGTGAGGTAAAAGCACCACGTATGGAATTGGTTAACGAAGAATTATTCTCGACCCATTTGCATTCTACTATATTATCCATATGCCCCATTCCTCAATTATCTAACGGGATTGCAGATTTGGTTGATTATAGTAATGCAAATAACATCACGTTAAAACCCGAAGTTGTTCATCATCTCCAACTTTCAAAAGAACGAAAACAAGAGATTAAAGCCATTTTTAAGCAAGCTATATCAGACTATTATTTGTCTAGTAGAATCGACAAAGAAATGCCATATTGGTTCTCTGACAGTTGGATGGACCGGATTTTGGATAGTTATTTATATGATTTTGACAAAGCTCTCAACCGCTGGCGTAGCTTATATAAATTAGCTCAACAGCAGATTGAAGAAGCACAAACTGTTACCAGAAATAATATATATGGTGAAAATTCCAAGGAAAAGAAAGAGGCACTATTAAAGGAAAGACGAGGAATCGAGCTTCGCGATATGCTTCTCGGACAAAATCAAGGGAAAAATGCGGAAGAGAACGAATTCTACCCTTACAGATATTTTGCCAGCGAAGGATTCTTGCCAGGATATAATTTTACAAAATTACCTCAGAGAGCTTTACTGCAATATAAAAATAGCGATAAGGTAGAATATCTTAGCCGAGCAAAATCATTGGCATTAACAGAATTTGGTCCTCAAAATATCATCTACAATGATGGTGGCAAATTCCGTGTATCTCGCATGATGTTAACGGGAGAAGTAACGCCTAACAAATTTTTCTACAATCCCAAAACGGGAGTAATTTACAAAAATCAAGAGAATGCTTCACATCATACAGATATAATCACAGGAGAGAGTCTTGATGGTGTCTCTAAAATGATACCAGGCTATTGTATACAATTACAAGACATGGTAGCACAAGAAAGCGAAAAAATTACGTGTCAGGAAGAAGAACGAAGTCGAAAATTCTATCAATTAAAAACCTATTTCTCTTCAGATGATACTCGTGCAATAAGCATGTGCGAACTAAAGACTAATAATGGAACTCATTTAGCCAATATTCGTTACATCCCCTCATGCCGCTTGACTTATATTCTGGAATCAAAAAATGACGACAATGCAAATGGCTTTGCCTTTGATACAAAAACAGGTGATTGGATTAGTGCAGAACGTATGGCAATTCATATGCAAAAACAACAACAGCATCCGGAAGAGCCAAACAGTATCAAGTACGTCAAGTTATTTACAGAGACAACTGCAAATGCTATTTATATTCAGCCTCTTGATACGCTTGCTTTATCAGATAAAGGAGCTGTTCGTACATTCTTGTATGCATTTAAGCAAGCAATAGAAGATGTCTTTCAAATAGAAGGTAGTGAAATAGGAGCCGATGTAATGGGAGATGAAAAAGTCCCCAATCTTCTCATTTACGAAAATGCAGAAGGTTCATTAGGTGTACTGGAACGCTTAGTATTAGAGCCTGCATCTTATCACGCAGTAGTAAAACGAGCTTATGAAATCTGTTATGGAAGAACTACACCACTCTCTGAGGAAGAGCGTGCCAAATTAATTCCTGCAGATTATACTAATTTGCTTAATTACTACAATCAGCCATATCATCAACTTATTGATATTAGAAAAATATATAATACATTATCTATCATGATGAATGCTGATATAGAAGTGCGCAATGCTGGCCAACTTCAAAGCTACGATAAACAGTATGAGGAACTCGAAGCAACCCGTGACCATAATAGCAGCACAGAATACGAATTCTTAAAATATTTATATGAGCATAAGCTTCGTCTACCAGATAAAGCCCAGCCAATGTTTCCAGAAAAATATTATGTGCAACCAGACTTCATATATGGTGATAGAATCGTGGTATTTTGTGATGGTACACCCCATGATTTACCAGAAGTGCAGGAAGATGATAGAAAGAAAAGAGAAGTGCTTGAAGATGCCGGCTATGTAGTCATCGTTTGGTACTACAAAACGCCATTGGCAGAGTTCGTATCTGCACATTCAGACATATTTACTCCAATAAGTTAATTGAGATGGAATATAAAACAGGAACACTTGTTGAATTTCGCTCACGTCCATGGGTGGTTCAACAGTCATCAGATAAAGATATATTAATTATAAAACCTTTAGGTGGTACAGATGCCGAAGTTATCGGTCTGTATAAGCCATTATATAAAGACCAACTAAATTCAATGGTCTGCTCATATGATTTTCGCAAGCCCTCATCTGATGATGTGGGAGCGAATAGTTATCCTGAGGCAGCACGTATTCTTTATAATGCGTGCCGATTATCATTTCGTGACATAGCAGGACCATTCCATTGTTTAGGACGAATTTCTTTTGAACCTCGCCCCTACCAAATGGTTCCCCTCATATTGGCCCTGAAACACCAGGTTATACGTTTGCTGATTTCAGATGATGTAGGTATAGGTAAGACTTTGGAATCTTTATTAATTGCTAAAGAACTTTTGGATCGCAAAGAGATTCAACGTTTTGCTATTATATGTTTGCCACACCTATGCGAGCAATGGCAGAATGAAATTCGCGATAAATTTGGGCTGGAAGCCGAAATTATCCGCTCCAGCACAATAAGCCGTTTGGAAAAGAATATGCGTGCCAATCAAAATGTGTTCCGCGATATACCCTTCCAAATCATTTCTATAGACTATATTAAGTCTTCAGACCGAAAGCCAATGTTTCTACAACATTGTCCGGAATTTATCATAGTGGACGAAGCACATACTTGCGCTAAGCCCAAAGGTGCCAACAAGAGTCAGCAGCTACGCCATGCTTTACTTTCTGATTTGTCTAAATCAGAAAGGCATATAGTACTTCTTACTGCAACTCCTCATAGTGGAAATAATGAGGAATTTCAATCACTTATCGGGCTCTTAAAACCTGAGTTTGAGCATTTCACATTGGAAGATGCTCGCCAACGTGAAGAACTGTCACATTATTTTATCCAACGCCGTCGTGCAGATGTTAAACCTTATGTAGGAAATGATATGATATTTCCTACTCGCGTTCAATTTGATGCCAAATATGAATTAAGTGCTCAGTACCATGCTCTCCTTATGAACATTATAGACTATGTACGTGAAGGTGTCAAAGCTGCACGTTCTTTAGGTAAAATAAAACAACGCTATATTTACTGGGATCTATTGGCCCTTATCAGAGGTGTGATGTCAAGTCCAGATGCAGGTATTAGCATGCTACAGAACAAAATAAACAAACGCTCTAATGATTCTGAAAATGTAGCAGAAGATAACGACAAGATTTATAAATTTAATGATGCATTTAAAGATGGGCTTTTCAATGATGATGTAATTCCTGAATCATACGAGGAATCATCAAATAGTGAGAAGAACAAGTTCCGTTCATTCATTTCAATCCTTCGAGAAATCAAAGAAAAGGGACAAGATAGCAAAGTTACAGAATTAGCAAAGAATGTTGAATTTGCTTTAAATTCTGGATATGCTCCAATAGTCTTTTGTCAATATATACAGACAGCAGAATATTGTAAAGACTATATAGCCAAACATTTATCTGGCAATAAAAAATACAAAGATGTATCGGTTGAAGTGATAACCAGTCGACTTACGGATGAAGACCGTAAAATGAAGATTGAAGAATTAGCTAAAGCACCTCGCCATGTATTAGTATGTACTGATTGTCTTTCAGAAGGAGTAAATCTTCAAACGGGTTTTAATTGTGTTATTCATTATGATTTACCATGGAACCCTAATCGTATGGAACAGCGTAACGGTCGTATAGATCGCTTTGGACAGACTGAAAAGGAAGTTGCGATTTTTACGCTCTTTGATGAAGACACGAATCCTGTCGACAAAATCATCATGAAAGTACTTTATCGTAAGCAAAATCAGATTCGAAAATCATTAGGTATTTACATCCCAATTGCCGATAATGATTCTACGCTTATGGAGAGTATTATGGAAGAGATTATTGTACTCGACACGAAAAAGGAATTTATTAAACAGCCGACTCTTTTTGATATGGAGTGGGCTTCAGAAACGGTTGAAGAACATGATAAACGTATTCAACGAGCTGTAGAAATTGAAAAGAAGTCACATACCTACTTTGCCCATAATACGAAAGCAATGGATCCGACCCGGTTGATTGAAAGTCTGAATGAAGCCAAAAAGGTTATAGGTGATATTTACGATACAAGGGATTTCGTTATCGGAGAATTACGACATGCCGGTATCAATGTGAAAGTGGATAGTATTCCACTGTGCTATTCCTTCCAATTTATCGAACTGCCAGAAAATTTGAAATCCTACTTTCAACGGACGGTAGATAAAAAAGGAACAGTGCGGATTTCATTTGCTTCGCCTACTCCTAAAAACTACATGTATATTGGACGTAATCACACTTTCGTAGAAGATCTTTCAAGGAGTGTTGTCAATGATACAATCAACGGCGGAGACTTGGGAGCTTGCCGTGCAATGGTTATAGAGACAGACAAGGTTGATATGGTTACTACCGTACTCCTTATGCGAGTCCGATCTGTAATTAGCGAGACAAAACACAGCGATAATCAATTGGTTGGTGAGGAAATGATATTCTTTGGGTATAAGGGGAAAGTAGACAATCATGATTTCATTTCAGAGGCTGAATGCCAAAATCTATTTTTGGATTCACAGCCAACCGGTGATATTGACTTAGCTGCTCAACGCAATATCTTCAACCGCCGTTTGGAATGGATTAACAATGAAGCGACACTACGCCTACACACCGACGACATTGCCACAGAACGGGCAAATAACCTGGTACGTTCGTTTGCACGATACCGTACGTATCTTTCAGAAGCAGAATATCAGGTAGTAAAGCCAATTCTTCCCATGGATGTTATAGCTGCGTTTGTTTATACACCCAAAGTATCACATTTATAAAGTAAACTATTGGATATGGATTATACTTCTATACATATATATGGCCATCTTCTCTCAGATGATATTTTACATGAAATAGAGACTGAATCTTCCATGCAAGGTAACCGTGAACAAGATTTTAATCTTGATGTTTCGCTCACGGCCAAAATTGATAATGCATGGAGCAGTCTGCGTAACGATTGGAAACTATTTTCTGAACGTAACTCTCTTCGCGACCCATACGGAACGAAAGCTGTACGTCGTCTCATGGAACGGTTCTTTTCAAGTCTTGATTATCAGTTAGATTATCAACCTACACAAATTGAAGTAGGCGAACGTAAGTTCGACATACCTTATATTTGTCCCGAATTGGACCAAATGCCAATTATTATAGTCGGAGATAAAACTGGTGATGCAGAATTAGATCTTCTCGACAAATGTACACTCGACCAGCGAATCAAAGGTGAACGCCGCCAAAAGTCACCTCAAGCTACTATGCTTGACTATCTAAATAATACCGAACATGTATATGGCATTGTAACTAATGGCCAAGTATTACGCCTTATTCGTAACACCGGACAATTAGTCAAACTTACATACATTGAGGTCGACATACGTCGTATGGTCGAAGAAGATCATTATGCTGAATTCTGCTCGTTGTTCCGACTGATGCATTCTTCCCGTTTCACACACAGCGGGGACGATGCCTGTATCATGGAACAATGGTTCAATCGCTCTATTGAAAGCGGTAACCGCATTCGTGCAGGGTTGAGTGATGCCGTTCAAAAAGCAATGGAAATACTGGGACGCTCAGTGGTATGTGGAAAAGGTGCAGGTAATGAAGTATTCAGACAGGCTGTCATCAATGGTGAAGCAAACGCACAGACTTTGAATAAAGAACTGATTCATTTTATTTACCGATTATTATTTCTCTTTATTATTGAAGACCGCAATCTGGTATACAACATCGGTGCTCCGGATACAGATAATGATTATGATCAAAAAGTTCGTTGCCAGGACATTTACAAAAAATATTATGCAGTGTCTCGCTTACGTGACTTGTCAGAGTTACCCTATTTGCGCAATGAACGCTACTGTGACTTATGGGAAGGGCTAATGGATTCTTTCCGACTTTTTGAAGATGAAACATTTGGAGCTCCACTCTTTATCAAGCCTCTTGGAGGCGTATTATTCGCTTCTGAGACATTGCATTATTTACGTCAATGCCAGATTACTAATGAACAGCTTCTGGCTGCTTTCTCTTGCCTAAATGAGTTTAGGAACGAGAAACAAAATCGGGTAAAGATTAATTATTCATCTCTTGATGTAGAAGAGTTTGGGTCAGTATATGAGGGTATTCTTGAAATGCGTGCTATCATTATGCAGGGAACATCCGTCTCAGAGTGGAATTTTACTTTTGGCGCAGGCCTTGATCGGAAATCATCTAGTTCCTACTATACCCGTCCAGACCTCGTGCAAAGTCTTATTCGTACAACCTTGGAGCCGGTAATTAAAGAGCGTATTGCCAAATGTCAGACCACTGAAGAAAAAATTCGTTCTCTACTCTCCATGAAAGTATGTGACGCCGCCAGTGGTTCAGGTCATATTATTTTGGCTATGGCTCGAACTTTAGCCTGGTATATATGTACATTACGTACTGGTGAAGACAATCCAGCTTCGCTCGACTATCGTGAAGCGCTTCGTGAAGTAATTCAGAAGTGCATCTATGCAGTAGACTATAATCCCGATGCTGTAGAACTTTGTAAAGTTGTGCTTTGGATTGAAGGTTATTGTGCTGGGAAACCACTATCTTTCCTTGACCATCATATTCGTTGCGGTAACTCTGTGGTTGGAGTGACCAACCTTGACGTACTCCTTGATGGAGTTCCCAAAGAAGCGTTCACTGCTGATAATAAAGAAACCAAGAAAAGAATTATTGAGCTCAACAAGCAGGCTCTCAAAGATGTCGATTTAGTTCGTAGTGGGAAAAATATAGGCTTATCCGTAACCTTGTTCAGTCAGGATATTGCCATTCAAAGCATTGATAGCGAGCAAATCGGACTAGCCGGTAAGGTAAAAGAAATAAATGATTTACCTGAAGACTCACTCTTACAAGAGCTTACCAAGCAATCAAAATGGGAAGAATTGATGCAATCTCCTCGTGTAGAATGTCTACGACGAGCTTGTGATATATATGTTTATAGTTTCTATAAACAATTCCATGCAACAGATTTGACTTCTGAATTTGATAGTGAAACCGAGACATTTACCCCATTCAATATTCCCTATACCCGTACAGTCTATAATGCTTTACAGGAGATAAAGTATCTTGATTATTCAACTGAGGAGATGGAAGGTTTACAGGTTCTTCCTGATTCGTTTAAGCAAGAAGTGAACGAAGTGGCACAGGCCAATCGTTTCTTCCACTGGTGCGTTGAGTTTCCCGAGGTCTTTGCTGATGGAGGAGGATTTGATGTGATGTGTGGCAATCCCCCTTGGGATAAAATAAAGGTAGAAGATAAGAAATGGTTTGAGCAAAATGGCCGTGCGGACATTGTAAATGCGGGAACCGCAGCACAACGCAAACAGGCTATTGCAAATCTTCCAATATCTAATCCTGAACTCTATGAGGCATACCAGTTGGCATTGGCGAATGCCGAAGCCATGAGCCGTTATGTTCGCTTTAGCGGACGTTTCCCGATGACAGCAACTGGAGATATTGATTTATATCCTTTATTTGCCGAACATTGTTATAATTGCACACGAGAAGCGTGGGGATTAGTACTACCTACAGGTATTGCAGTAAATGATAGTAACAAAACATTTTTCTCTAATCTCATTGAAGAAAATAGGTTAATATCTCTTTATGATTTTGAGAATAAAGAAGGCTTATTTGATATTCATCGGATGTTTAAATTCTGTCTCCTTACAGTCGGACAAAAGCAAGATAATGCGCGTGAAGTTTCGGGTGGATTTTACCTAACTCGTCTGGATCATCTTCTCGATCCAACAAGAATATATAAACTTAAAACAACAGATTTTGAACTTCTAAATCCAAATACAAAAACATGCCCGGTGTTTCGTACTAGTCGCGATGCAATGCTTACTACTAAGATTTATCGCCGTTGTAAAGTGATGATAAATGATACAACAAGTGAAAATCCTTGGAATATTAAGTTTGGCAGCATGCTTCATATGTCTAACGATTCCCACCTTTTCCGTACTTATTCTCAACTCCTCAATGAAGGGGCAAATTTAAAAGGAAATAGATTTTTATTGAATAATCAGATTTATGTTCCACTATATGAAGGAAAAATGATTTGGCATTATAATCATCACTATGCTGATTGGCCTACCGAAGGAGAACGCCCCAATACAGTACCGACACCAACTTTAGAACAACTAGCAAATCCTTATGACACTCCAATGCCTTGGTATTGGGTACCACAAGAGGAAGTCGATAATCGACTTGTAAAAGTAGATGCTAAAAATAATATTATTTGGGAATGGATACATAAATGGCTTATCGGATTTCGAGATATTACAAATTCGACAAACGAACGTACATTTATAGTGTCGCCTATTCCCGACGCCGGAGGCGTCGGGAATAGTGCCACGCTCCTCTTCGTGGAGCGTGGCACTATGCCCGGAGCGCTACTTTTGGGTATGATGTCCTCATTAGTATTTGATTATACAACAAGACAAAAAATTGGAGGAAGTCATGCCAGTATCAGTTTTGTGAAACAATTCCCTGTCCTTACTCCAGAACAGGTTTCCTCATCGGGTTACGAACAGGACATTGTAGAGCGTGTAGCACGCCTTTGCTGGTTCAACCATGACTTGGATGGTTGGATGGAAGAGTTGCGAGAAGAGTGCCCTGAAGAGTATGACCTACCTGAAGAACCAGTCATATGGGATGAAGGGCAACGAGCTGTGTGGCAAGCCGAACTGGATGCCATCTTTGCTAATTTATATGGTCTTACCACTGAGGACCTTCGCTATATTCTTGATTCCGAAGATGTGTGTGGCAAGGGCTGTATCAACGAAACATTCCGCGTGCTCAAAGAGCGAGAACTCCGAGAACTTGGCGAGTACCGTACCAAACGCTTGGTTATGAAGGCATGGAATAAATTTGAATTTGACAATAAACTAAAAATGCTTTGTTATGAGAAATAAATGGTTTGAAGAACAGATAGCCGAATTCAAGACTCGTTCAGATAACGAAGTATTGGAATTCTTGTCTAGCTATTGGAATATTACGCCAGATGTTAAGGGCGTATTTACAATGGTTGGAACATATAAAAAGGCTGACCATAAAGATAAAAAAGGAAATGATTTTGCGTACTTCGAAGACATTCGCAATACCGAAGGCGATATTTTGTATTATCCATTTGGGCTTGGAAAAGTAAAATTATGGACTGCATGCAATGATAAACTTGAAAAACAAGATATCTGGAGAATTAGTGTTAAGTTGTCTCCTAAGAAATTTAGAGATAAGAATCCCTTTATCATAACATTAGCAGATACTAAGTTTGGTCTTCTGGGGACAAATCTCAAAGACAAACTATCTCGTGAAGCTCAAATCCGTAAAATATTCAAAGATACAGGATTCACCGAACGTGATGCAAAGAATACCGTTAATGCTCTTCATAATATTATGGATGACTTGTATTCAAACGCAGATGATCGATTCGTGTATGAATTATTACAGAACGCAGATGACCAGCCAGAAGAGGATAAGTCTGTATCTGTGAAATTGCAATTACTTAAAGAACACCTCCTATTTATGCACAATGGTAGAGCCTTTGACACCGATGATGTTGATAGCATATGTAGCATTGGAGATAGTACAAAAAGAAAGGATAAAGAAAAAATTGGCTACAAAGGCATTGGCTTTAAATCAGTATTCACTGGATCTGATACTGTCATCATAAACTCCGGTAACTATTCTTTCGCATTTGATAAGTATTCTCCTGTCTATGGGGATTCTGACATGAATAATATTCCATGGCAGCTGAAACCTATTTGGCAGGAAAGGTATAGATATCCAAAAGAAGTAAAAGAAAATGAAACATTCTGGAAATCGCGTGTAGGAATCTCCCTTGAAGTTGGAGAAGATAATCTTAATAATTATCGAATATCCATAGCCAAAATTTTCGCTCATCCTATCTTTCTTCTTTTCTTAAAGAATGTGACAAATTTAGAATTTGATGAAGGTGAGCTTCGGACAAAAATATCAAAGTCACATGATGGGGATATTTTGCGGATAGAAAAAGATGGTATTGTTGATAGTTCGTGGATTGTGAAAGACTATCCGATAACTATCCCCCAAGATATTAGAGATGCATTGCAAGATGACCGTAATGTGCCAGAGAAGCTGAAAAAAGCTACTATGACACAAATAAGTTTTGCAGCAAAGACCGAAGATGGGAAAATCGTTAAATTGGAAAATTCTGTATTATATGCATATCTCCCAACTTCTGTTAACGATTTTGGTTTCAACTTCATCGTCAATGCAGATTTCTTATTAGCCGCAAATAGAGAGCAACTTCATGTCAAAAAGATATGGAATCAATTTCTATTCTTAGAGATTGGGAAATTATTAGTTGATTGGGTAGCTTCTTTGTCAAAAATGATTCCTTCCTATCTTGAAATACTTCCTAATAGCTTGCTTAATGAGGAGGAAACGGGAGCACTATCGTTATCATCTTTCTTCAACAAATCCTTCACTGAAGCGTTAGAAAGCGAATCTTTCATTAAAGTTACAGAAGAAGAGGTTGTAAAGCTGGAAGAGATTATTATAGATAAGACTGGACTTTCCAAGATAATAGGTGCGGATAAATTCCTTGAAATACTTAATTCAAAGAAACATCTTCCTTCTGAAGATATTAACCACTCTGTATTTGACAATAAGATATTTGAGGGAATTGAAAGGATTACCATTGATAACGCTGTTACCAAGATGTCTGGTAATGAAAAACTAATATCATGGTATCAATCTGCTAATGAAGAAAAACAAACGGAATTTTTTAATTGGTTGATTCAACGTAAAGAGAAGTGTGCGACCATAATTAAATATCTGCCAATAATTCAATTCGAGAATGAATTTGTTTCTATAGATGAAGCGACCAAGAATAAGGCAACACGTATTATAATTACGGAGCATTTAGATCCTATTAAAGATATTATTAAGAGTCTTGGTTTTGTTTGTTCTGATAAGACTTACACAACAGAAGATATATTGTGGCCATATTTGTCTGCCTGTATTTGGCCAGACCAAACAATGTTCACTTCAATCTGTACAGCATGCGAGAAAATCATAAATCAATCTTTATCTGATAGAATTAGATTGGTAAAAGCTTTCAAAAATTTTACCAACGTTGATGAATCTTCTATTAGGGCATTGAAACTGTTCAAGAATATGAACGGAGTTAACACAGCTCTAAATGGCATGGTGATTTATAGGGCAGATGCTCCAGAATGGTTAAATCCATATATGGTTCGTCAAGATGAATATTCTGAAGATTTAAAATCCTATTTTGTTGCTAACGAGGATGAATTTAAAAGTATTATTTGGCCCAACATTTCCAAAATCAATATTTCTATTGACATATTGTATAAATTGTACAACTGGTCTGACGAAGCCTACACAAGAGCTTTAATTAGCAAATGTTCAACTAAAGAACAACTGAGCGACTTAATAAATATTGTAGAGAGTTCTAATTCAATTACAAAGACTGCTTACTTAAATCAGATCAGCAAGATTAGTTTGGATGCTGATAAGAAATACACCAAAGATAGTTTTGAATCAAGAGTATTGCAATTAGCTCTTAGTACCCTATCAGATCCGACTGAATTTTCAGCCAAAATTTTCTATGGAAATAAATGTATCACCCAGTTCTCTATGAAGGATGAGGTCAGCTGTGAATACAGACAAAATGAAACAACAAAAAAGGTCTTATTTTCTCTTTCCACACTTCTTCCTCAGTACAAAGACCAAGCTAACTCAATGGAACAAATAAAATCTTTGTTTGAAACAAAAGGTGGTCTAGAAAAATTCTTTGTAGCCAAAAATAAGCCTCAATCAGAGATCTTCAAAGAATTAAATTCTGTTTTGGGTATAAACGATAAGCACCAACAGCATTGGCCTACTGGAAAAGGCAACTTTCAACAATATTTATTTTCAATTTATTATAGGAAAGCCGTATATTATTGGTATTATGACAAAAATGAATACAATAACTATAAACGCACTTGGGTAACTGTACGGAGTAAAGGTTATCCAGACATTCCTTCTATAAATTTGAGTCAAGAAAGTGAATCATTTGTTTGGGATTTATTCGATTTCCTTTTCACCAATAAGGTGTCATTAAATGATGCTCCGTTTACTTGCACTCTAAAAGACGAAATAAAAGGGAAATATATTGATAACCCTCAAATCCGCAACTAAGCTCTTCAGCGTCCTTCTTGCGTCTAAACGTCCTCTC
>ERZ859980.505-NODE-505-length-23729-cov-5.373110_pt1 | contig 23729 bp, 21 predicted proteins | sample MGYA00509984_ERZ859980 | MGnify/ENA primary metagenome ERZ859980 (study PRJEB30046, sample SAMN00715173) | human gut metagenome | study: EMG produced TPA metagenomics assembly of the A metagenome-wide association study of gut microbiota in type 2... | reverse complement strand
ATCATCTCTAATGAATGCTATGCTGAATACATAGCGAAAGCACCTCTATTCTTAAAGTCAGATGCAGGAAAACTACAAGATTTTATTAAGAAATACATCAAGCACGGGTCTAAAGAGGATATTGTATATCTCATCGATAAGGGTAAATTACGGCCTTCCAAGCAACTGGCTGACGCTCTAAACTCCATGTTACATGGAAATAGAGAGTTTGTATTATTGGATGATCAAAAGGTTGTATACGAAACTGCGTTAAATTTGGCAAGAGAAGCCGCAAAAGGGCCCAAACATGTTTTTATTGTAGAGGGTGGACCTGGCACAGGGAAAAGCGTTGTCGCTGTAAATCTATTAGTTGAATTGACTAAAGAAGGTGTTGTAGCTCAATATGTATCTAAAAACGCAGCACCACGTGATGTATATACAGCTAAATTATCAGGGAGCTTTAAAAAAAGCTACATTAACAACTTGTTTGTAGGTAGCGGCAGTTTTATAGATACCCCACAGAAAACTTTTGGAGCTTTAATTGTGGATGAAGCCCACAGGCTGAATATGAAAAGTGGTCTCTACAGTAATTTAGGCGAAAATCAGATTCTTGAAATTATACAAGCAGCTCGTTTTTCCATATTTTTTGTTGATGACCGTCAAAGAGTACATATCAAAGATATAGGCTCCAAAGCTGCCATACAAAAATTTGCAGAATCGTGCGGAGCCATTGTACACACTGCTAGATTAAGTTCTCAATTCCGATGCAATGGTTCAGACGGTTACTTAAGTTGGCTCGATAACACTTTGCAGATTAAGGAAACAGCCAATATTCGGTTGTCTGCTGAAGATTACGATTTCAAAATTTTCTCAGATCCAAACCAATTATTTGAGACTATCAAAGAAAAAAATAAAATCAACAACAAAGCACGTGTTGTAGCTGGATACTGCTGGGATTGGAACAGTAAGAAAAATCCCAATGACTATGACATTGTCCTGCCAGAATTTCATTTCAAGAAACGATGGAATCTGAATACAGATAAAAATTTATGGATTATAGGTGATAAATCTATCGAGGAAATAGGTTGCATACATACGTGCCAAGGATTGGAACTGGATTACATAGGAGTCATTATTGGTCCAGACATGCGTTATGAAAACGGACAGATTATTACTGATGTCACTCAACGTTCTGGTAACGACCAGTCTGTTAAAGGGATCAAGTCGCTCATTGCACACAATAAAAGTAAAGCTCTGCAAGATGCCAATGAGATTATTAAAAACACATACCGTACTTTACTTACAAGAGGTATGAAAGGCTGTTATGTGTATTGTTGTGATAAAGCATTGGCTGAATATCTTGCAGCCCAATTGGAACCTCAACATGAGTCTGTTCCTGAATTGAGAATAGAGCCAGAAGTCAATGACGAAGTGAAATATATTGATTTTCTGCCTTTATATTCCATACGGGCTGCATGTGGATATTTTGGGGAAGGAGAAATAGTTGATGAAACCGGTTGGATGAAAGTTGAAGGAATGGGAAAACTTAACCGGAATATGTTTATCGTACAGGCTGTAGGACATTCTATGGAACCGCTCATTCACGATGGAGATTATTGTGTCTTTAGAGCGAATCCAGCAGGTAGCCGACAAGGGAAAATTGTACTTGCAGAACACCATAATTACTATGATCCTGACTATACTGGCAGTTATTCTATCAAAACATATACCAGTAAGAAATCATTTGATGCAGAAGGGAATTGGGCTCATGAAGAGATTGTTCTCCAGCCCCAAAATACCGATTACTCCCCTATCATTATTGAAGAAGAAAATGCAGATGAGTTCCGAATTGTAGGAGAGTTCATAGGTATTTTACAGCCTGATAAGATATAGAAACAAAGAGAACTAAACCTAAACTGTAGACACTGTCTAAAATTTTGTGTAAATGGAAACAGTATTCAGTTGTAAGTTTGTTCTTATATCTGGATTCTGTTTTCAAAATAAGCATAAATTGATTCATAATCAAGCCCCAGTTATGAATCGGCTGTGTCCATTTCTTCTCAATCTCCATAAGTGAAAATCAATTCATCAAAAAACAATTGTATCACATAACGTAGAATTGTATAAAAAAGCGATAAGCACTTTTATATTTAAACGACATTTCATACTTTTGAGATACATCTTTTGTTTTTCACTATTAATGCCCAGCACAATAGTAATAATTTATAACAATATACGTCATGATTAAAATTTATAGTATGAATACTTGTCCGGACTGTATTTATGTTGAAGAGCAGATACAGGGAGACGACAGATATGAGATTATAGACATAGGTTCACATGTAAAACATTTAAAGGAATTTCTAAGGATCCGTGATAACAGCCCTGTTTTTAATGAAGCGAAAAAAGTTGGAGCTGCAGGTATTCCATGCTTTGTTCTAGAGGATGGTTCTGTTACACTCATACCAGAAGAAGCCGGACTTACTTCAAGACCAATTACAGAAGGAATGTCATGTAATATAGACGGAAGTGGTTGCTGATACAAACTATATTTTGAGACATCTAACTTATCATATAATAAAGCTAAAATATGAGATCTGTTTATTATATGATAGGTTGTACCAATAATAGCCTTTAATCACAAACTGATCTTTCGATAATAAATGGCAGTTCCATATGAATGTTTACTATCTTTCTCCTCTATGAATCGTGTATATTGGAAATACAGCTTCTGATATAATGCAATGATGATGAATATGGTATGCTTACCTGCCGCTTGTTGTATGGGAAAATTCTGCCAATGAGGATTTAGAAAGATGTAATCCTAGCAAAGTACTCAACTATATTGAGAAATTATTGGAATATCTTTTTAAGTCATCCGATGAACATCAAAGATATTTCCGTATTTTTGAAATACAAATCAAAAATGGCCGACAATGGAAATTCATAATTTATTGGATTCAAATCAAGAACCGAGCTGCGTGAATGGTTAATACAGAACCACAAAACTGAGAAAGAATGCTGGGTAGTGGTAAAACGTGGTAGACCTACGGATAACAATACTTTCTGGTATATCGATGCTGTAGAAGAAGCCCTATGCTTCGGTTGGATAGACAGTACTACTAAAAAAATAGCAGATGATGTAACAGTCCAGAAACTTTGTCCACGAAAGCCAAAAAGCAATTGGTCCGAGCTCAATAAAGAAAGATGCCGCAGAATGGAACGATTAGGACTGATGACAGATGCAGGAAGAGCCGTTCTACCTGATATGTCACCTAATGGTTTTATCATAGACAAGGATATATTACACAGACTACAATCTGACCCAGTAGTGTGGAACAACTTCTGCCAATTCCCTGATTTATATAAACGAATCAGAATTGATACTATCCAAATTAAAAAGAATCAGCCTGAACTTTTTGAAAGTCGCCTGAACAAATTCATAGAAAATACCCGAAAAGGACTTCTTTACGGAGAATGGAATGACAACGAAAGATTATAAAAATACAGGAAAGCATTAACCTATTTCTATTTTTATTACCTTTGTACCTAGGATATTAAAAACAAAGATTGTTCAACCTATGAAATGGCAATTGTGCATATAGCTGCGCATAATGAATAGCATTCTCAATTCAAGCTATTGTTAATATACAGGCTTATAATACAGTTCTGTGCTTCTTTATTTTGCCATTATATCAAATAATTACTTTACAAATAAGCTATGTCACCAGTTGACAGGGCTTGTTGTATTTTATCATGTTGAACAATGAACTATACATATAAAAACATATGGCTCATCAACTTTCCGGTTATGATGAGCATCCTTATCGAACAACTTATTAATATAACTGATGCTATCTTCTTAGGTCATGTTGGTGAAATAGAATTAGGGGCATCCGCACTCGCTGGGATCTGGTATCTCGCCATTTATATGCTCGGTTTCGGATTCAGTATAGGTTTACAGGTTGTCATTGCACGGCGTAATGGCGAGCAGCAATATTCAGAAACAGGTAGGACATTCTTTCAGGGATTGCTTTTTCTGTCGGGGTTAGCAGTTCTACTGTGCGCTATTTCGAAAATATTATCTCCCTTGATTCTGAGCAATCTGATTGCATCCGAGAAAGTATATTCTGCTGTTATAGCTTACCTGGACTGGCGCATTTGGGGATTAATGTTTTCTTTCCCATTTCTTGCGTTACGATCTTTCCTGGTCGGTATAACACTTACAAAGCCCTTGAACAAAGCTGCCTTTACAGCTGTATTGGTGAATATACCTTGTAATTGGCTTCTCATATTTTATTTCGATATGGGAATAGCAGGTGCTGCAATAGCGTCATCTTTTGCTGAATTATGCTCATTGATAATATTGTCTATCCATGTTTTACGAAAAATGGACAGAAAGGTTTATGGTCTGAACTGGCAGTTTAATAAAAACATATTCCATCATGTCTGCCGTGTATCTACCTGGAGCATGTTCAATCCGTTTATTGGTGTAGCCTCATGGTTTGCTTTCTTCGTAGCCATTGAGCATTTGGGCGAGTTGGAACTGGCAGCGACAAATGTCATACGCAGCATATCCACCTTGTTTTTTGTTATTGTCAATTCATTGGCAGCAACTACTGGATCGTTGGTAAGTAATTTGTTGGGAGCAGGACAAAAGAATCAGATTTTCCCGTTATGTAACCGGGTTATCCGTTTGGGATATGCTGTGGGATTTCCACTTATTATCCTTTCTATAATCTGTTTCAATCCACTTTTCAATATTTATTCGAATAATGAAAGCCTGATGCAAATAGCACAGCTGCCATTTACAGTAGCCCTGTTGAATTATGCTTTCGCATTACCTGGTTATGTATATATGAATGCTGTCACAGGGACAGGTGCCACACGTACAACTTTCATTTTTCAGACTGTAACCATTATAGTCTACCAGATTTATTTATGGACGATAAGCAATTTCAGCACATCCCTGTCTGTATATTGGACAGCAGAATACTTATATGTCTGATATTGCTTGGAGTGCTTTCCATTATCTATCGTAAATGCAAAAACTATTAATCGTTTGAATCCCATGATGAAAAAATACATCCTCGTATAAGAGATACACAGACTGTTTATTTAAATACTGTCGTGAGAGACCTGTCTGTCTATCGAAGTCGGCGATTACACTTTCTAGTGAATAAAATACTTTGCAACCATGTCCTTGAGCTGATCAGATGACAGGTTTGCTATGCCTATTGATTCAATAAGTGAAAACTCTTCTTTATTCTTACCAATAATAAACTTACGTTTATGACCGTCTATTTCAGCATGCAAATGGAAATTTCCCTTATATGCCTGCTCCATACGGATATTCTTAATAGTATGTCCGTTTATGACAAATTCGCATATTTCAGGGCCATATTCTCTAACTCTCCCCATGATTTCAGGCGGTCTACTATAGTATTTTCAACACGTTCTATCCACTGTTCAGCAACACCATGTTTAGTGGCAACCGTCCGAAATTGTTTTATGGCACTAACTATATCACGTATTATTGCATCAGGCCTACGTATGCCATTATCTTTAGCAAATTGAATAACATCATCCCGTGTTATATCCCTAAGTTTTGCCCTAATATACATGCAATGATCTTCATTTGGCAAGAATCCTCCATTGTCAAATATATAAGTTACATCGTATGCAGGAGACAGACGCCAAGTACCGTCCTCACTCATAACGAATGAAAAATTCTTATTGTGATCATCTGTATTGTTTGCCAATACATTAAAGACCATCCTGCGGAACACCTCATAACAGTCTGTTTCCGGCAGATGGAGCTTCCGACATACTGTAATCAATTCTTTGAACTGCTCTTCTTGGATACTTTCTTTGCTTCAATTTCCTCTTTAGAAAGAGGGGTATAAGTTTCATCTTCTTTAGGATAGTTTCCTTCAATAAAGAGCTTGACTAAACCAGCATGTGATAAAGGAGAAGAACAATCTCGAAAATCAGTATTTGTATTATAGTCAAGGAAAACTATGTCATGATCCTTCGCTCGTTCAGCTATTTTGTTTACTATTTCTGTTACAGTAGGGACATTTTCCAATACCCACTTGTATGTAGGGAGATAGATTTTCATACGAGCATCAAAGTAACCAAGCAAATCTTTTCCGTATGCTCCACTTCTATGACCTTTAGGAGTCCCGAGTGTTCGGACTGTTCTCTTAAGTCCTTTCATGGTGTCATTTTTAAAGGTTGAAAAGTTTACGTCTTCTGTTTCGAAAACTTTTAATCCTTGCCATACCGCTTCCACACATGTCGCTTTTAGCCCATTTGAATCTAATGGAATAGGAATATTTCCATGTGGATAGAATGGACTTAGCATCTGGGCATATTTTGTTTTAGAAGCAGATGTTATATCCAAAATATCTGCATTGGGATATTGCTCTTGGATACGTTCGAGTTTCCTTCTTTTATTTTCGATGTAGATCATATTATTCTAGTCTTCTGATTGAATAATTCGTTTTGGCACGAGCAATTCTCTAATATCAAGATTCAGTAGTTCTGCAATCTTATAAAGTGTCTGCAAATTTGGTTGAGGTGAATTCGTACACCACTTTGAAACAGTAACTGGGTCTTTTTCTAATTGCTCGGCAAGCCACTTCCCTGTACGGCCTGTGTCTGCCAATGCTCCTTTTATTCTATTTAGTTGATTCATTCTTAATTAATGTTGGACGCAAATTTACTAAATTTCTTTTTTTATTAAATAAGAGAAAATGAAAGAAATGTAACAAAACGTCTTTGTTTTAATGACAATATGTAGATATCTGTAATCTGAATCGCAAATGCATGGTAAAAAAGGAGCAGACTGTTACAGCAAAAACGGCCATGCTGTTACAGTTCTGACGTGATGGTCATTTTGTATAACCAGACAATTCACGGCTTGTTAAATTTTCATCGCAAAAAACTGTGAATGTCCGAACGCCAAGTACCGAATAAAAGAAAAACTTAACTTCATTACCCCAAAAGAAAAATTCTTCAAATGATTACTAATTTTATCCATGCTTGTTGACGCTACAGAGTGAAAAAATCTATCTATAATTTATGTTTTTCGTATTTATGACTGCATTTTGACGTTTTTTGCTAAGTTTGTTTTTATATTTACTTATAAACCAGCAGACGCTTTTGAGAAATATTAAGTGTGTTTCACAATTTTAAGCAAAGCAAAATTAATTTCGAGCCAATAATGATATTTGATAAAATATGAATATAACATATAAAGAACAATTAAGTAAGCATGTTGAAAACATCTTCATGGGATATTCGAAACATGGTCTTCACATCTGTGACATTGCTACAGGTGGTGGAAAATCATATACAATAGGTAAACTGACATGCCAATACTACCCTGAAAAGTTTGATCGCATTGTTATCCTCTGCGTTCAAAATAAACTGGTGAACAGCATGAACCGTGAAATAGAGCATTTCATTAACTCTGAAGGAAGTCTTATATCCTCGTCTGACAAGATGGTAATAGAGAACAACCCCGAAGTTATCACTCAAGCCATCAAAAACGGGTACTTCAAGAAACTTCTAGAAGAAATGTGCTATCAGGTTGGAGAACAGGAAATGCAAATTACAAGGTCGATGAAGTACAATACAGCTACAATGCCGTCAAGAAGATATATGAGGGACTGACAGGGTTGATAAAGACTCTTGACGAAAGTGGAAAGAACGACTATATTCTTAATCATATTAACGAAGTAGAAGCAAAACTTCGTAAGGTTGTTCGTGGATTCTTCGACACCTATAAAAGACACCTCGAAAAAACTAAACAGCTGAAAAAAGTCTTTCTCGAAACTATTTTAAATAAATTCCAGTCTCTCATTAAGGTTTATCCTCAGGTAGATTACAGACGGAAAAAGGTACTTCTTATGACTGTTCATAAAGCAATGTATGGAATTGATCCTATTCTTTCTGAGAAGATTTACCTGCAAGACATTGCAGAAAAGAACAAAAAGACGCTTATCCTCTTTGATGAATCCGACCAAGCTGCAGTAGCTATGCGTACGGCAATCATCGACCAATCTATTGATAATGCTGGAGGTAGCAAAAGATTTGCAAAGGGCTATAATGGTTATCTGCAATATAAGGATTTGATTGATAATCCAGAACAAATAGCCAATCAGTATTACGAAGATTTGTTAGAAAAATGTCTTAACAAAGCTAAGGATATTACAAATTCCAACTGGAAAAAAGCTGTTGGCGACATTCTTCCTTATAAAAATATTTTCTTAAGCAATTATGAAGAACTAGAAACATACAGAAGAGGGGGGTTCTTTTCAGGCCCTGCACTGAAACTAAATATCTCCCCAAAAGGAAACAATACCAATTCGTATATCTGCTATAAGAAAAACGACCGACATTTCTATCTCGTTCATGTAAAAGATGCCAGTATGCTTACAAAAGAATATGCTATGGCAATTCCGTTAAACAGATTTCTTTCTCTCATCATCAGTAACACATCGTCAATAAAAGCACAACTCAGAAAAGTCATTTCTGATTCAATGAAGAAAAGTCGGAAGCAATTCGAGGCAGAGGAAAAAAGGTCTCTGCGAATACAGCAACAACAAACTACTATCTTGGCTATCCTACATTGGAACGGGAGATACATACTTTATTCTCTCGTTTTGAAACCACATCAGAATATCAATTTGAGCAGTAGATTAACGAATTCATGACAAACAGAAAGAACTTGTTTGTTTCTGATGGTAGTAGCAAAATGAAGCTACCCGATTTCTCCGTATATTCCCAAGGAGTGCAACTTTATCAAGAAGAAATTGATGAGCGTGATAACCTGCACAGGGTCAGATTGTCATGCCGAGAGATTTCAACAACCCCTGAAAAGATACTGATTGATCTCGTAAACACCGACGGTACTTCTGTTGTTCTATGCTCTGCAACTCTTCATGCTGGTCTGTGGTAAGTAATTATGACATCAAGTACTTAAAGCAAACACTCGGAGAAAAAGTTCATGTGCTTTCCAAAGAAGAACGTGAGACTTTTGACTGCCTTGTTGATAAAACATACCCCTCAGTACACCAGATTAAAGTTGTTCCTCTAGAGAGGTATGAATATGATGATAAAAGAGAGAATGCGATAGTGTTGCCGGACAAATACAAGCAGATGTTCTCTCCTACGCTTTGGAGGAAGAATTGGCAGACAGATGGTTAAGAATTACATATAGGTGAAATAGATAATAGTAAGTCCAACTTCAACAATATAAACAGCAAATGTGTATGTAGCTAGTATTATCAATGAGTCTATCTCAAATTGAAACAGACTCTCTTTATATTTTTCCCATTATTCAAATTAACACATTACCAATAGATCAAGTAACCTGTTGACAGGACTTATTGTATTTAATAAAATAGTATCTTTGTACCTAATAAAGATGTATAAAAATCAATCAATATATGGTACAAATTCTAGTAATAGATGATGAAGAACCTATTCGTAAATTATTAGCGCGGATTATAGAATTAGAAGGTTATAAAGTATCCACAGCGAGTTGTTGTAACGATGCATTGCAGCAATTACGCAAGCAACAGTATGACGTGATTCTTTGCGACGTGTTCTTACCTGATGGAAATGGAGTCGATTTTATTTTTGAAATCAAAAAATATTCCAGCGATGCCGCCATAATATTATTAACCGCGCATGGAAATATTGAAGATGGTGTACAAGCTATCAAGAATGGAGCGTTTGACTACATCACCAAGGGGGATGATAACCGTAAAATTATCCCTACGATAAATCGTGCAGTCGATGAAACTGAAAAAAAGAAAGGTAAAAAAACAACCTCTATAGCATACTCTTTTGACTCTATTGTTGGAAAATCAAAAGAACTTAAACAGGCTATAACATTGGCACAGAAAGTTTCCAAAACAGATGCAGCTGTATTGCTGACCGGAGAAACAGGAACAGGAAAAGAGGTCTTTGCGCATGCCATTCATCAGGCCAGCGAAAGAGCTGCACTGCCAATTGTAGATATAAACTGTTCGGCTTTTAGTAAAGACTTGCTGGAAAGCGAACTATTTGGCTATAAAGCCGGCGCTTTTACGGGTGCCTTAAAGGATAAAAAGGGACTATTTGAAGTAGCTAATCATGGGACCATTTTTTTAGATGAAATAGGAGAAATGGCTTTTGACCTCCAGGCAAGGCTTCTACGTGTTCTGGAAACTGGAGAGTATATAAAAATAGGTGACACTAAACCAACAAAAGTAGATGTCAGAATTATATCAGCCACAAACAGGGACTTAAAGAAAGAAATAGAAAATGGTAATTTCCGTGAAGATTTATATTTCCGATTATCCGTTTTTCAAATAAATTTACCTCCGCTGCGAGAGAGAAAAGAAGACATTGAAAGTCTGTCATATATGTTCTTGGAGAAATTTGCCAATAAACTTAAAAAGAGAATTACAGGAATAAGCCCAGAAGTGCTTAATATATTAAAAAATGCAGAGTGGAAAGGAAATGTCAGGGAACTTAGAAATGTTATAGAAAGATGTTCAATCGTATGCGAAGAGCAAATAACATTCGAAGATTTGCCTCTCGACTTACAGAAACGTAAGTCAGATGTTTCACCGATGAAAGATAGTTTTGAACTGGCGGAAATCGAACGAATGCATATTATCAAAGTATTGCAATATACCAATGGCAACAAAACAGAAACCGCACGTCTTTTAAAAATAGGACTGGCAACTCTTTATCGTAAAATTGAAGCATATAAAATAAGTGTATAATATAAAATTAACCGTTTATAAGCATTCGTCTGATATGCTTATAAACGGTTTTATAAGAAATCATTGCTGTCCGATAAAACTTCTAAGTCATCAATAACTTATTGATATACATAAAATTAAACATCAACTTTAACAAGGAGGCTTATCCATAAAGATAATACTGATAATAAGAAATAAGAATTGACAGATCTAATGATTATGCTTTCAATCGTAATGTAAAGCAACTTCCTTTTCCAACTTCACTCTCTACGGTTAAAGTACCACCATGTGCTTCTACAAAATCCTTCGAAATTGATAATCCCAGTCCACTACCTTGAACCTTTGTACCAGGTACTCGGAAATAATGATCAAAAATACTCTGATGATAACGTGGATCTATGCCCTTACCAAAATCACGAACATACATTTCAATATAATTATCATCAGTTTGACGGACACCGATAATTATACGGCCATTTTCAGGAGAATAGCGAATCGCATTCGAAAGCAGATTGGTTAATACCCAAGCTATTTTTTCGCTGTCTACAAATAATTTTCCTATTTTATTTTCCGGATATTGTACTTCTATTTGTATGTTGAACTTTTCAGCTTGCACCCGATTAGCTTTTATGGCATATTCTATCAATTCTATTGGTTTTGTTATACGGGGCTTGAGCTGTAGTTTTCCAGACTCAACTTGCGTCATATTAAGCAGTTCACCAGTAATATTAAGCAAACGTTCACTGTTGTCCTGAATGCTTTGCGCCAATTCTTTTTGCTCATCATTCAAATCGCCTACTCTACTGTCTTCGAGCAATTGCAAACTCATCATAATTGCCGAAATAGGTGTCTTCAGCTCGTGTGATATTGTCGAAATGAAAGTGGTCTTGGCAGAATCCAGCTCCTTAAACTCTGTGATATTTTTAAGCATAATAACGTATCCTTCGTTTATAGAACCGGAATTATTGTTTCCTGGTTTATTAATTTGCATATATTTCATCTGAAAATAGCTTTCCTTGTTGTCGGCATATATTTTTAAAGGCTCCGTTTTACCAACTTTGTTTTCTTTTTGTGAGTCCATAAGCTCACGTATGAGTCTTCTCAACAAATCATTTCTCAAGGAAATATCCTGAGCCGGTTTTTGTAAAACTTCTTCACGCTTTAGATTCAGGACATTCAAGGCCTCATCATTTATAAACAAAATAGTCAGTTCATTATTCAAGCCTATAATAGGTTCTTTTACACTATTAATAATGGCTTCCATATAATTTTTTGCAGCCTTTATTTGCGCCAGGGTACTCGAATGGTAATCGGACAATCGCTTTGCCATTCGATTGAAATTCTCAGAAACTTCCGTAAATTCATGACTTTCCAGATTTAGTCTACAATCATAATTATGATTGGCTATATCTTTTATCCCGTCGATAATCTTTTTGATCGGCTTATTGAAATAAGAAGGAAGAACTGCCAGCATGAAAATACCGATTACAATACAAAAACCTCCAATAGTCGAAATCCAAAGTAATGCACGTTGCAACCCGGGGCCTGCAGCAGGACTATTGGGTTCTGTAGCCGTTAAGATTTGCAAGTTTACAATAGAAAGTGAAACCAGAAGCACAATCATAGCAACAAGTGCTCCTATTACCAGTGTCAATTTTGTCTTAATATTCATAACACATTTTTTATTGCGGAAAGATAATCAATTTTATATCCATTTCTGAAAGATTTCTAAGAAAATATCCATAACGATGCATCTTAAAGATCTTACTCCAAGTTAAAGTCGGCTGTCCCATGCAAACTGTTGTAATATGGCGTTCATGACATACATCAATAATAGCCTGTATAATATCGGGTGATGTAACTTGTACCAATTCACCACCCAGTTCGGTTACTAGTTTAAAATGGTTTAGTAAATGCCTCTGAACAGACAAATTTATCCTGTCCGGACTTTCAGAAGGCGTTTGAACATATAAAGCTATAAAATCGGTATTGTACCGGGATGCGAGCCTTGCGGTACGACGTATGATATGTCTCGGCGTTTTCTCGTTACTGCTTATACATGCAAGGTACAATTCCCTGTGAATCGCTTTTTCTTCCGGGATTACCTCTGTTTCAACTTTCTTCTCAACCCTGAATGCAACCTCCTTAAGAGCTAATTCTCGTAATTGAAGAATATTTTCTGTCTTGAAAAAATTACTAAGAGCGGTTTGTATTTTCTCTGCCTTATATATTTTCCCGGCTTTTAAGCGATTGATAAGTTCCTCAGCTGTCAAGTCAATATTGACAACCTCATCCGCTTCCTCTAAAACCTTATCAGGAATACGTTCCTTTACTTCAATTCCGGCTATACCTTTAATATCCTCATTCAGGCTCTCAATATGTTGAATATTAACAGCAGATATAACATTAATGCCAGCCTCTAAAAGATCCATTACGTCTTGCCAGCGCTTCTCATTTCGGCAACCACCTACGTTGGTATGTGCAAGTTCATCAACTATTACCAACTCTGGATGCAACTGAAGGATAGCATCCAAATCCATTTCTTCAAGCTCTTTTCCCTTGTAAAATATCTTCTTACGAGGAATAACAGGCAATCCCTTTAACTGTGCTTCTGTACCGGTACGTCCATGTGTTTCAACATAACCTATTTGTACATCAATTCCATTGTCCAACATTTCATGAGCCTCCTGCAACATTTTATATGTTTTACCAACACCGGCAATCATCCCGATATAGATTTTAAAAGCACCTCTTTGTGAACGTTTTATAAGACTCAAGAAATGACGTACATTTTCTTCTTTAGTTGCCATTTTATTTGTGTAAGATTTAGTATTCAGCACCAAGTTTACAAATTTAAAATGATTTTATTGCTTTGTATTAATAGTCAGTCCAGAAACGCTTATCAAACAAAAGCAACACACCAAAAATTTCCAGTCGCCCAACAAGCATGAGAGCCGAAAGAATCCATTTTGCCGCATCTGGCAGAGCAGCCCATGAAAAGACCGGTCCAAAAGCTCCCAGTCCTGGTCCGACATTACCAATTGCAGATATAACAGTACTAAATGATTCCGTCAAACCAACTCCAAAGCACATCAGCAATGTCCAGCCTATAAATATGCATATTAAGTATGTAACAAAAAATGTATATACTAATGCCGATGTTTGTACTGGAACTTGATCGTTATTAATATGAACTGGCAGAATAGCTCTCGAATGCAACATTTGCCTGAATTGGTTCCTAATATTCTGAAACATGATTAATAAACGTAAATTTTTAACACCACCACTGGTTGAACCGGTACAGCCACCGGATATCATAGCCCAGATAAGAAGCATCCATGTAAATGGTGGCCATAAATTATAGTCATCTGTTGCAAATCCACACGATGTATGAGTAGTAGCTACCTGAAATAAAGCCTTACGAAATGCAGTTTCGATATCATAATAATCTGTTATAACTAAAGCAAATGCTATTATTACAGTAAGAATTGCTATAGATGCCAGAAACCAGTGTAATTCTCCATCCTTTAATAATTTCTTATATTTCCCATTCAAAGCAAAATAATATAAAGAAAAATTTATACCTGATAAAATCATAAATATAGATATAACATATTCTATATACGGTGAGTTCCAATAAGATATGCTATCTTGTTTGGTAGAGAAACCACCTGTTGCCGTAGTAGCAAACGCCTGGCACAATGCGTCAAACAAATTCATTCCACCCAACATCAATAATACAACCTCCAATAAAGTTAGTCCGATATAAATAAGCCACAGGTAGCGTGCCATAACCTTAATTTTAGGATGGATTTTATCATGTGTCACTCCTGTTGCCTCAGACAAGAAAAGCTGCTGGCTACTACCACTAAATAATGGAAGCAATGCTATGGTAAAAAGAACTATACCAAGACCTCCGATCCATTGCGTAAAACTGCGCCAAAAAAGTAATCCATGAGGTAATGATTCTATATCATTTAATATTGTAGCTCCTGTTGTTGTGAAACCTGACATGGTTTCGAAGAAAGCATCGGTAACCGAGGGTATATATCCACTTAAATAGAAAGGTAACATACCTAGAAGCGTAAATAATATCCAGGAGATACTTACGATGCAATATCCATCACGTCTGGAAACTATGTTACTTTTACGGTTGCCAGCAAGTATCATCACTCCACCAATACCTATATTTATTAATATTGCCCAAACAAAACAGATATAGCTACTTTCATGATAAATAGCTGATATACCAGCGCAGATCGCAAATAATCCGGCTTCAACTAAAACTAGTATCCCTAAAACATAAGAAACCGTTCTAAAATTAATCAGACCATCTTTCTTATTTTTGAATGATAACGAATTTGTTTGATAAATATCTTCCATATATAACATCTTTTACAGCCTTACAGACAAAACAGATGCCACAGAAACGAGCAAGAAGCAACATGTTAATTTACAGAATATTACACAAGCATATATTTATTTTAAAGAACATTACCCTTCTCATTATGATATACTTACAACTCCATAATGAGAAAGTAAACGCTGAAAGATTTTATTTATATATAGTCGGATTAGCTTCTTCCATTGCTATATTAAGTTTTAAAACATTAATTTTAGCCGGACCGAATATGCCTAACAATGGTTTTTCTACCATTTTATCTACGATAGCTATAACATCCGATTCATTCATCCCTCTGGCCTCTGCAACACGCTTTACCTGTACATACGCACATTCAGGTGTTATGTCTGGATCCAGACCAGAAGCGCTTGAGGTAACCATTTCTGCAGGAACATCCTCACGCTTTAAATAGGGATGATGAATCAGAAATGTATCAATTCGTGCTTCTACCTCTGCAAGATATTCCTCGTTGGTAACTCCCTTATTACTACCAGCAGAGCTTGTGCCGTCATATCCGTCACCGGCACATGAGGGTCTGCCCCAGAAGAACACATCTTTAGTAAAGACTTGTCCTACGTTTGCTACCCCAACAATTTTACCGTTAAGTTTTACCGTTTCAGCATTGCCGCCCTCTCCAGGAGCAGCAAACTGTGCGAAAATCCATAATACCAATATATAACATACCGAAAAGAACACACAAAACACCAAGGTAATCCGAATTGATTTCATTAAATTTTTCATAATTGTCTTTTTTATTATTAGAAGAATAATCCTACAAAAAAATCTATAAGTTTGATCCCCACGAAGGGTGCAATAATACCACCTACCCCATAGATAAGAAGGTTTCTGCGAAGTAAGGCACTAGCTCCTATCGGCTTATATTCAACACCCTTAAGAGCCAATGGTATCAGAATAGGTATAATGACCGCATTGAATATGATAGCAGAAAGGATAGCACTTTCAGGACTATGCAATCCCATAATATTAAGTGCACCCAGTTGTGGAACAGAAACCATAAACAATGCAGGGATGATAGCAAAGTACTTGGCTACATCATTTGCAATAGAAAATGTAGTAAGCGTACCACGAGTCATAAGCAACTGTTTGCCTATTTCTACAATCTCGATAAGCTTTGTCGGATCATTATCAAGGTCAACCATGTTACCAGCTTCTTTGGCAGCCTGAGTGCCGCTATTCATAGCTACACCTACATTAGCCTGTGCAAGAGCCGGTGCATCGTTTGTTCCGTCACCCATCATAGCGACCAGTTTACCGGCAGCCTGTTCCTTCTTAATATAATTCATTTTGTCTTCCGGTTTAGCTTCTGCTATAAAATCGTCCACACCAGCCTTCCCTGCTATATACTTTGCAGTCAGTGGATTGTCACCTGTTACCATTACCGTCTTTACACCCATCTTACGCAAGCGTTCAAAACGTTCCTCTATACCAGGTTTGATAATGTCTTGCAATTCGATAACTCCTGCTATTTTCTTATCAATGCACACTACCAGCGGAGTACCGCCATTGCCGGTAATTCGCTTGATGATTTCTTCTATTTCTTCAGGAAATTCATTTCCTGCTTCGCTTACAATATTACGAATGGCATCAAATGCTCCTTTCCTTATTTGCGTTCCATCCTTTAAATTTATTCCTGAACATTTTGTTTCAGCCGTAAATTTGATCATGTGAGCTCCTTCTGTGTTCAGATTACGCATACGCAATCCTTGTTCACGGCCTAACTCTATGATAGATTTTCCTTCCGGTGTATCATCGGAAGCAGAAGACAACATACACGCTTCTATAAAACTACGTTTATCAAAGCCTTCAACCGGAAAAAAATCTGTGGCTTTACGGTTACCGATTGTAATGGTTCCAGTCTTATCAAGCAGAAGTGTATCAACATCACCGGCCGTTTCAACAGCTTTACCTGATTTAGTAATTACATTTGCCCGTAGTGCACGGTCCATCCCGGCAATACCAATTGCAGAAAGTAAACCACCGATCGTAGTAGGTATCAGACAAACGAAAAGTGAAAGGAATGCTGCAATGGTAATAACGGTATTAGAATAGTCTGCCATTGGCTTAAGCGTGATACAAACAACAAGGAATACCAATGTAAATACGGCCAGAAGAATAGTAAGCGCAATCTCATTCGGTGTTTTCTGACGACTCGCTCCCTCCACCAGCGCAATCATCTTATCCAGAAAACTTTCACCGGGTTGCGTGGTTACAACTACCTTAATATGGTCTGAAAGGACTTTCGTTCCACCTGTTACAGAACTCTTGTCACCACCAGCTTCACGAATTACAGGAGCAGATTCACCAGTGATGGCACTCTCATCGATAGATGCCAGGCCCTCTATTATTTCACCGTCAGCAGGAATAACATCACCAGCTTCACACTCAAATATATCACCTTTTTTAAGCTGTGAGCTGCTTACAGTCTTTACTTTATCGTTTACAATAAGTTTTGCAGGAGTTTCTTCACGAGTCTTACGCAAACTGTCAGCCTGAGCTTTGCCTCGAGCTTCTGCAATTGCTTCTGCAAAATTAGCGAATAACAAGGTCAGGAAAAGTATTATAAATACCCACAGGTTGTAAACAAATGAACCTTGTGATGTGCTGAATGCAGAATATCCAGTAACGAACAACATAATTACAGTCGACACTTCCACTGTAAACATAATAGGATTCTTTATCATTATATTCGGATTCAGCTTGGCAAACGACTGCTTCAAACTATCTATAACCTGCTCCTTTTGAAACAATGACGTATTTTGATTCTTTGAATTCATATCTTACAATTTTTATTTATAAGTTGACAAGAATACAAGCTTTTTTAGCGCAAAAGCTCTACTTGCCAGCTCACATTTTGTTGTTTAAATTACAATGAAAAATGTTCTGCAATTGTACTTAATGCTTGTGCGGGAAAAAACGACAAAGCTGCGACAATGAATATAACTGCAAATGTCATGACCCCGAATGTTACAGTATCCGTTTTAAGAGTTCCGGCACTTTCCGGTATATATTTCTTTTGTCCTAGAAGACCTGCTATTGCAACCTGCCCGATAATAGGGACGAACCGACTCAATATTAATACAATACCACATGATACATTCCAGAACCAGGTATTATCACCAAGTCCCTCAAACCCAGAGCCATTATTGGCTGCACAAGATGTAAACTCATACAACATTTCTCCCAGTCCATGAAAGCCAGGATTATTCAGCCACCCACCCTCACTTTCTACAAATGCGGGAGCATGAACATAGAGATATGCAGCAAGAGCAGTACCGACAAGTATAACGAACGGATGAAGAAGTGCAACTATCGAAGCTATTTTCATTTCTTTTGCTTCAACTTTATGACACATAAACTCCGGAGTACGTCCTACCATCAATCCACTTATGAATACTGCTATGATAATGAATGTAAAATAGTTCATCCAACCTACTCCTACCCCACCAAACCATGTATTAATTTGCATATTAAGCATTTCAATCATACCAGACAGCGGCATTGTAGAATCGTGCATACCGTTTACAGAGCCATTAGATGTAACAGTCGTAACGACACTCCAGAGACCAGTTGCACCGGCACCAAGACGAATCTCTTTACCTTCCATAGCTCCACCGTCCTGCGCTATACCCATTGCGTCAATTCTTGGATTACCTCCCATTTCCTGAGATACATTGATACATACACCTATAAGGAATGCAACAAGCATTACACCATATATGCTATAACCTAATTTTTTACGCTCCACATAGAAACCAAATGCAAATACCATTGCCATAGGAATAATAAGAATGGAGCAACACTCTGTCATGTTAGATAAATAAGTAGGATTTTCCAACGGATGTGAAGAATTGACACCATAATATCCTCCACCATTCGTTCCAAGCTGCTTGATAGGAACAACAGCTGCAGCAGGTCCCTGCGATATAGTCTGAGAATTACCTTCGAGAGTAGTTATTTCCATTTTGCTATCAAATCCCATAGGAATACCCTGTGTTATAAGGATAAAACCAACCACAAGCGATAATGGAAGAAGGATACGCGTACAACTCAGCACAAGATACTTCCAAAAGTTACCTATTGTTTGGGTTGTTTTTTCACCGAGAGCTTTCATGATGCCTGCCATCGCAGCCATACCAGTAGCTGCTGTAATAAATTGGAACAACATAATGACAAACAATTGGGTGAAGTATGTAAGATTGGTTTCACCACTATAATGTTGTTCATTACAGTTTACCATAAAAGAAATGCAAGTATTGAAAGCCTGATGTGCCGTTTGTCCGATGTTTCCATCCGGATTTAAAGGCAAGTAACCTTGCACGACAAGTAAAATTATACCCCATACAAACCAAAATGCATTAACTACAAGCAAAGCTCTCAAAAATTGTTTCCAGTTCATTTCTTCTTCCGGATTGATTCCTGAAAGCCGGAAGATTAAATTTTCTACTGGTTTCATGAAATCACTCCAAACCTTTTTTCCCTTGTAAACTTTTGCAATATATTTTCCTAATGGATAGCTTAATGCCACCATTAAAACGATTTGCGCTATGACACCTAATATTTCTGTATTCATACTTTAATTATTTTTTAGTAGACAGTTGCAATACATTGTCAATTCATTATCTAGAAATTTTCCGGTTTAACCAAGACATACATCAAATAGCCAAACATGATAAGGCTCACAATAAATAATACCGTATACATAAATCTTTTCTCCTTTTCATCTTAAATGTTTTCAAACCAATCAATACATTTCTCAAATAACCAAAAGCAGCTCATACCTATCAGCATGCAGACTACAAAACCAATTGTAAATAGTTCCATCATTTTTTATGTTTAAAATTCATTCTTAGCAATACAACAGGTATGCCAAAGGAAAAACAGCTCACATAACAATCTATATATCAATGCGTTAAAGAAATAAAACCAGATATAAAATACTATTCCAACTTTCTCAATTTGATAAATTGATCTTATTATTGTGATATGATACCTAATACTCAGACTGATAGAAATGACAAAGAAGAGCACATCAAACGGATGTTATCAATGGAGAAAAAATAAAGCCGTCAGAAAGTATAAACTGCACTTCTGTGTAGCAAGAACTTTCTAACGGCTTTATTTATTTTTATATAAGATATATCTGCCTCTAATATATACCAACTTGACTATATATTGAGAGTGATAGATTCGCTGATATGTTCATTATATTTATTACATTGTACTTTTCAAACCAAATATTATTGAGAATCAATATCTTTTATGTAAAAGGAATTAGAAGACATACTAAAATTCCACAACCTTATCTATTTTCAATATTCTACCACTTTCTCCATCTACCAGTTTATACTGTATCTGTCGGGTTCCGCCAGTCGGATTAGCATTACTGTCGCCTTCTTTGTAAACTGGGAAACGTTGGCAAAATGTATTTTCCACGATAGCCATCTCATCATGTCCCATATAGCCCTTGTTTACTTCGTTGTTTTCAGAGATCTCGGGCAAATATACCTGACTTACCGATTTTCCATTGTTTACAGAGTATCCAATTAATTTACCGTAGCTTCCACTACCATCCGATGTCAGATAGATAAATACCTCCGGATAGCTGTCAACATTCAAATCACCTATCTCAGCATTTACAATCGTATATCCGGTTATATCATGATACAATGTTTCGTTGGATACGCTTAATCCGGAAGGCTGAATTATAAGGCTGTCACCTTTGGTACTTACCATAAAAGAAATCTTGCTTCCAGGATACGTCAGTTCTTTACTGAAGCCTTCTTCACTTACCTCCTGTTTCGTAATATTCATATCTTCTTTCGCTGTAGTATCAGAAGCACTGCCTTTCTCATTTTTGTTGAATGAACAAGACATCAGCAAAGCACATAACACAAATGAACTTATTTTCTTCATAATTCTCTTGATTTTATAATAGTAAAATATTTTTATTAATAACTCATCTTATATCATTGCATATTTGCTGGATTTCATTAATAAGTCTTGAAACATGAAACCCGTCACACACAGCATGGTGGACCTGGATAGAAAGAGGAATAAGGTATTTATCATCTTGCTGAAAGTACTTTCCATAAGTAAAGATTGGCAACAAATAAGTTCCATCCGCAAATATATTCAAATTGAAACCAGTAAACGTAGCCCAGGGCAATGAAGATATAGGAAAAGTATTAGCTGGCGTATCAGGTTTGGCATCTATACCGTAATTACCGCCAAACATTTCAATATCCCGTTCATAGTTTGAAAGAAAAGCTATAAGATCATCATTCCACTCCGTCCACAGATTGGAAAAGGTTTCATTCTCCTCATGAAAAACAGTATAACACGGCAGTAAGGTATCCCACACTCCCAACTCACCTTTGTCATTGATTGCTGTTCGAAACTCTTCATGATTATTTACCGCCTTTGTCAATACATAAATCAGAAGAGGATAAAGTTTCGAACGACTTTTGTTTTTAAACGCTATAATCCCGGAGATATCTATATTTACAGTAATGCTATATGTACACCGTATCTGACTGAAATAATGATCAAAATACGGCTTTCTTTTCCAAGTATCTTTATCTATAAGTTTAAACATAAGATTGTTTCATTATATCAATGCGGCAACTATTACTTTTCCGAACACATTACTTTATCAGTCAGATAAACAAAACTCGTAATCATCGCAGAGGAACGACTAATGATATCTTTATTTATCAGCGACATATTGTCTACTTCCGAATGATGGATAGAAAAATAATTTTTTCTATCAGCCATATAAAAATAGACTGGGACTTTCTTTTCTGAATTTAAAGGCCAGAAAGATGCATCTTCCAATGGCATCCTTTGCAATTCAGGTGTGAATCGAAGGCTATCAGAAAATAATTTGATTTTGTTATAAACCTCTTCTGTTTCAAATAGGGCAAAGCCTACTGGCTCTTCCGCTCCCGAATCAATTTCAAGATTATACAAATAACTCTCATCCCCATATACTTCTATATATTTTTTCATTCCTGACATAGATATCTCTTCATCCTGATAGATCAGAACTCTGATTGTGCTTTGCGGTTTGATACCAGCTTTAGAAAATATTCTCAGCACGTTAATAGCCTGAGCACATCCTGTAGCATTATCCTGGGCTCCCTGACTATTGAACCACGAATCAATATGTGCAGATATAAGTATCACTTTATCCGGATTTTTTACTCCTTTTATCTCTCCTATCAGATTGAATCCGGTTGCTGTTCCTTTCCATTCTGATGTAGAAGAGAAAGTTACTTTCAGATTGGGATTCTTAGCGATACTTTCGGAGAGTATATCAGCATCACGAGTAGAAATAGCCAAAGCAGGAATCTGTTTTACGCCTTCTTCATATCTGAGTGTTCCCGTTCTTGGAAAATCATCGGAAACAGGCGAAAGTGAACGAGTAATTACTGCTTCTGCACCTTTTTTTGCAGCCATTGATGCACCAAACATCCTTTGCCATCCAGCTTTAGAATACCCGTTTGCCGTTGTATCCATTTTTTCATTAAAAAAAACGATACAGCCCTCCAATGAAGATGCTTTCTCAAAATCGGCCTTATTTGTAAATTCTACTACTTTCAAGTTTAGCTCCTTGCCCCCAGTCCCTATAGACATCCCCAATGGAATAGCATTTAGTTCTTTTCTACCAGTTTCATCCATATAGTATAAAGAAGAAACACCAGGCAGCCATAATGGAACATTTACCGAGTCTGTTCTCACATCAGCACCTGCCTTCTCCATTTCACTTTTCAAAAAAGCAATAGCCTCCTCATTACTTTTGCTTCCTGACATTCTTGCTGGAGTGTCCTCCGACAATGTCTTGATACACCGAAAGCAATCATCACTTTTAGAATTCTTTTCTATTCTATCTAAAACTGCTGTGTCCGACTTACAACCAGTCAACAAGCATAGTAAAACAATTATTACATATTTCATAATCTAGTAATTAAAGAACTTTACTCAATTCATTACTCCATAGTTCATAACCATTTGCATTAAAATGCATTCTATCTTCAGAATAATAGCGTAAATCAAGCAAACCATCTGCATTATATAATAAAGAAGCCAGATCCACATATTCAACATATGAAACATCATCAGCATATTCTTTTAACTTCTCATTAAACAGTTTCTTATTTTTACGAATATCCTTTCCAAGAAGAAAATCCATTGGAGTTGGTTTTATAGAAATAAACAAAATCCTGCATTCTGGGAAATCTCTATGAATCCTACCCAGCAACGAAATATACTCATCAAATACAGATACAACAGGTTCACCATTTTCTATATCAATGTCATCATATATTACCACTGATGAAGGATGATATTTGCCTATAACATCATTATAATAATATTGTATATCTTTTATACTTGCTCCACCAAAACCTCTGTTCATTACATTCCGCCCAGGGAAATAACAAGCTGTCTTCCAAAGATTAACAGTAGAGCTTCCTACAAATAAAATAGGATTTTCTAATAGTGTATTTTCCGAATCATACTCTACAAACCTCTTTATTTCATTCTCAAAACGGAGAGAATCA
>ERZ859980.503-NODE-503-length-23771-cov-1.649393_pt1 | contig 23771 bp, 21 predicted proteins | sample MGYA00509984_ERZ859980 | MGnify/ENA primary metagenome ERZ859980 (study PRJEB30046, sample SAMN00715173) | human gut metagenome | study: EMG produced TPA metagenomics assembly of the A metagenome-wide association study of gut microbiota in type 2... | reverse complement strand
AAATTTTTGTTTTTTTAGATATTTTTTCAATGCTATTTCTATAATATTCCTTTGTTTTATAATCCATATTATCATATATTCCAGCTGGATCTAATTTTAATACTTCTTCAACTCCATTTATATTATCAAAAATTTCTATAAAGCTTAGTCTATTTAATACATTTATACTTGTTATTGCATTACCAATAGATATTTTTTTAGTAGCAATATCAAAATGCTCTCTATTAATACAATCCAAAATAGTACTTCCCATTTTATTAACTTGCTCTTCTAAAATTTCAACATAGCTATATGCTTTTTTGCCGTATTTTTTTAATCTATATGACATATATTCAATAAATGGATATTTTGATTCAACACTTTGCTCTATTTTTAAATTGTAATTATATGGCAACTTAAATTCCTGACTAGTTTTAAATTCAACTAATCTAGTAACAATATTTTCAACTTTACGCTTTTGCATTTGTGATAAATATATTTTTTCACAAATTAATCTAATTTTTTCAATTAAGGCTATTTGCAAAAAAGTGCTAACACTCCATAGCTCTTCCATACTCAAATTTTTTTTATTTTGATAGCTTAATAAAAATTTTTCTAAATTATCACCATTAATTTTTCCATCTGTATATGAAACAATTTCTTTAGCAAGTACATATACTCTTGCAAACCCCTTATATTGGCCATTAGCAATTCCAACAAAATTAACATATTTTTTTACAGATAAATCTCTAATTATAATTTTTGCATTTTTTTCAATTATATAAAAATTGTCTAAAATCCATTCACCTGCTGGATGGATTGGTATTTTGTTTTTTAAATCTTCTGTCAAAATATTATATATATCTAATATAAATTTTAAATTTTCTTTTAATCTAGGTATTGGGTATGTTCTTTTATCAGATTTAGATTTTAAAATTTGATCTGCAGCAAGTTTTTGTAAATAAATTTCTAATTGTTCACTATCTAAAAGAGCTCCGCCTACATCTAAAATTTTACATTTCTTCATCAAAAAATTTCCACTCCTTGTAAATATGTTTTCACATATTTTCTCCAGAAGTAGAAATTTTTATACTTTTTTTATTATTTTTACTAAAATGAAGACAATAAAAAACTTGAAGTTATCGTTTAACAGATAACTTATTTCCACATTTTTCAAAAAAATGAAATACCAAAAAGCTTAATTTAAATTATAATTTTCTATCCTCAAAATTTAATTTACTAATTGAGAAAAATATAATATAATCTAGAAAATTAATTTTGAAAGGGATGTACATTATGGCATTTGACGGTATTGTTACAAGTAATATTGTAGCAGAATTAAACACCTGCTTAATTGGAGGAAAAATTAATAAGGTTTTTGAACCAAATAAAAATGAAGTTATTTTAGGTATTTATTCTCATGGAGTTAATTATGCATTAAATTTTTCAATTTCTTCTGACTCTTATAGAATAAATTTAACAACACATGCAAAACCCAATCCTTTGAACGCTCCTGGATTTTGTATGCTTTTACGAAAGCATTTAATTGGAGCTAAAATAAAAAAAATTTATACTATAGGACTTGAAAGAATTGTATATATAGAGCTTGAATGTTTTAATGAATTAAATGATTTAGTCAATAAAAAATTAATAATAGAGCTTATGGGAAAACACAGTAACATAATTTTAACAAATGACAATAATATGATAATAGACAGTTTAAGGCACTTATCTATTGAAGAACATTCATCAAGAGATATTTTACCTGCACATGAATATTCAGCACCAGAAAATACTAAAATTGATTTTAAATCAATAAAAACTTTTGACGAATTTTATAAACTAACAAGTAATCTAACTAACTTAGACGCAGGTATTTCAAAAATTTTTATCGGAATAAGTAAATTATATATTCAAAGCATTATTGAAGAATGTAATATAGATAACGCTGTAACTACAAGCAATTTAAAAACTGTATACAAATATATTTCTGAAACAGTTGAAAATATTGGAAAAACAAATATTTCTTTAAAACCATTCAAAAAAGATTTTACAATTGCACAAGAGAAGCATGAAGATACATTACAATCCAACTTTTTTATTGACGATTTCTACACAGAAAAAGAAAACAATTCACTTTTCTTATCATATAGAAATAATATATTAAAATTAGTATTATCAACATTAACAAAAATAAAGAAAAAATTGTTAAACATTAATAGCAAACAAGCAGATTGCAAAAACATGGATACATATAAACTATATGGAGAACTACTAACAGCAAATATGTATCAATTCAAGGAATTCACTGAAAACATTGTAAAAGTTCCAAATTATTACAATAATAATGAATTAATAGATATACCTGTAGACCCAAACAAAACACCTTCGTATAATGCGAAAAACTATTTTAAGAAATATAATAAATTAAAAAACACTTTACTTGTAATAGCAGAGCAAAAAAAGGAAACAGAATCAGAACTAGACTACTTAGAAAGTATAATTTATGAATTAGATACTGCCAAAACAATTCCTGATATAGATGAAATTTATACAGAAATATCAGAAAATCCACTATTTGAAAGGTCCCACTTAAAATCTAATACAAAAGTAACAAAACAAAAACCCAAAAATAAAAAATTGGATAAAACATATACACCAATAGAATATAAAATAGAAAATTATACCTTATTAGTCGGAAAAAATAATATACAAAATGATTATTTGACAACAAAACTAGCAAAATCAACAGACATTTGGTTTCATACAAAAGAAATTCATGGAAGTCATGCAATATTACAAACACATGGCGAAACTCCGTCAATAGATGTTATAATAAGATGTGCTCAAATAGCAGCATACTATAGTAAAGCCAAACAATCATCAAACGTTCCAGTAGATTATACATTGATAAAATATGTAAAAAAGCCATCTGGAAGTAAACCTGGATTTGTAATATTTACACACAATAACACAATAAATGTGACACCAAAGGGCTAATTTTTTAAAACGACTCTAAAAAAGTAACAAAATACAATAATATTTTCCAAAAATCTTTATTTTTACACCAAAATATTGTATAATTAAATTGTTAGGTAGAAAAGGAGGTAATTTATATGTGGCAAATTTGGATTATCCTAGCTGGCATATTCATGATTTTTGAAATGATTATCCCCACTGATTTTCTTATATTTTGGGTAGGAATTGGTGCAGCACTAACATCAGTATGCAGTTTATTTACAGACAACATAACAGTGCAAATTGCATTATTCTGCATATCATCAATACTACTAATATTTTGTACAAAACCATTTGTAAGAAAATTCACAAAAGATATAGAAGATGTACATACAAATGCTTATTCCATAATAGGAAAAGAAGGCATAGTTATTTCAGACATTAATCCAATAACAGGAGAGGGACAAATAAAAGTAGAATCAGAAATTTGGTCTGCCAAAACAGAAGATTCTCAAGTAATTCCTAAAGGTACTTTAGTAACTATAACAGCAATAGACGGAGTAAAAGCTGTAGTATCAACAGCACAAAAAAACAAAGTAACTGAAAAAGAATCAGCAGTGGTTTAAACAAATAATACAGAAAAATTAAGGAGGAAAAAATATGGTTATATTTTTTATTATTTTACTTTTATTAGTTTTAATAATTGCATATAAAACAATAAAAGTTGTTAAACAATCAGAAGTATATGTTATCGAAAGATTAGGAAAATTTCACAAAGTAGCAGATGCTGGTCTTACAATTATATTTCCTTTTTTAGATCATGTTAGATCAGTAGTTAGTTTAAAACAACAAACAATGGACATTCCACCTCAAGGAGTTATCACAAAAGATAATGTTACAATTACAATTGATACAGTTGTTTTCTACAAAATTACAGACCCAGCAAGAGCTGTTTACGAAATTCAATCATTAAAAAAAGGTATTGAATATCTTGCAATTACAACAATTCGTGATATTGTCGGAAAAATGGACTTAGATGCAACATTCAGTTCTCGTGATGCTATTAACGATAAATTAAGAGCAATATTAGACGAAGCTACAGACCAATGGGGATGTAAAATAGATAGAGTTGAAATTAAAGATATTACACCACCTGCAGATATTCGTGATGCAATGGAAAAACAAATGAATGCAGAAAGAAATAAAAGGGCTTTAATCCTTCAAGCAGAAGGTGAAAGACAATCTGCAATTACATTAGCTGAAGGTAAAAAAGAAGCTGCTATATTAGAAGCTGAAGCTGATAAAGAAGCTGCTATAAGAAGAGCTGCCGGTGAAGCAGAAGCAATAAAACAAGTAGCTGACGTAAAGCAGCAGAAATAAGAATGGTTTATGGAGCAGTATGGAATCAAATCCTAATGACAAACTAGTTCAATTAAAATCTTTAGAAGCATTAAAAGAAATTGCAGATGGAGATGCAAACAAAGTATTTATACCATTTGATGCAACATCAGCATTAAGTAGTTTAGGTGCTATGAAAGAAGCTGTAACAGACCCCGAAAAAAAAGGAACTTTAAAAAGGGAGCTTTCTAAAAAAGAAAGAATTTTACAAAAAAGAGCCCAACAATTAAAACAAGAATCATCACAAGAAAATTAAAATAAGAAATCCAGTAACATATAGCTTACTGGATTTTTTATTTTTTTGTTTATTATAATTACTATAAATTATATTGTATATTTTCTATATATGTTACGAATATTTTCATTAGTTTAATATAAAATAAAATTTTGTTTATTTAATATCTAGTTAAATTTTCACTATTAATTTATTTGTCTTTTTCTTATATTTATCAATAAAAATACGTATTTTTTTCATTTTATTGTTTAACCTAATTGTATATTTAAACTTAAGTATTTCTGTACTTTAAAATTTAAATACTATATTTTACTGCTGAGGTGATTTTATGGCATTAGATTATTCAATAATTGGTTCAAGAATTAGAAAGGCTAGACTTGAAAAAAATATTACGCAAGAAGAGCTTGCTGAAAAGATAGATGTATCTGTTGCTTTTATTAGCAGAATTGAACGAGGAACTTCTCATGTAAATTTAAAAAGATTAAGCCAACTATGTAACATTTTGGATATAAAAGAAGGTGTAATTTTAAACGGAACAAATATAGAATCTACAAATTACCTTTCACAAGAATTTAGTGATTTATTACTTAGTTGTTCAAAGGATACACAAAAATTAATTTATGATATAGCAAAAATAATTATAGCTAATGAAAACCAAAAGAATATGTAACGTAAAAAAGAAAAATAGGATTTTATTAAATAAAATCCTATTTTCTTTTTAATATCTTTATAATAAATCCAAATACTTTTATTAATGTCTGTTTTGATACTTTTTACAATTGTTGTTTTGTTTTATTTATACCTCTCTACACTTAATTATTAATCTTTGTTTTCCGCCATTTGTACATGAATTAAAGTAACTTCTTTTAATCCATTAGTAATTTGGCTTGTGCAGGCTACATCTTCTGGATATACAACATATCTATCATATACTTTATATTGTAATGTATTTCCAGATAAATCCGTCAATTTTATTATATCTCCGCTTTTCATTTGAGATAGCTTTCCGAACATTTTTCCACTTTTATAATTATGACCAACTATACAATAATTACCAACTGAATTAGGGCTTCCTCCCCAAAACTTGTTAATTGATATTTTTAAAAGTTCATCACTTGTATCTGAAAGAACAGGATATTCAATTCCTAAACTTGGAATATTTAATATTGATTCATATGTATAAGTATTTCCATTTGCATCAGTGTACTTTCCATCTAATACCCTTCCATTTTCATCTACCACTTCTGTATCGTCTAATGCAACTACTAATGGCTTATCACTTGTAGTTTCGTCCATTGAAATATCATTTAAAATATCTTGAGAAACCGCCTCACATGCATTTTTTTGAACTTCTGAATATATATACCATCCAGAAAAAATAAATACAAAAAGTATTGATAATACAAACTGTATTTTATACATTTTCTTTTTCTTTTTCAGTTTATTGGTAACATATAATCTATCTGTAACTAATATCTGATTCATAGGCATTTCCTTTCTAAATTTAAATTTTGTTTTTTACAATATAATTAGAAATTTCTGCAAATTGTTCTATTGATAACGTTTCACCTCTAGTATTATAATCCATTTTTAAATTGTCAAATAGCTCTTTGGCCTGATTCTTATTTTTTAGTATACCTGTATTTACTAAAGCATTTATAAGTGTTTTTCTTCTTTGTGTAAAACTTGCTTTTATTACTTTAAAAAAGTGTTGTTCATCTAATAATTTTACTGGATACTCTTTTCTAATTTTCAATTTAATTACTTCAGAATCAACTTCAGGCTCTGGTATAAAAGAATTATTTTCTACAATTGTCACACTCTCAGATGTAGCATAATAATAAACACTATATGTAATTGCCCCAGACAATTTTTCTCCTGGAGTTGCTATTAGTCTGTCAGCTACTTCTTTTTGAACCATAACTGTAATTGTTTGTATGTCTAATTTTTCTTCTAATAATTTCATTATAATTGGTGTTGTTATATAATATGGCAAATTTGCAACTATTTTTGCATTTTTTATTTGCTCATTTTTATTAGTTTTTATTAATTTATTTAAATCTACCTTTAATACATCTTCATTTATAATTTCAAAATTGTCATATAATGAAAATCTATCATTTAATATTTCAAGCATTCTTTCATCAAGCTCTATGGCTATTACCTTCCCAGCCTTTTCAAGTAAAAATTCTTTAGGTTTCCAAGTCCAGGACCTATTTCTATTACTAAATCTTCTTTAGTTATTTCCGCAGATTCTACTATTTTGTCTACAACAGAGTCATTTATTAAAAAGTTCTGTCCTAAGCTTTTATTTGCTGAAATATTGTATTTTTTTAATATAAATTTTGTTTTGTTATATAAATTTTCCATAATCCCACCTTTTATACTCTTTTATTATATAATAAAAAATTATCTTTTACAATACTAAATTATTTGTTTTATATGATTTATGTAAAATTTTTTATTCTTATAAAAAAGCTCTATTAAATCAAGCCTTATAAACTTATTTTCCAAATTTTTTATGTGTATATATTTTCTTATTCCTTTAGTTATATTAGAAATTTTTCTTTTATCTACAGCCTCTGATGGTAATCCATAATTTCCATTGCTCTTGTTTTTACTTCTATAAAAACAATTTCATTTTTGTCCTCATCGTATGCTATTATATCTATTTCCCCTCCCTCATAATAATAGTTTTTATCAATTATTTTATAATGATTTGGCATAAATATTTACATGTAATGCTTTCACCAATTTTTCCAAATTCGGTTTTATTCATAATACTCCTCACATATTTTAAATTTGTTAAATCCAACTGACTTTATTACTTCATCAATTTCTAAAATGGTTACCAATTCATTTACTTTGCTTATATTTATCCCTGTTTTCATAGAAATTCCTTCTGCATCTATTTCTTCATTTTTATTTATACAGTCAAATATTAATTGGCTTTCATTATCTAATAATTCTAATTGTTTAAATTTTACTATACTTTTCTGTTTATCATATTCTATTCCAAGCACTTTTAAAATATCTTGTGCATTTTTAACCATTATTGCCCCATTTTGAATTAAATTTATTGTTCCATAACTATTTTTGTTTCCAATACTATTTGGAATGCAGAGCACTTTTCTTTCCTGTATTTTAGCATATTTTGCTGTTATACTTGTACCACTTCTATATGCTGCTTCAATTACTAATAGTCCCATAGATAATCCACTTATTATTCTATTTCTTTTTGGAAAATTTTTCATTTGAACAGATGTATCAATTGGGTATTCTGATATTACCAACCCATCATTTTTAATTATTTGATGAAATAGCTCTTCATTTTCTTTTGGAAAAATATGTTTAAATCCACTTCCTAGTACTGCAATTGTTTTACCTCCATGTTCTAAACAAGTTTTATGTGCCACTGAATCAATTCCATTTGCCATACCACTTACTATAACAATACCACTTTCCACTAATTCTTTTGTAATACTTTTTGTTATTTTCCTGCCATATTCAGAACTATTTCTTGAGCCAACAATTGAAATTGACTTTTCTTTGAATAAACCTATGTTCCCTATGGCATATAATTTTTTGGGACTAGATGGTATTTTTCTTAACATATCTGGATAGGTTGGATTACTTGGATATATTTCATATATTTTTTTATTAATCAACATTTTTGCTCTCCTCTTTCCTAATACTTTATTTTTAAATTATAGCAATTTATCTGCTGTATTTTTTATCTAAGCTTCTGTATTGAATAGCTTCTAATAAATGGTTTGATTGTATATTTTCACTTTGGTCCATATCTGCAATTGTTCGTGCTACTTTTAATATTCGTGCATATGCTCTTGCACTTAAGCCTAATTTGTTGAATGCTTTTTCTAGTATTATTTTACTTTTTTCATCTAATTTGCAGTATTTTTCTATTAGTTTTGGAGTTAGCTCTGAGTTCGAATAAATTCCGCATTCTTTATATCTTTCAAGTTGAATTTTTCTTGTTTCTTCTACTCTTTTTCGTATTTGCTCTGATGTCTCTTCTTGTGTGTTTGAATTAAGATTTTTATATTTTACACTACTTACCTCTACCTGAATATCTATTCTATCTAATAGTGGTCCACTTATTTTTCCTAGATATTTATTTATTGCTTGATTTGAACAACTGCATTCTTTGTCTGAACCATAATATCCACAAGGACACGGATTCATACTAGCTACGAGCATAAATTTCGATGGATACGTTAATGTTGCGTTAACTCTGCTGATAGTAATCTTTCCATCTTCAAGAGGACCTCGAAGTACCTCTAATGTTGATTTTTCAAATTCTGGAAGTTCATCTAAAATAAAACACCATAATGTGCCAAACTTATTTCTCCTGGCTTTGGAATGGCACCACCTCCTACTAGAGATGTTTTGGATATTGTATGATGTGGAAATCTAAATGGTCTATTTATTATTAGTGGGCTGTTTTCACTTATGTTTCCTGCAACACTGTGAATTTTTGTTACTTCTAAAGCCTCTTCAAAACTTAGTTTTGGTAAAATTGTTGGAATTCTCCTTGCCATCATTGTTTTGCCAGACCCTGGAGATCCAATTAGCATACAATTATGACCACCACTTGCAGCAACTTCTATTGCTCTTTTAATATTTTTTTGACCTTTTACTTCGGAAAAATCTAGATTATAAACTTGATTCGAATTAATTAATTCATTAGAATTGAATTTTTCTGGATTAATTTTTATAGACTTATTTAAATATGCAACAACTTGATTTAATGAGCTTACTGGTATAACATTAATTCCATCAACAATGCTAGCCTCTTTTGCATTTTCTTTTGGAACAACTATTTCTTTTATGCCTAATTTTTTCGCTTCAATACACATTGGTAATATACCGGTAATACTATGAACATTTCCATCTAAAGAAAGCTCTCCTACAAAAGCAACATTTTCCAAATCAAATTCATTAATATTTTCTGTTGCAAATAAAATAGCAATTGCAATTGGTAAATCAAATGCAGAGCCCACTTTTTTTATTGTAGCTGGCGCTAAATTAATTACAATTCTTCTACTTGGAAATTCGTACCCAGAATTTTTTATAGCTGTTCGAACTCGCTCTTTCGCCTCTCTTATACTAACATCTGGTAAGCCTACAATTTCCCAACAAGGTAGACCTCCAGCAACATCAACTTGAACGTCGACAATAAAACCTTCTAAACCATGAAGGGTCATACTTTTAACTATTGATAACATAAATATCTCCTTTGGAATTTTTTTAGAATTAAATTTTTTGAATAAAAATTTTTATTATAATAGCAAATTTTTTTAATTGTGTCAATAGGAAAATTGGAAAATATGTACTTAATAAAATACAAAAGACCCGGTACATACCAGGTCTTCGACTACGACAACAAAAAGATTATGTGTTATAGATTAATACGGCCGCTTTATTCCATTGAAAATCCAACTTGCACTGTTCGAATCAACCCATTCTACCGGAAAATACGTCCAGCCGCAGTCAGTGTTGGGGCGAAGACCACTTTTGTAGCCTTCACTCTCCAGAAATTCTTCAAATTCCCGGAGTCGTTCTCCTAATAAATTGAAGTCAAATTCATACTGAATCGACCCAATAGTAAAGGCGAATCTGCCATTACTACGCCCAAAGTACTTCTCCCCATTCCAGTTAAAGCGTGAGATTCCAATTCCTCCAATACCAGCTTCCCTCTGAGCACTCTCAGAATAATATGTGGGATATCTCGTGGGTGTATAATCCACCATGTTCTGTTTCCATTCATTAACAATCTTAACGATTTCCTTTCGAACAGCAACCACATATTCCAACTCAGTGTTATAATCAAATGTGGAGCCCACAATAACGTACGGTACGTTAATTGTGAATACCGAATGACCCGGAATCCGCAAATTGAGGATTTCCTCTCTGTTGACATCCTTAATGCACTTTTTCAATGCGTTAAAGGTTTCTTCGATCTTGTTGATGTTCTTTTCAATAGTCATCATAATAAAAACTCCTCTTGCCATATAGGCTAAAAATAAAATGGATAAAATAATGTATATCGAGGACATAAAAAATAGGACTTGCCTTCGATAACTATATTATATCGCTATTTATGTAAACTTGCAAGTCTCTACATTATTTTTTCAAAAATTTTTTCTATCAATATATTTACTGATTTAATTACTGATATTCTCTCCCCAAAAATCCATTCACATAAAAAGGCAATTTTCTTCTATTTTGTCTTGATTTTTATCCCTGTTAATATAAAATAAAAGTCAGTAAAATTCAAAAGAAGATGGTGATAATTTGAATAACAAAAGTTCAAAAAATAATGTAAAAAATAAATATAATAATTCTAATACAAAGGTAAAAACATCGAAATCCAAGCGACTTTTTGTATTAATGATAATAATTTTTATAGTTTTCTTTTTATTGTTATTTCGTATAGGATATTTGCAATTTATAAAAGGTTCTTACTTAAAAGAAATGGCAACTAAACAGCAATCTACAAGTAGAATAATTAGTGCAAAACGAGGTGCTATATATGATTCTACAGGAACAGCACTTGCAATAAGTGCAGATGTTGATACAATTACTGTAAATCCTGATAAATTAAAGAAAAAAGCTGATGAGGATACACAAGCTTTACGCGAAAAAGTGGCAAAAGAGCTTTCAACATTATTTGAATTAGATTATCAGGAAACATTAAACAAAGTTTCTAGTACTAATTCAGTTGAAACAATAGTATCTAAAGTTGAAAAAGATAAAGTTACAGAGCTTGAAAATTGGATGAAGGAAAATAAAATATCTTCTGGTATAAATATAGATGAAGACACAAAAAGATATTATCCATATTCTAATTTAGCCTCAAACTTAATTGGTTTTTGTGGAAACGATAATCAAGGTTTAACAGGTCTTGAATATTATTGGGATTCAACATTAGCTGGAACTGCTGGAAAAATTACGACTACTCAAGATGCTTCTCAAGATTTAATATCAAATGAAGATGCTCAATATTATGCAGCAGAAAATGGAAGTAATTTAAACTTAACTATAGATATTAATATACAAACAATAGCCGAAAAATACTTAGAGCAGGCATGTGTTACAAATAAATGTGCTGATGGTGGAAATATAATTATTATGGACCCAAATACTGGAGATATATTAGCAATGGCAACATACCCAAATTATAATTTAAATACTCCATTTGAACCAAATTCTTCACTTTCAAGTACATGGGATTCATTATCAAAAACAGCCCAAAGTGAAGCATTACAAAAAATGTGGAGAAACACAGCTGTTTCAAATACATATGAACCTGGTTCTGTTTTTAAAGTTGTTGTCGCTTCTGCAGCATTGGAAGAAAATATTGTTTCAACAGATACACCCGGAATTTTCTTTTGTTCTGGCTCACAGGAAGTTGCAGATAGAAAAATACGTTGTGCTAATGAGGCAGGACATGGATATCAATCATTACGTCAAGCATTAGAAAATTCATGTAATCCAGCATTCATACAACTTGGACAAAAAATTGGTGTAGATACTTTATATAAATATTTTAAATCTTTCGGACTATTCACAAAAACAGGAATAGCAACATCTGGAGAAGCAACAGGTATTTTCCACGATAAAGATTCTGTTGGTCCTGTTGAACTTGCAACAATTTCATTTGGTCAAAGATTTACAATAACTCCACTTCAAATGATTACAGCTGTATCTTCAATAGCAAATGATGGTGTATTAATGCAACCTCGTATAGTAAAAAGTGTTACAAATACTGATACAGGTGCTGTTACAAATCTAGACACAAAAGATGTTAGACAGGTAATTTCAGCAGAAACTTCTAAAAAAATGTTAAGTATGATGGAATCTGTTGTTACAGATGGCGGTGGAAAATATGGTCAAGTAACTGGTTATTCTGTAGCTGGAAAAACTGGTACATCTGAAGCAACAGAAGGCTCATCATCAGGTTATGTATCATCATTTGTTGGAGTTGCACCTGCAGATGACCCACAATTAGTTGTGTTATTAACATTATATAAACCTCAAGGAAAAGACCACTTCGGTGGGCACATTGCTGCTCCTGTTGTATCACAAATTTTATCTGAAGTATTACCATACTTAGGAATTCCATCAAAAGATGGAACTGGAAATACAACAGCAAACCCAACTACATCAAACACTGCAAAAAAGGTTACTTTACATGATGTTAGAAATAAAACTGCTTCTGAAGCCAAAAGAATACTTGAAGAACAGGGCTTTAAATGTTCATTTACATGTAGTGCAAGTTCAATTATTACAGAACAAATACCAAAACAAGGAACATCTTTATCAGAAGGTGCAATAATAAAATTATATTCTGATGAAACTGTATCTAATAAATCAAAAACAACTGTACCTGATTTAAAAGGAATGACATATAGTGCGGCAAAATCTGCATTACAAGCAAAAAACTTAAATATAAATACAATAGGAACTGGAAAAGTTGTAAGCCAGGATTCTATTGCCGGAACAGAAAAACCTGAAGGAAGTGTTGTAACCGTCACATTACAAGAAGATATTGGTTCATCATCACACTAGAGCAAAAAAGCTATTTGAATAAAAAATTTCAAATAGCTTTTTTATATTTTTATACTTTTTAATAATTTTTATATCATATATTTAACTAATTATTAACAACAAAAAACTTTGTAATATTTATATAATAAAAATCGTAGAATAAAATTAATCTTCTACGATTTTTATTATAGCAATTTTAACTTTTTACGCCATTTTCAGACTTTGAAATTATTTTTTTTATTTCTTCATATATTTTTTCTTCTACATTTTGCGTTGCTTGTTTGCCTGCTAATTTTCCCATTTGATTTAACTGTGCTCTATCTTTTATCATTTCATTTATATATGAATTTAATTTTTCTTTATTAATTTCTGAATTTAATATAACCTTAGCAGCACCTAATTTTTCCATTACTCGTGCATTATCTTCTTGTCTGTTTGCACCTACACTTGGTAATGGAATAAATATTGCAGGTTTTTGCACTATAGCAATTTCAGTTATTGTCATTGCCCCACTTCTACATACAACTAAATCACATATATTTATTAGCTCTTCCATATTATAAATATATGGTAAAATTTTAGCATTTTCTATATTTTCAATATCTAAATTATTTTCTTTTAGTTTTGCTTTTACAATATAAATTGTTTTGGTCCAGTTGCCCATATTAATTGATAATTTTTATTATACTTATTTATTATTAAATCTGTAATTGTTTCATTAATACGTTGTGCTCCTTGACTTCCACCAAAAATTAAAATTGTTGGTAAAATATCATTTAACCCTAAATCTGCTAACATTTTTTTCTTATTTTCACTTGATATATCTATTTTTTTTATTTTTGTTGGTGTCCCTGTAAAAATAACTTTACTTGAATCTGGTAATTTATTTTTTGCTTCTTCAAATCCAACAAAAATTCTATCTGCTTTTTTTGCAAACATTCTTACAGCTCTTCCAGGGTAAGCATTACTTTCGTGTAACACTGTTGGAATTTTTTTTGCATTTGCTGCTGCAAATACTGGCCCACAAATATATCCTCCAGTACCTATTACAATATCTGGTTTAAATTCATCAATAAATTTTTTTACTATTTTTGTGCTTTTCATAGTTGTAATAATTTGCTTAATATTTTTTAGTGTAATTTTAGGTTGAATTCCATATGCTTCAATTGTTTTTAATTTATATCCGGCTCTTGGTACTAAATCATTTTCTAATCCTCTAGTTGTTCCAAAAAAAACAATTTCTGAATTAGGCTCTTTTTCTTTTATTTTATTTGCAATTGCTATTCCTGGATTAATATGACCTCCTGTACCAGCTGCTGAAATAATAACTTTCATAAATTTAATCCCTCTTTTCTACTTCTTAAACTTTTGAATTTGACCTTGATATATTTAATAAAATTCCTACATTTGCAAGCAATAATAATAATGCAGTTCCACCATAACTGAAAAATGGAAGTGACATACCTGTTGTTGGCACTGTTGCTGTAACAACAGAAATATTAATTATTGCCTGAACTGCAATTTGCGTTGTTATTCCAACTGCAATTAGTGAACCAAACATATCGGTTGTTCTCATTGCAATTAAAATTCCTCTCCATATGAAAATCATAAACAGTGCAACAACAATTATACAGCCAACAAATCCTAGCTCTTCAGCTAATATAGAAAATATGAAATCATTATGTGGCTCTGGTATATATAAGTACTTTTGTTTACTATTTCCTAGTCCTAATCCAAACATACCTCCAGACCCAATTGCATACAAGCTTTGTACGGTTTGATATCCTGTACCTTGAGCATCTGCCCAAGGGTCAAAATAAGTTGAAATTCTGTCTAATCTAAAGCTATTAGACCCAGAAACTTGTAATAGTCCAAATACTCCAATTAAAATCGATATTGCAACTACTCCAACAACAGCAAAATGTTTTAATCTGCATCCTGCCATAAACATTATTGTAATAACCACTATGCATATTACTAAAGAAACACTAAGATGGTTTTGCACAAAAAATAGAATTCCTATAGGTGGTACTAAAAATAATAATGGTTTTATAAATCCCTTTTTAAAATCGTATAACACATCTTTATGGTCAGTCAAATATCCTGCATAAAATATAATCATACCTATTTTTGTAAGCTCTGATGGTTGAAATTGCAATCCACCTATTTTTATCCATCTTGTTGCACCTTTTACAGAATATCCCAAACCTGGAATTACAACTAATAGTAGAACTAGCCAAGAAGCAAAATATATGTACCAATAATACTTTTTATAAAATCTATAATCAACCTTAGATAAAAAAAACATTACAAAAATTCCTGCAATAGCAAAAATTAATTGTTTTTTCACGTATGTATAACTATTTCCAGTTATAGAAAGTGCTGATGGAGCACTTGCTGAAAGCACCATTATAATACCTAAACATAATAATAAAATAACTGTAATACATAATATAAAATCAAATTGATTATTAGCAAATTTTGAAATTTTTTTCGTTTTCTTTTGCATTTGTAATCTCCTTATTAAAAAATTTTATATAACACTTATTCCAATAATACACAAAATTAATGTAATTATGCTAAATACTGAAACAACTTTTCCTTCTTTCCATCCACATAATTCGAAATGATGATGTATTGGAGCCATTTTAAATTTCTTTTTCCTGTTTTTTTATAATATGCTACTTGCATCATTACAGAAACAGTTTCAATTATTGGAACTAAAGCTATTATTATCAATAATAATGGCATTTTTAAGTATAAGGCTATACCTGCAATAGCTCCACCTAATGCTAAAGACCCTGTATCTCCCATAAATACTTTAGCAGGATGAAGATTAAATATTAAAAATCCTAAACAAGCACCAATTAAAACAGTACCTGCTAATGTAACTTCTTTTATTCCTAATATAATACTAATTGATACTAAGCAAGTTAATATTATTGTTGTTACACTTGTTGATAATCCATCAATTCCGTCTGTTAAGTTAACTGCATTTGTTGTACCTAATAAAACAAATATTGCAAATGGAATGTATAACCAAATTGGTAATGTTATATATTCTTTTAAAATTGGTATATAAGTTTCTGTTCCTATATTTAAATATTTTACTAAATATAAAGTATAAGCTACTGCTATTATCAACAAACCAATCATTTTATATGCTGGTTTTAAACCTTCTGTATTTTTTAAAACTAATTTTTTAAAGTCATCAACCAAACCAACTAATCCAAATCCTAATGTTACAAACACTAGTGGTATCATTCTTGTTGCAACATCTGGTTCTGTTTTCATATATTCCCAATATAAAAATCCAGAAATTAATAGCATTGTTAATGCCATTATAATTCCTCCCATTGTTGGAGTTCCCTGTTTTTGTAAATGCGATTGTGGTCCATCTGTTCTTTCAATTTGACCTACTTTTAATTTTCTTAATATTGGTATAATAATTGCTCCTAATATTACACTAACAACAAATGATAGTAATAATACTTTCAGTTGAAAATTCATTTCATTCATTCCTTTCTTCTTATCTTCTTGTTTTAATTTTTTAGAAGTTTTTTCTTATGTTGCAAGTTAAATTGGGGATATGATGCATATTTGCTATACACTATATCTCCAATTTTTATTAAAACCTTCTATTATTTTTTTGATTTCTTTTTATCACTTTGTTTTGAATCTAATTTTTCAATTATTTCATTTACAATAATTCTTTCATCAAAAGGATGTTTTACACCATTTATTTCTTGATATGGCTCGTGACCCTTTCCAGCTAAAACTATTATATCTTTTTTATTTGCCATTTTTATTGCTGCTTCTATAGCTTGTGTTCTATCAACAATTACTTCATAATTTGCTTTTGTTTTCTTAATTCCTTCTTCTATTTGGTCAACAATTTTTTGAGGATCTTCTGTACGTGGATTATCTGATGTTATTATTGTATAATCAGCAATTCTTCCAGATATTTCACCCATAATAGGTCTTTTTCCAGAATCTCTATCTCCACCACAACCAAATACACTTATAACTCTTCCTCTTGTATAAGATTTTACAGCACTTAATATATTTTCTAAGCTTTCTGGAGAATGAGCATAATCAATCATTATTGTTAAATCTCTTGAATTGTTTACAAGCTCACTTCTTCCTGGAACTCTTACTTCTAATAAAGCATCTTTAATATTTTCTGCACTACAATTTAGCTCTTTTGCAATACTAATTGCAGCTAATGCATTATAAACACTGAATCTTCCAGGTATGCATACTTTTACTCTTTCATTTCTTGTTTCTAATTTTACTTTAAAATCTACATAAGAATTTGTTATAGTAATATCTTTTGCTAACAAATTACAATAATTATCAATTCCATATGTTGTTATATTACATTCAGGTAATAATTTTGGAACTTTTGCAACCATTAAATCATCTGCATTTGTGAATCCAACTTTACACATTTTTAATAATTTTAGTTTTGAATTAAAGTAATCTTGCATATCTGGATGCTCTTTTGGACTTATATGGTCTTCTGAAAAGTTTGTGAATACACCTATGTCAAAATCACATCCTGCAACTCTATTTAATTTTAAACTTTGTGAAGAAACTTCCATTACAACAACATCACATTCTTCTTTTGCCATCTTGTAAAATATTTTTTGTAATTTATTGCTTTCTGGAGTAGTTCTATCACTATCTTCTAATTTTTTATCTCCAATATAAGTGGCAATAGTACCTATTAAACCAACTTTATAACCCTGTTTTTCAAGAATTGCTTTTGTCATAAATGAAGTTGTAGTTTTTCCCTTTGTACCTGTTATTCCAACTAGTTTAAACTTTTTAGATGGATTTCCATAAAAATTGCAAGATGCTAAGGCTAAACCTGATCTTGTATCTGGTACAACAATTATTGTTACTTTATCTGCAATTTCTCTTAATAACTTTTTATCAACATCAGGTGTTGTCATAACTGCAACTGCACCATTTTCAATAGCTGATTTTATATAATCATTTCCATTTACATCAAAACCTTTTATAGCAACAAAAAGTCCATTTTCTTTTATTTTTCTTGAGTCACTATCTAAATTTGATATTTTTATATCTAAAGAACCTTTGGCTTTTATACCTTCAATTCCAACTAAAATCTTTTTTAATTCATACTTAGCCTCCTATTTATAATTTGCCTATATTATATAACTAATTTTTGTTTTTGTATACGAAAAATTAAGTTTTTTTGCTTATGTTTTGACAAATTTATTTTACTATAATAGAGCTTTCTTCTAATACTTCAACTCCACTTACTGGCACTTGTTCTGTTATTATTCTTTCTTCTTCATTTTCTGTATTTTCCTCATTATATTCTAAATTCAAATTTAAATCTTTTAGTACTTTTTTTGCTTCTCCTATTGTCATTCCTTCTAGGTTTGGAACTGCTACTTTATTTTTTACATCTTCTTCGGTTTCATTATCTTTTTTTACCTCTAAATATGGTAATACTTCACCAAGAACTTGTGAAGCTATTGGTGCTGCTACACCACCTCCTTGGTGTCCTCCTTCTCCAGTTGGATTATATAAAGTTATTAATATAACAAGTTTCGGATTGGAAATTGGCGCTACTCCTACAAATGATGTTACATATTTTCCTGTATTTACCCCATCTTCTGAAGTTCCAGTCTTTCCTCCTATTGAGTAGCCCTTTACTTGAGCATTTTTTCCTGTTCCCTCAGCTACAACACTTTGCATCATACTTAAAACCTTTTCTGAAGTTTCTTTTGAAATTACAGTTTCCTTTTTTTGTGGCTCTATGTTTTTTACTTCACCAGTTTGACTATTTACAATACCTTTTACAACTCGTGGAACTACATATGTTCCACCATTTGCTATACTTGAAACTGCGGTTATCATCTGTATTGGTGTTACCTCAAATCTCTGTCCAAAAGCAATTGTTCCAAGTTCTACTGGACCGACTTTTTCCTCTGCCAAAAATATACTTCCGCCTTCGCCTTGTAAATCTATACCAGTTTTTCTTAAAAATCCAAATTTATTTAAATATGAATAATATGTTTTCACTCCTAATTTTTGACCTAAACCTATAAATACCGGATTACAAGAATTCATTAATGCTTGCCTTAGGCTCTCTGAACCGTGTGGTCTATAATATCTCCAGCATTTAATTGTTACTCCAGAAATTGTAATACTACCAGTACAGCAAAACTCTCCACTATTATCTGTATCAGTTATTTTTTCTTCTAATGATGCTGAAGATGTTATTAACTTAAATGTTGAACCAGGCTCATATGCATCAGATATAGCCTTATTTCTCCACATTTTTTGTTGTTCTGCTGTTTTTTCTTCTTTAGATAAATTATCCCAGTTTGCAGAAACTTCGCTATCCATTGGCACATATGGGTCATTTAAATTGTATGTTGGATAACCTGCCATAGCCAAAATATCACCATTATTTGGATCCATTATAACAATATTGCCACCATCTGTGCACACATTGTCGATGCAAGCTTCTTCTAAGTATTTTTCAGCAATTCCTTGTATTGTTGCATCAATACTTAAAATTAAATCATTTCCATTTATTGCTTTAACATATTCTTCTCCTTCATCATCTAAGTTACCGCCCTTTGCATCTGTTAACTTTACAATACTTCCATTTTGTCCTTTTAGCTCTGAATCATACTTGGCTTCAATTCCCATTAACCCCTGATTATCACTTCCACAAAAACCAATTATCTGTGCTGCTAGACTATTGTATGGATAATACCTTTTTGTATCCACATCTATATTTACACCAGTAGTTATATTATTTTCGTCAAGCCATATTCGAAGTTCATCTGTTTTAGATTTATCTACTTTTTTTGCAATTGTTTCTATAGAGCTTCTTTTTGAAACCTTTTTCAAAACTTTTTCGTAATCTAATTCAAATAGTTCACTTAATTTTCGTGCCACCTTTTCCTTATTTTCACTTGAAATATTTACAGGATTTACAGTAATACTTTCAACAGATGCACTTACAGCTAAAATTTTTTCGCCAGTTGCATCATAAATAGTCCCTCTTTTGGGATTAAACTCACGCTCTAATGTTTGTTGCAAATGTGCCATATGTTGTAATTTATTTCCCATTTTAAATTGAATCCAACCAATTCTAAATGCCAAACCACACATTATAATAAGAACAACAAATATCATATTTCTCATTCTTTTTTTTCTTGTTATTGCTCCTATTTTTTGAACTAATCTAAATTTTTCTTTCTTTTTCATTTTTTTCTTCATTTTTTTAATATTTCTCATAGCCCCTCCAATTAATTTAATTCTTATTAAATCATATTAAAAAGAGCAAAAAAAATGCACTTAATTTAATTAAATGCATTTTATAATTATTTAAAAAATTCTTTTACGCTTTCACAAGCTTTTTGAATTATATTTGTACTATTTGTTTGCTTATTATCACTTGTGTTAACTTCTACATATTCTTTTTTAGGTAAATTAATATAAATTTTTTGTCCATTATTTAATTTACTCATTCCTAATTTTTCTTTCGCTAGTTTTTCAATACTTGTCAAATTTAATTCATTTTCAACACTAACTTCTAGTTGTTCATTTACTTTTTGAATATCTGTTAATTGTGCTTTTAAACTTTCTTTTTCATTAAATTTTTCATTTATAATTGAATTTCTATAACTTATGGTAAATAACACAGCAAAACCAAATATTATATATGCAACAAAAGTTGCTTTTCTTTTTACTTCTTCTTTAGAAACTTTATGTCTTTTTACTTGATATTCTGTAGTAACTTTTGGTGCTTTTTTGGTTTCTATTTTAGTTTTTGTTTTTACTTTTCTTGTTGGATTATTTTGTTCATTTGGTTCATATTCTGGTTGTAACTTTTTTGGGCTTGTTTCAAATTGATATCCTTTATTATATCCTTGTTCTACACCATAATTAATGTACTCTTGGTCTGCTTTACTAAGTTCTGAAAAAGGCAAATTTTTAGGCATAAACATATATACTTTTTTCCCATTTTCAATCAATGTCTTAAAATCACGTTCTGACAAGATAACACCCTTTAATTGCTCTGTTCTCCCGATAACCATACGAGTTGAATTAGCAAGTTGATACTCATCAACTGTATTCCTGTTCAACAAAAAGAATGCATTTTCTCCGCTTACTAATCCCACATTTATTTCGAATAACTCTGTGGTAAATGGTATCTTTTCACACTCTCTTAATTGCCTAATTAATTTTATTTCCTTGTTTGTCAAATAATATTTAATCCATTTTTCTGTACTATGATTAAGTTCCTTTATTTCATAGTTGTAGAAATTATTAAGATCAAGCTCTTTTAAATCATCCAAATCACTTAATTCAATTACCTGAATTCCCTTATCCTCGGATTTTTTCTCTCCTAATAACAAAATCACTTCTTGTGAATCTCTTCAAAAACTAATTTCTGAAAAGTAATTAATGTTAATCTGTCAAAATATCGTGCTAGAAATTCTCTCGTTTCTCCTGCGTAATTTACTTGAAATAGTTCTGCTGGAATGACCATTCCCAATCTTCCATTTTCACTTAATGCTAAACAAGACAAAATCAAAAAGGGCAACCAGATATTAGTTAATTTTGTCGGATGAAATCCATTTTCTTTCATGTAAAAAAATGCAATATCTCTCGATTTTTCATCAAAGTCTTGATAGCGGATAAATGGTGGATTTCCTACAATTGCATCATAGTTACTCTTTCCTGTAACCTTATCTCTTAGAATGCAAAAAAATCTTGACATTCAACATTCGTACCATATCTCATTGCTTTCTTTGCTTCATCAAGACACAATTCTACTCCTGTAATATCTAAATTTAAATTTAGCTTTTCTTGCCTTTCCACTATAGCTTTTAAAAAATTTCCATCTCCACAACTTGGTTCTAATATATTTTTTGTATTCTTATTTATTATCCACTTACAAATAAATTCTGTGATAGCTTGTGGGGTGTAATATCCCCCACGAAGCTTATCAAAACTTTTTTTACTCTTCATCTAAATCCTCTCGTCTACAATTCTCGGCTCCATACAATTTTGAAATTAATCCATCCAATTTGTTATCTTCTATTTGAATCAATCTCTCATATGTTTCTTTTTGAGGTTTTGTCTGCTGTTCATCTCTCTTATTTTTTAATTTCATAAGATTCTTAACTGTATCAACAATTTCATCATGAATTTTCACTTCATTTGAATCATCAAAGTTAATTCTATAGATTGGTAGCTGCGCAACAAATTGTTTTCCATGCGAATAATAATCTCCTCGGAACTTACTTGCTTTGCTCTTTACAACATCTCTATCATCCAATAATTTAATACTGCTTGGATGTAAAATAGTGATTCTTTCGTATCATCTTTCTTTTCCAATCCATAAAATGGTCCATTTCCTCCACCGGTAAAACAAATTGTTTTAGTATCATATACATAATTTCCTTGAGTTGCCAAAACTGACCAAACTAAATGTTCTCCTTTTACAAATCTCTTTAGACTTTGGCTCCGGCCAAATTGATACCAATTATTCCCTGACATATTATTGATACTACGTTTACACAACTCTTCTTTAAAGGATTCAAAATATTTCAAGTCTTAGGGAACAATTGTTTCATTTCATCTATCGAATATAATACCTGTTTCTTTCCCTCTTGATAATATGGAAAAATAATTCTTCTATTTTCCTCGATTTTTGCATATTTTTCTAATTGCATATCATAAATGCACGGTTTAGTAATTGCAGCTTCTATTTCCTGTTCTATTCCGTTACAATCAATAAATTTTATAAAACCGTTTTTCTCTGATTTCGATTCAATAATATATATTGGATCTGCACTTGTTTGCAAACCTACAAAAATATCAGCTAGGAATCCAACGGCTGACATTTGTCTCTCTTCTTTTCCAAAGTTTGCACTATTTCATTGGACAAAAAAGTCCATGGTGCTGCGCTAAGATATTCGATAGGATATTCTTTCATTTCAGCTGATTCTGTTGCATAAAACCGATTAATATCTTTAACAAAACCAATCTCAAATGTTTCCTCTCTTTTTTTTCAATAAACAATAAGCACGTATACGTACTTCTTCCTTTAAAAACCTGTTCTGTTCCAAAGTGAATTATTTGTTTAACATATTTTTTCTCTGATAACAATTTTCGTAAAGAAGTACCAGACTTGATAAGCATAAATTTGTGTGGAATAATATATCCCATTTTCCCTTTTGGTTTCAATAATTGCAGTCCTTTTTCCATAAATAAAAAATACTTGTCTAATAAATCTGATTTTGCCGTTTCATATTTTGAGACTTCAGATTTATAATATTCATATTCATTTTCAGAAAAATGCACCATATTCTGAACCCGAAATACGGAGGATTTCCTACAATTGCATCGAATTTTTCTCCTGCAAATTCGTTTTCCCAATTAAATATTTTAATTTTTTCAACCATTTCCGGATCATTCAATATATTAGAGTTAAACTCTATGTATTTTTCGTCTACAAGATATTTCCATTTTTAATATTGTTATCTAGACTAGGTAAAATTCGACAGTTATTGTTTTTCGCAAAACTTTCCATTTCATATAGAGAGCTATCTTCTATGAGTTTTAT
>ERZ859980.502-NODE-502-length-23790-cov-2.082410_pt1 | contig 23790 bp, 19 predicted proteins | sample MGYA00509984_ERZ859980 | MGnify/ENA primary metagenome ERZ859980 (study PRJEB30046, sample SAMN00715173) | human gut metagenome | study: EMG produced TPA metagenomics assembly of the A metagenome-wide association study of gut microbiota in type 2... | reverse complement strand
TTTTTTCCTTCCAGCCGCAGCCGCTGTTACGGCGGCGGCTATTCTTTTATCCGGGTGCAGTACCCCGGAGGAAACTATGTCGGAAAGCTCGCAGCCGCAGGCTCCGTCATACCGTTACGAACACGAACTGAATGTGATAGACGATAATTACCGTAATTACTACCAGGTGTTCGTTTATTCATTCTGCGACAGCAACGGTGACGGCATAGGCGACCTTGCAGGAGTCACATCCAGACTGGACTATATTCAGGATATGGGCTTCAACGGTATATGGCTCTCGCCTATAATGCCGTCGGATTCCTACCACAAGTACAGCGTAAAGGATTATTATGCCATTGACGAGCAGTACGGCACGATGGAGGATTTTGAGGAGCTTGCCGCAGAGTGTGAAAAGCGTGGAATAAAGCTGCTGATAGACCTTGTGATGAATCACAGTTCAAACGAGCACGAGTGGTTCAAACACGCTTCAAAGAGCCTGCGCAGTAATCCGTGCGGTGCGGCTAAAGACAAGCCATGCCTTAACGATAACATCTGCCCTGTGCATGATAAATACATCGACTATTATTATTTTACGGACGAGAAGCCTGTCGGAACGAACTCCTGGTACAGAATAGGCTCGAACCGGTGGTATCAGGCGGTTTTCTCAGAGCAGATGCCGGAGCTGAATCTTGATAATTCTGCGGTGCGCAGTGAGTTTGAGAAGATAGCTGACTTCTGGCTGGAAAAGGGTGCAGGCGGATTCCGTCTGGATGCTGTCAAGGAGTATTTCAGCGGCAACCCCGAAAAGAATATCGAGGTGCTGAATCAGTTTATGAAGCACTGCAAGACGGTTGACCCGAAATGCTACGTTGTCGGCGAGGTGTGGGAGAGCTTCACAAACTATACTAAATACTACAGCTCCGGGATCGACAGCGTATTCGGCTTCACTATGGCACAGGAAAGCGGAAAAATCGCCAAGACAATCAATGGTAAGGGGGCTGATAACTCGGTTAAATCCTTTGCACAGGCAATGGTGACTGTCGAGCAGAAGCTGGCTTCCTACAGCAATACCGCAATCGACGCACCGTTCATAGGAAATCACGATACCAACCGTGGCGCAGGCATACTCGGATATAACGAAACGAAAATAAAGGCGGCGGCAGGATTACTGCTCACAATGTCCGGTTCGCCTTTCGTGTATTACGGTGACGAGATAGGTCTTTCCGGAAGCGGACGTGATGAGAACAAGCGTGCCCCGATGATATGGGACAGCGAGGGTACTGGACTTACATACGGACCGCCAGATATGGAGCGGCAGGAAAACCGTTTTGCCGATGTGCAGACACAGCTTGCTGACGAGAATTCCATACTGAATTACTACAAGCGTGCACTCAGGATACGCAACGAAAACCCCTGCATTGCAAGAGGTACGACCGAAGTGCTGACAGTGCCGGGACAGGATATTGCGCAGTGCGCCGCACATTTGACGGCGACAGTATTGTGTTGTTTATAACTACTCCGATGAAAGCAAAGAGATCACGGAGCTTGACGGACTTTCAGAAATGCAGATACGGGGATACCTGACAGTGAATTCTGCCGAGGAGGTCCTGCTTGATGGCGGCCTTAAAATGCCTGCGTACAGCATTGCATTTCTTACCGGAAAATAACTACGGAGGTAATTATGGATATAATGCCTGATTTTGACCTTATCGACAGGGAATATGCGTATGACGGGGAGCTTGGCGCACTTTATTCCAAGGCTCAGACTACGTTCAGAGTGTGGAGCCCGACGGCACAGAGAGCCGTGTTGAACTGTATCTCAGCGCAAAGGCAAATCTGCCGCATTCCGTTACTGAAATGAGCAGGGACAAAGGCGTATGGGAGGTTACCGTACCCGGCGACCTGCACGGAATGTACTATACCTATGAATTCACCTTTGATGGCTCGACCCGTGAAACGATAGATATTTACGCACGCTCAGCCGGTGCAAACGGCATCAGGGGAATGGTAGTCGATCTCATGCGTACAGATCCTGCCGGCTGGGACAGCGACCGTCCTGTTACACTTGAAGCTACACGGACGCAGTGATATACGAGCTTCATGTCCGTGATTTCTCCTCCGATAAAAGTGCAAATTTCCGCCTTCGAGGAAAGTTCGGCGCATTCTGCGAAAACAGGGTGACGAACGGCTTCAGTGACACTGTGGGACTTGACTACATTGCTTCACTTGGTGTTACGCATATTCATCTGCTTCCGGTGTTTGACTCCCAGACGATAGACGAGGACGACCCCGAGGCAGGCTTCAACTGGGGATACGATCCGCTCAACTACAATATTCCCGAGGGAAGCTACACTACCGATCCAAACAACGGTACCGACAGGGTAAGACAGTTCAAGGAGCTTATCCACGCAGTACATCAAAAGGGGATGGGCGTGATAATGGACGTGGTTTACAACCACACCTACAGCACGGAAGATTCACCGTTTGCAAAGACCTTCCCCGGATACTACTACCGTCACAACAAGGACGGAAGTCTTTCGAACGGTTCTGCGTGCGGAAACGAATTTGCGAGCGAACGTGCTATGGCGAGCCGATTCATCGTGGACAGCCTTTGCTATCTGGCAAAGGAATACAAGCTGGACGGATTCCGTTTCGACCTTATGGGTCTGCTTGATATTCATACGCTGAATACTGCGGCCGAGAAGCTACGCAGGATAAATCCTTCTATAATACTTTACGGCGAAGGCTGGACAGGGGGAAAAAGCCCACTGCCTGAGAGACTTCGTGCGATGAAAAAGAACGCAGTAAAGCTGCCGCAGTACGCTATGTTTTCGGACGATTTCCGTGACGGTGTTAAAGGTTCTGTATTTGAGGACGAGGAGTGCGGTTATGTAAACGGGAACGCATCGGAGCTGTCGGAGATGATGAAGTCGGTAATATCCGGCGGAATCTACCGTATGGATGTGCAGAGAAAACGTTCTGAATGCTGGACGGATACTCCTCAGCAGGTCGTGAACTATGTTGAGGCGCACGATAATCTTACTCTCTTTGACAAGCTGAGAATTTCTATGCCGGAGGCTTCAGGGCAGGAGCGTGTATCGGTAGATAAGCTGGCGGCTGCTCTTGTGTTTCTATCGGAGGGAATTCCTTTCATGCAGGCAGGGCAGGAGATACTGCGCAGTAAACCGTCGCCTGATGGAGGATTTGTTCACGACAGCTACAATTCTCCCGACAGCGTGAACAGCATTAAGTGGAACGATGTTACCATTCACCGTAGTGTTATGGAATACTACCGTGGGCTTATCGCAATACGGAAGCGTTTTCCGGAATTCAGACTGCGTACTGCACACGATATTCGCAGTCGTTTGGAATATGAAGATCTCGGCGGCGGTGCATTGGCGGTGCATTACGGCGATAGGCTGATACTGGTGATAAATCCCGGAGAAACGTTGCTGAAATACGATCCGGGTCGTTCTGCGGAAATTTACGCAGACAGCAAAAAGGCGGACGCTCAGCCGCTTTATCGGACTAAAGGTGCATTTGCCGTGAAGCCGCATAGTATTATGCTGGCAGGGCTGAATTAAAGCGACTTCAAATAAAGGCATTTATTGATTTTTAAACATTAAGAAAAAGACAGAATACAAGCATAAACCCCCGTCACAGAAACACTCTGTGACGGGGTTTGATTATGTGCCTGAATAGCCTAAACGCCTTATTTCAAGCGGTTTTAGGGCATAAAAAATCCACCGTAATTCTGATAGAATTACGGTGGCATTATGGCGGAGAGGAAGGGATTCGAACCCACTAAATCAATTAGTTTCCAGAATCATATCCATACTATCCGCCAAAAGTAACTTGTACTTTTGCATGGCGGACGGAAAGACGTGCTGATAAACACGCTCAATCATATTTGTTGACGAATGTCCCATCAATTCGGCTATGTATCTTTGCGGTATGCCCATCAGCAAGCATTTCGAGGCATAATAGTGTCGTAAGGCATAAAATTTGAAATAATACAAATCGCTATTTGTGTCAAAGAACTTTCTCCATTCATTGCCGATTTCTTTAGCAGTCATACCACCACAGATGGATTCTTTTCTGTTGTTGATATTCTTAAGAAGCACTTTTTCCATTTGAGGTGATATTGGGATAGAACGATAACCCGCATAGGTTTTTGGAGCTTTTCTAATCGGATGTCCTTGATGATCAAGTACAATTGCCGCCTTAATCTCGATTTGTCCTTTGCAAATACAATCGCCACTCAGAGCTGAGATTTCAGAAGGACGCAATCCGCATTGACTGGCGAGAAGAAAAGGTTTAAGTAAATTCGGGTTTGAATGCTTGATCCGGTTGTAAATTATGTCAATCTCTTCCTTTTCGGGAATGTAAAATGATGTCTTGATTTTCTGCGGCTTTGTTACATATAGCTTTGAGCGTATTTCCGGCGCAAACATTTTAACAGCAGCATTTACAAGGCCTACAGCATTGCTGATAGACTTTGGAGAGTATTTCAGCATATCGCTGTTAATAGCACTTTGATATAGTTCAGAATTTAAATCCGATAACTTGACCTCCATTAAATTCTGTAACTGATTACGCTTGACGATCATATAACCTTTTACAGTTGATGGTGATAGAACAGCATACTTGCTTTCTATATAGCGATCTATTGCCTGTTTTACAGTGATGTTTTTGTTATTATTCATTAAATCCTCTCCATTTCCAATTAATTTGATTATTATATCATAATTTGAGATGTTTATCAAATATTATAAAGCACGGCTCGTCCGTGCTTTCTGCTTTTAAAAAGGAGGTGAGCTGATGCCTGCAAAGATAATTGATTTTACTGCGCCGCACAAACGAAAAACCGAAAGTGAAATCAGAATATCAGAAGTCGAGAAGATGGCTCTCGATAAGAAGATGAGTTACGGACAGTATGTTGCAATGCTTGAAGAAGAAAAGAAAAAAGGCTATGACACAAGAAAATAGAACAATATGGTGCGACAGGAACGTCCTGTGCGATACGGTGTCGCACCTATATGAGAGCAAAAGCAACCTGCGGCAGTGCAACTCTGCCGGCTCTCACCATCGGAATACAGCAGTAAGAGGTAGTTTTATGATGGGAATGGTGTGTTCCGAAGCGCATCGGGCGATGATAGCTACATCGAGGACGGAAAAGTAAGCCTGCCGTCCTTTCCCGGTGCTTATTATTTTTTAAAAAGGGGCTTAATTTTGTAGCTGCTTTATGCAGCAGAAAGAGGTTTACTGTTATGAAAATGATTGCATTTTACAACAACAAAGGCGGAGTCGGAAAAACTTCCACGGCGATCAACATAGCTTATACACTATCCCGTCGTCAAAATCGTATTCTTTTGGTTGACTTTGACGGACAGTGCAACAGCTCACGTTTTTTCACTGACTTAGCAAATGATGAATGTGGCTGTGAAAGTGCCATCGTCAATGCGGAAGAAATGCCGCTGATCAAAAGCACACGTTATGACAACATTGATATAGTCACGTCATCGATGCGTATGAACTCTATATCAAATGATTTTGCCAACTTATCCGATGAAGAAAAGCAAACAAATATAATAAAATTTCGGCAGTCGGATTATGACTACATAATAGTAGATATGCCGCCGGCAATGAACGACTTTACAGAACACGTTCTAACAGTATGTGATTATGTCTATGTCCCTATTGAGCTTGGGACATTTGCGGTTCAGGGACTTGCAAGGGTAACACAAAAAATCGCAAATGCCGGAACAAAATATGCTTGCTTCGCATCGAAATATGATAAAGGCAACAAAGCAGATCGTGAGTTGCTCGAAATAATGAAAAAGAACCTTGGTGATAAAGTATTGAATACCGTTGTTCCGTTCTCCAGAGCTATAAAGAACAGCATAAGCTACAGAATAACAGCTTCGGAGTATATGGCTTGGATAAATCCTGCACGCTGCTACGAGCAGCTTGCTAACGAAATTATCCACTCTGTTGAACAGTAAAGATTATCAAGGAGAAATTAAAATGGCGAAAAAATTTACTTTTGATGACGCAATAACAACAGATATTAAAGGTGCAGCATCAAATAGCTACATTGATAATATAAAGATGATTAAAATTGCCGACATCGAAACAAATGCAGAAAACTTTTACTCTCTGCCGGATATTGAAGATCTTGCGGAGGACATCGACCGTCAGGGACTGATCCATAGTCTGGCTGTTGCGAAAATTTCTTCCGAGAAATATAAACTAATCAGCGGTCACAGAAGATTAACTGCAATCAAGCTCTTAATCGAAAACGGCAAATGGAATAACGAAACTGTTCCGTGTTATGTGATTACGGCAAAAAAGTCGGAGGCTGAAATGAATCTTGATCTGATAATGCTGAATCACACACAGCGGAAATACAGTGACGCAGATATTTTTAAAGAACACGAAGAACTTAAAAAAATATTTACACAGCTTGAAGCTGACGGCATTGAAATAAAAGGCAGACTTCGTGAAAAAATTGCAAAGGCAATGCACGTTTCATCTGCACAGATCGGAAAGATCGAGAACATAAAAAACAATGCAATTGATTCTGTTAAAGCGGCGGTTGAAAACGGAGAGCTTTCTGTTTCGACAGCAAATGAAATTGCAAAACACAATACCACGAAACAGCAGGAGATCATATCATCTCCGATAGAAAAAATTAAAACAGCTGACGTCCGCAGCATAAACAAAAGCAACCCTAAATCAAAAAACAACGAAAGCAAAATAATTCAGAACGATGACGGCATATATGACAAAACTACCGAGATTTTTCTGACAAAGGATGAGATAAATTTTTTGAACAAAAACTTCGACCGGCTTGGTTTTTCGTATCTGCTTTCTGTTTCTTCTGACAGTGATAAGCTGCTCATTGAAAACATAATATCAAAAATAAAAGGAGAAAAAACGAATGGCAAGGGATGTTAACGCTTCGATAAACAAGTGCGAAAAAGCGATAGCACAGGAAGAAAAAAATATATCGGAAGCTAAAGAAAAAATCAGAAAGTTGCGCAAGGAAATCAAAAAACTTAAAGTCGAAAAGAACAATCAGTTTGCAAGCGATCTGCTTGCGGCGATCATGAAGGACGGCGATATTTCAGATGAAAAACGAAAAGAAATACTTGCAATGCTCAGCAAATCCGAAGCAAAAAATTTTGGCAGCCAGAATGAAAAAACTACATTACCGGAAGGAAAAATTTTTAACGGTAACGATTTATAAAATTCACTCAGTGAGCGTAGCGATTTTTAAAAAAATAAATTTGAAATTTTATTTTTTAAAGGGTATTAGGGTTCACCCTAACAAGCGAACGTATGCACCAATCGGGTGCACACGTTCTGTGCTTGCCACAGTGTGATTTACTGCGTAAATCATACAGTGCTTCTTGCTACGCAGAAGTTCAGAGAGGAGTAAAAAATGCCACTTAAAAATGCACGGATTCATTTAAGAGTAACCGATGAAGAGAAGCAAAGCTTAGTTGAAAAAGCAAAACTCGCAAGACAAAGTGTAAGCCAATACATTCTATCACTTTCAGAAAATAAAACAATAATTGTTGTCGATGGTGCTGATGAGGTAACACGACAGCTGTTAAAAATCGGCAACAACATAAATCAGATTGCGATAGTTGCAAATACAAGCAGAAAAAATGAAAGTGAATTGCCAAATTACTACTTAAAGAGAATCACAGATTATCAAAACGAAATAATGAAACTGCTCAAAGATCTGCTGCTTGCCGTCACCAAAGCAGAACACGAAAGTGAAGAAAGTGAAAAAAGCAATGGCGGTTAATCAAACTGCGGAAAACAAAATTAAAACCGAAGCGGGTCTTACTGAAGCTCTCGCTTACATAACAAATCCTGCAAAAATATCTGAGGTTTCACGAATAAATTGTTCGGGAAGTAACTCAAACACTCTCGACCAATTCAGATTATTGCGTTTAGCGTTTAATCAGAATAAAGGGATTATTTCACATCATTTTATTCAGTCATTTGCGCCGAACGATAATGTAACACCCGAAACTGTTCATCGCTTTGGGGTGGAATACGCTAAACTTTGTTTTCCGAATTATCAAGTAGTTGTCAGCACTCACATTGACAAAGAACATTTGCACAATCACATAATCGTAAACTCCTGCAATATGATAACCGGCAGGAAATATTACGACAATAAAGAAACAATGAAGAACAACAGAGCGATAAGCGATAAGCTGTGTCGCAGATACGGAGTATCTGTTATAAGCTCTAAATCCGAATTCAAACCGATAGATCAAACGACAATGCAGTTGGCATTGAAACATAAATCATGGAAAATTCAGTTGCTGAGTGATCTTGATGAAGCAAAAGAAAGTTGCAAAAGCAAAAGTGAATTTATATCATTTCTCAAAAACAAAAACTACGAGATCCGATACGAAAAACACATCACCGTTCGTAAAATCGGTGAGAAGAAAGCAATCCGTGTTGATACTTTAGCAAAACAGTTCGGAAGTCAATATACCAAAGCCGAGCTTGAAAAGGCAATGGGATATTCAACAAATCTTGCTGATACAAATACAAGCAATTTAAATTTGCAATCGAAGAAAACCTGCGCAAGAAAAAATATTAACGAATGGCAAAGGTTTGAATCCTGGTCATTTTCTCAGGACAACAGGTACGCAAATAATTACAGATGTTTGACAAAACAGTATAGGACAAACTATCACACGAGTCGATTTCCGACAGGAACTCGGAAATCAATATTGTTTACAATACTGTGTGCACTTTTCATAAGTCCGAATAGAAAAAAATACAGAGAACATAAAAGCTACCGGTTATCCAATAGGACTACAGCTAATACAAATATAATCAGAACTAAATATTGTTGCGAGAACATCAGATACGGAGATCTAATATCAGCCCAGGGCAACAATTTTGCTGTTAAAATTCCGGCAGATCAGCTTGGAAAAATTATTGTTCTTCCGATTTTCTACAGCGCAAATGTGAATTTAGAAACCAATACAGCGGTTATTACAGTCAAAGAAAATAATAAAGAGATAATCTGCAAAGCTCTCGGTTATGACAGCAAGCAAGTTGAACAGCAGTCAGATAAGTTGATCAATTCACAAAAATACAAACGATTAAAAGATCTCGCCGCTTCTTCAAATACAAAGCTCAGCTATATGATCGTTACAAAAATTCAGCTCGAGCTTTTAAAATTGAATGAAATCGAGCTTGCGGCTTTTCCTAAGGACGACGGGAAATATAACGTTGCGTTTATGCCGGACACCAAGGAGCGCATCAATAAAATTCTCTACCCGTCGGATGATAGCAAACAGGAATCAGAATATGAAAGAAATAGCAGAATCAATAATGAAATTAAACGTTTAGCTGCAATAAACGGCGAGAAACCTAAATATAGAATCGTTACTTCCGATTTGCTTGACAACATAAAGCAATCCGGTATCCAGTTTGCTTATTTCAAAAAAGGCGATAAGTACAATATAGTTTTCCTTAGAGAAAATGAAATAAAAATTGATCAATTGCTGAAACAGTTCCGAAAGAAGAATTAGCAGAAACAACGAATAATTTAGTTTTGCTTTGTTTAATATTTATCAAAATAATAGTAGACAAACGCAACTAAACGTGTTATAATAAAGTCGGTGAAATCTATTCTCCGGCTTTTTTATATAAATGATGACGGCTTGCACAAGGCAGAAAAGTGAGCCGCAGAAAAACGGAGGTATAGAAATGGCTAAAAAGTACGAATTGATATCTGATTTGTATGAACAAATCAGTATCGAAGTAACTCGAGATCCTCAGACATGGCGATTGTTTTTAAAAACAGCTTGTCGAAACTACAAATTGCGTTTTGACGAACAATTGTTACTGTTTGCTCAGCGTCCCGACGCTATTGCAGTGTTGGAAATCGAAAGGTGGAACACGGCATTCGGCAGATGGGTCAACAGAGGTGCAAAAGGTATAGCGGTATTTGAGGATTCTACAGGCGAAAGTCAAAGACTTAAATACTACTTTGACATCGCAGATACACACGGTACAGAACAATCAAGAGAAGTTCCTGTATGGAAAATGTCAGAAGAATATCAAAGCGATGTTGCAGAAGCTCTTAAGAATGCTTTCGGCACATCAACCGATTCAGACAATCTTAGGATTGTAATCAAAGAAAGTGTAGTAAATGCAGTTGACGACAATATAGACGATTATATCTATGGTTTTGTCAAAAGCGGAACCGGCAGTGAAATTGACTATATGAAGCCAGAGGATGCAGAAGAAATATACAAGAGAATAGTAACTAACAGCGTTGTATATATGATATATGAACGGCTTGGAATGGACAACCTGTTAACCGATGACGATTTCAACGGCATAGAGTATTTCAGTATACCGGAATTGCTGAATTCAATAGGATATGCTACCGGAGATATAGCAAGAATGGGACTCGGCATAGTTTCTAAAACCATCCGTTCAACAAAAAAAGAAAAACAACAGGTGATTCAGCCTGTAATCAATAAAATTTCCGATAACGAAAGGAGTTCTTACAATGAAAGAAATCACTTACACAATGCAGGGCGATTATCAGATTCCGGATCTGACATTACCGACACAACCGGAAGTTACTCTCGGCAGATGGGCAGAGATGAAGAAAGAATATCTGAAGCAGCATCGCAAAGTAATGTACTACAATCTGATGACAAAAGGTCAGTTGACGCAGTATCTCGCAGACGAGGAACAGAGAGCACTGAAGCTGGAGGACAAACTGATGAAAGAAATGTCGGCAACACAGGGGCTGACGGAAGAATTGAAAGCAAAAGACATGATGAAATGGGTACAGCTGACGAACAATCTGCGCAACGAAGTGCGGGAGATAGTTACTCAGCAGATAATAATGAGCGTTTAAGCAATTATAAACCGTTGCCGTCAATAGAAGAACAGACAGCGTTTATTGAAGAATTTAAAGCAGAGGTTGCCAAAGCCTCTGCTTTTTCTATTCCGAATGAAATTATAAATGACCATCTTGCCAACGGAAGCGGCTTTCGGGACGGGAAATACCGTATCTATGAACAGTTCCGGAAAAGCTTATCACAAAAAGAAAATGCGGATTTTCTGAAAAACGAGTATGGCATTGGCGGCGGAACACACGCAGGCGGCGTATCCGGATATTACTATGACCACAATGCAAAAGGTATTTGTATCAGCAAAGGATTTGCTGATAACGCAACGAGAATCAATTTGAACTGGATAGAGGTTGCAAAGCGCATACAGCTGTTGATTAACAATGACAGGTATCTGAATGAAAAAGAAAAAGAACATTATGCGCAATGGCTCAACGAGCGTGAGGAAAGACAATACACCGAGCAGGGTCTTAGCACTTCTGAAAACAAGGATAATGAGAAGTATATTTACAAAGTCGGCGATACCGTTTTCATCGGAGCGTCCGAATACAGAATTACGGCAAAAGACGATCAGCAGGTAATGCTCAGCGACGCTAACGCTCCCCTTTTCAACAAACAATATGATATAGCGGATTTTGAGCATAAGATAAAAGAAAATGCGCTTAACGAGCATTTAAAGGTTATACTTTCAGAAGAAGAAAGCAATACGTCTGTTATTTCTGAAACGAATACAACTCCAATAAATGACGATGATTATTACTTCAATGACGCAGAACGCAAGGAAGTAGTTGCTGTATATTATAATCCTGATGCCATATCCGGCGGACAATTTGTATTTGCTCATATCACTTATGAGCTCATTTCAAAAGCAAAAGATGTTGCGTCCGATATGGACTCATTTTATGAATATCTCGATGAAAACGCATACACGGAACTTATAGATGTTGGCACAGAAGAATACAGAACTGTATTAAGCGAGTATTCGGATCCAAATCCTGACTTCATCGGCAGAAATGAAGAGAATATGTTACAGCTAATAGCTTTAGCTAAAAACGAAAAAATCACTTATGATAAAAACGGATATCATGCTGATGATTTGGATGAAGGTGACCTTATCAAAGTAGATGGCGAAATATGGGCAGTAAAATCCGTATCTTCATATTCTATTTCTCTCATAAATGAAAGCGGTGACAAGAAATTTATATCAAATTCACCGGACAGCAAATGGCAAGAAACGTTGGTTTCAAGATATAATTTTGAATTCATCGGTAACCGTGAGGGAACAAATACACAGGTCAATAATGAATCAACTGATAGCAAACAGTTAAAGACAGCTCATGAACATAAGAAAAACCGCAAGCAAAACAACGCTCCCAGTGTTTTGTACCCGGAAATCAACAATGATTACCGTACAAATTTCCATATTGATACCGATGAGTTGGGTGCAGGTACTCCGCTCGAACGCTATTATAACAATATTAATGCCATACGTCTGCTCAAAAAGTTAAATAGCGAACATAGACTTGCTACTCCAACGGAACAGGTCATACTTTCACAATATGTCGGTTGGGGCGGATTACCGCAATTCTTTGAGCAGTCAAACTCCCATTACAATGAACTTAAAGATTTACTTACCGATAGTGAATACACATCGGCAAGAGAGTCAACTCTGACTGCGTTTTACACTCCGCCGACAGTTATAAGCGCCGTATATAAGGTTCTTGAAAATATGAACTTTAAAAACGGCAATCTGCTTGAACCTTCCTGCGGCATCGGTAACTTTATCGGTATGCTACCGATAACAATGCAGGACAGTAAGGTTTACGGTGTTGAGCTCGATACTATATCAGCCGGAATTGCACAGCAACTTTATCAGAAATCATCAATAGCTGCACAGGGTTTTGAGAATGTCAATATACCCGACAGCTTTTTCGATGGCGTTGTTGGCAACGTGCCTTTTGGCGATTTTAAGGTTGTTGACAAGAAATACGATAAGCACAATTTTCTGATTCACGATTATTTCTTTGCAAAGTCATTGGATAAGCTCCGTCCGGGCGGTGTTATGGCTTTGATTACAAGCAAGGGTACTATGGACAAAGAAAACAGCTCGGTCAGAAAGTATATTGCTCAACGTGCCGAACTTTTAGGTGCAATTCGTCTTCCGAATGATACTTTTAAAAGCAGTGCCGGAACGGAGGTTGTATCTGATATTCTGTTTTTGCAAAAGCGAGATCGCCTTATTGATATTGAGCCTGACTGGGTTCACCTTGATACGAATGAAAACGGAATTCGTATGAATTCATATTTTGTTCAGAATCCTGAAATGGTACTCGGTGAAATGAAGACTGTATCAGGTCGTTTCGGTCAGCAAGTAACTTGCGAGCCGTATACAGACAGTAGTAGCCTTGCCGATCTCCTGTCTGATGCTATAGCCAATATTCACGGCGAAATATCAGATTACGAGAATGATGTTGCAACCGATGAACTTGAAGAAGATATGTCAATTCCCGCAGATGCTTCTGTAAAGAATTTTTCTTATTCTGTTGTAAATGATAAACTGTATTTCCGTGAAAACTCACGAATGATACCTGTGACAGTATCTGCTACAGCAGAAAGTCGTATCAAAGGATTAATTATAATTCGTGATTGCACACGCAATTTAATCGAATTACAAGCAGATGATTATCCGGAAGAAGACATTAAAGCGGCACAGGAGTTGCTTAACACAAAATATGATAATTTTACTGACAAATACGGACTGATTAACAGCAGAGCCAATAAGTCGGCGTTTAGCGATGATAGCTCTTTTGCACTTGTGTCTGCCTTGGAAATACTCGGCGATGAAGGGCAACTCGAGCGTAAAGCGGATATATTCTTCAAACGAACGATAATGCCACATAAGCCAATTACACAGGTTGATACAGCAAGTGAAGCTCTTGCAGTATCAATCGGCGAAAAGGCTTGTATTGACATGGAATATATGCAAAGCCTTACCGGAAAAGAGGAAAACGAGCTCTTTAATGATTTGAAAGGTGTAATCTTCTTAAACCCTCTTTATGAAGGCAACAATGAAAATCTGTCGAAGTATTTCACCGCCGATGAATATCTGTCGGGTAATGTAAGAGAAAAACTTGCAATAGCACAAAACTCGGCTAAAGTCGATTCCCGCTTTAACATTAACGTTGAAGCACTTGAAAAAGTGCAGCCTGAAGACTTGACGGCAAGTGAAATTTCCGTAAGACTGGGTTCGACGTGGTTGCCGGTCGATATTGTTCAACAATTCATTTATGAATTTCTGAATACTCCCGGATACGCAAAAAGCAGTATAATTGTACATTACTCAAAGTATACGGGAGAATGGAGTATCGACGGCAAATCGTATGACCGAAGTAATGTAAAAGCGTATAACACATACGGTTCTGCCCGTATAAATGCGTACAGAATAATCGAAGAAACTTTGAATCTGAAGGATGTGCGTATATTCGATTACGTTGAAGATATTGACGGAAACAGAAAGGCTGTACTTAATAAAAAAGAAACTGCTATCGCACAATCAAAGCAGGAGCTTATAAAGCAAGGCTTTCAGGAATGGGTATGGTCAGATCCGCAACGCAGAGAACGGCTTTGCAAGTTATATAACGAAAGGTTCAATTCAATTCGTCCTCGTGAATATGACGGCAGTCACATTGTATTCAGCGGAATGAACCCTGAGATTACGCTCAGAGAACACCAAAGAAACGCTGTCGCACACATTCTATATGGTGGAAACACACTTCTTGCACACGCAGTCGGCGCAGGCAAGACTTTTGAAATGGTAGCCGCAGCTATGGAATCAAAGCGGTTAGGACTTTGCAACAAGTCGCTGTTCGTAGTTCCGAACCACCTCACCGAGCAATGGGCTGCCGAGTTCTTGCAGCTTTACCCTTCTGCGAATATTTTAGTGGCAACAAAAAAAGACTTCGAAACTAAAAATCGTAAGAGGTTCTGTGGTCGTATTGCTACAGGAGATTATGACGCTGTAATTATCGGTCATTCACAATTTGAAAAAATACCAATGAGCATTGAGCGTCAAAGAGCTTCTCTCGAACAGCAGGAAAACGAAATCACAAATGGCATTGCCGAATTAAAACGCAATCGAGGAGAAAATTTCTCCATAAAACAGCTTGAGAGAGCTAAAAAATCAATTAAGCAAAAAATCGAAAAGCTCAATGATCAGTCACGCAAAGATGATGTAGTTACTTTTGAGGAATTAGGTGTTGATAGAATATTTGTCGATGAAAGTCATTACTACAAAAACCTTTTCCTTTATACGAAAATGCGGAATGTCGGTGGCATTGCACAGACAGAAGCTCAGAAATCGTCCGATTTGTTTATGAAATGCAGATACCTTGATGAAATAACCGGAGGACGTGGAACGGTTTTTGCAACCGGCACACCTATTTCAAATAGTATGGTGGAGCTTTACACCATTCAGCGTTATTTGCAGTATGATACGCTCTTAAAGAATGATTTACAGCATTTCGATAGCTGGGCTTCCACTTTCGGAGAAACGGTTACTGCAATAGAACTTACACCTGAAGGCACGGGTTACCGAGCAAAAACAAGGTTTGCAAAGTTTTTCAATTTACCTGAACTCATGTCAATGTTCAAAGAAGTTGCCGATATACGCACAGCCGATATGTTGGAACTTCCCGTGCCTAAAGCAAACTTCCACAATATTGCGGTCAAACCGTCAGAAATACAAAAAGATATGGTCGCAAAGCTCGCTGAACGTGCTGAGCTGGTACGAAAAGGAAACGTTGATGCCAGTGTAGATAATATGCTGAAAATAACAAATGACGGCAGGAAACTTGCACTTGATCAGCGTATGCTTAATGATATGCTTCCTGATTTCGAGGGCAGTAAAATTAACGCTTGTGTAGATAATGTATATCGGATTTGGAATGAAAATTCGGATAAAAAATCTGCTCAACTTATATTCTGTGATCTGTCTACTCCGAAGAATGATGGTGTATTTTCCGTTTATAACGACATCAGAAAAAAGCTGATTGAGAGAGGCATTCCTGAAAATCAAGTTAAGTTTATACACGAAGCCGATACAGATGTTAAGAAGAAGGAACTCTTTCAAAAGGTACGTAAAGGCGAAGTCAGAGTATTGCTTGGATCTACTCAGAAGATGGGAGCAGGAACGAATGTACAGGATAGGCTTATTGCACTACACGATGTGGATTGCCCGTGGCGTCCGTCAGATCTCGAGCAACGAGCCGGAAGAATTATCCGTCAGGGAAACTCAAATCCGGAGGTTGAAATCTATCGGTATGTTACGGAACAGACTTTCGATGCTTATCTTTATCAGCTTGTTGAAGGCAAACAGAAATTCGCCAGTCAGATTATGACGAGCAAATCACCTGTAAGGTCCGCTGATGATATAGATGAAACGGCTCTATCTTATGCGGAAATCAAAATGCTTGCAACCGGAAATCCGTACATTAAAGAAAAGATGGATTTAGATATTCAGATACAAAAGCTGAAGCTGCTGAAAGCTAACTATCTTTCTGAAAAGTACAACCTTGAGGACAAAATAATTAAATTCTATCCTCAGAAGATTGCATCGTTGGCTAATACTATAAAGGCATTAGAACAGGATTTATCGACCGCAAAAGCACATCCGAAGCCTGTTGATGATAGTTTTGTCGGTATGGAAATCAATGGCGAATACATTTCAGAAAAAGCTGATGCCGGAAAAGCCATTTTAGAATCCTGTAAGCAAATGAATAGCTCAGACCCGATAAAAATCGGTAAATACAGAGGTTTTGATATGGAACTTCAGCTCAATCTTACAACGCATTTCTATGAGGTTTTACTTAAAAGCGCTACAACTCAAAAAGTATCGCTCGGTGATGATCCTAACGGTAATATAACCCGTATTGATAATGCGATAGGTCGTATCGCCGAACATATTGAAAATGCAAAGGCAGAGCTGAAGAACATACAGACACAGTATGAAACTGCTCAGATCGAGGTACAGAAACCTTTTGCACAGGAAGAAGAATTAAAGGCTAAGACAAAACGGCAGATAGAAGTTGAAAAGCTAATTTCTTCCGGAGAAAATGAGCCTGAGCAAAACGCTATATCTGATTATTACTACTTCTCTGCTACTGACGAACAGATAAATGCTTTAAACAATGCGGCTATTCCTTTTGAAAAGCAGACTAAAGCAGACGGTAGTATGGTTATCCGGGTTGCCACAAATGACAAATCAAAGGCAGAAACTATTATGAACACAAAAAATATAGTTTTATAGAGTTATCTGACAGTAAACGAAGTTGTGCGGTGTGTTTCACGCCGCACTATTGTTTTGTGCTACTGGTAGCACAATGATTAAGAAAGGATTATAGCATGGAAAAACTGTCCGTATTTGATAAAATCGAATTGATTGCAAGATATGAAATAAGACACAATATACCTGAACCTGACCGTATAACAGAATGGTTTGGAGATTATGCAATGTATACATCAAAAAAACTCGACAAAGAAGAAATGAATAATATCTTCGCAACAAAATTTGTCAAATTGTTGCTTGATGAATGGTTCAATGGATTTCGTGGTGAGAAAAGCATCGAAAAGGAATTTTTTGAGCATATATCCCGTTTGAACTCTGAGTATTGCAAAAATTCGCTTTCTGATAATCTTGATGATTGGGAAAGAGCAATTATAAATGAATTGGATGACATTAGCGAACAAGTAGCCTCCGGTAATATCCCCATATTACAAGAAAGAACAAAAATCTATATTGACATGGATGGAACAATAGCAAGGTTTCACGATGAAAATTTATACCTTGAACGAATGTTTGAAAAAGGTTTTTTCAGCGATTTAAAGCCTTTTGAAAACGCCGTATCCGCTATTGAACAATTGGTGAATGATAGTACGGCGGAGATTTTTATTTTATCTGCAACAGTAAACTCCTGCTCTTTGGATGAAAAGCAGAAATGGTTAGACAGATATTTGCCAAACATTGATAAAGAACACAGAATTTTTACTTCTCTGAATGTACCAAAGTCAGAAGCTATCGGTCATCGGCTCACCGATAAAGATATTCTGATAGACGATTATAATAAAAATTTGCTCGAATGGCAAAAGGCTGGCGGAACATCTGTCAAAGCTAAGAACAACATCAACCACAAAGGCTTGCACGGAGAACTTTGGAAGGGTGAGATTATTGATGTAGTGAATGGTGATGTTTACAGCGATATCTGCAAATTGGCAAACGAGAACTACTATTATGCGTATATAAGTCAGAGCGATGTTGAGCAACTTAAACAATCAGGAATTTGCTATCATCTTCGGATGTCGGGTGAAAGAATAATCGCAAAAGTCAATATCATCGATAAACCGATTCTTGACAATATAGTTGACAATAATCGGTCAGTAAATTGTGCTACAGGTAGCACAATCAAAATATAGAAAGAGGTGAGAAACTGTATTGTGCTACAGGTAGCACGATACGGTTATATGGATATACAGTCAAAAGTAATCAAAAATACAGATAACAAAAGTCCGGTGAAAGCTTATGCTACTGTTTTTCTAAACAACAACATAGCTATTCACGGCTTTAGAATAATTGATATAGGCACAGATGACGATGCGTTGTGTGTAGCAATGCCAAGTAATCGTAACAGTGACGGAAAATACTATGATATGGCGTTTCCTACACGTTCGGAGGTTAAAGAGGATATTATCAATTCCGTTATAAAAAATTATGTAGATAACTCCTCTTCTCCGTTAGCCGATAAATCACCGGTGGATATGAAGATCACAGTAAGACTTCATAAAACAACTGCATACGGCGATAATGTTCCTGCATCGGGAGAAATCAGGCTGTCAGACAGTTTTGTTATTTCAGGCATTAAAATAACCTGCCATGACGGAACAATAGATTATGAAATGCCAAAAATTAAGAGTAAAGACGGTAATTACTATGATATGGCAGTCCCTTTGAATTACCGTTTCGGACAATTACTCAAAGAAAAGGTGTTATCTGAATACGGGCTGTTGTCTACTCAGATATTATGCGGGAACATTAACCATGCGGAATTGACAGCTGAAGGCGAGGTAGCGTACAAGTTATTCAAAAACAACAGCATAGCTCAAAAGGTGATCAATCAGCTGTCTGAGCGCAACATCAAATATTCCGCTAAAATCAATGCACGGGAAACTACAATATGTTTTCTGAAATCCGATTTTGAAACAATGCGGGAAATATCTCTTAAAGCCGCATCCGAAACAGAAAATCATAAAAAGCTGTAATGCTGAAACCTGCCGCCGAACCGCAACAGAACAGGATATGATATTGATTGTATCCGTAACAGGAGGTACTTATATGAATATAACAACAAGAATAACAAAGCTTGACAACCCGGAAAGCAAGTTGAAAGCTTTAGCCACAGTCGTACTCAACGGCAACTTTGCCGTTGGCGGCATTAAGGTCATTGGAACCGAAAAGGGAATGTATGTCGCTATGCCGAATCATCTCGGCAAAGATAATCAGTACTATGACGACTGCTATCCAGTTACCGCCGAAATGCGCAAAGCTATAAACACAGCTGTAATGACAGCCTACGAAAACAATGACACTGCTGTAATTAAAAGCGAACCCGAAGCAATCGCAATGAAAGTCAAGGTGCTTCCTAACAACAATCATGATAGCAATCTTAAAGGATTTGCTCAGATAACCATGGATGATTGTTTTGTTGTGTCAGGTGTGAAAGTTTTCGACGGTGCAAACGGAATGTTTTTGCAGATGCCGCAGTATAAAAATTCCGCCGGCGAATACAAGAATATCGCTAACCCGGTTACCAAGGAATTTCATGATGAGCTGAACAACAAAGTGATAGATGCATTTAAAAATGCTGTAACAGCTACAAACAATCAGCAGGAAGCAAAGGCTGCATCAACAGCCATAAAGCGTTAACATAAAATCGGTCGGCGGCAGTTTTCTATATATTTATTTTGTGCTACAGGTAGCACAATAGGAAGGGATAAAATGAATAAGAGATATGGCTGGTTTTGACCTATTATAAAGGAGGAAATTCACATGAAACTAAACGAAATGGAAAAAAAGCTGCTCTTTCAGGTGAAGGGCGACGACCAGGGAAAGGTTCTGTATGAGCTTTATATGACTGTGCGTTGTTCAAATAATTCCGAACGGCGGGAAGCAGCAGAAAGCCTGATACCAAAGCTGAATGTCCTGTCAGATGCAAAGTGCATGGATTTAGTGAAGGACATTCAGAAGAATTACCGTTTGCCACATTCGCCCCGTACCATTGGGGAATGGACCGCCGAGACCAGACAGCAATCCGGTGTGGAGAAATTAAAGGGACATGACATCATGTCGTTGCAACGCTTCAACCCAGAGGTAAAGCACATGATCGTCTTTGATGTGTTGTCTTACGATTCCCCTGTCGGAGATAAGGGCGATAAGATGCGCCTGTTTCTTACAGATGTCGGATATAAGAGATTTTTGGACAGTCAGGAACGGGGCGAAGTGATACTGAAAAAATATGCAAAGGTCTCTGGCGGCAATCTCTACTATGACCGCATACAAGAAATTGCTCGAAACGATAGCGAAAGTGAGCAAAAGCAAGAAAGCGTACCTGATTGCTACTACTTTCCTGCTACCGATGAACAGATAAACGCTTTAACTAACGCAACAATTTCTTTTGAAAAGCAAACCAAATCAGACGGTAGCGTAATAATACGGGTTGGTATTGATGACAAGGAAAAAGCAGAAACAATTATGAATACAAAAAAAGTTGTATTATAATTTTCTGACTGTAAACAAAGCTGTGCGGTGTGTTTTTTCACACCGCACACGTGTTTGTGCTACAGGTAGCACAATAGGAAGGGAGTAAGTACATGGAAATATTAGCAATATTAGTAGCGTTCGTGTGTATATTAGGTTTAATAGGCGGCGTTGGCATAAGCTACGGAATAAAAAGCAAAAAAATAAATGACAATCTTGTTAAATTGCAGGATTGCCAGATCGGCGTAAAAGACGGTGAATTTTCAATTGCAAACCGACTCGGAGTAACAAACGGTGAAGAAACAAATCTTACGGCACAACATAAAATTCTCAGGGAAGATCACAAGGATATTAAAATAATCTTAAATGAAGAAATCAAGAAAAGCATTAATATCGTTGCAGACAACGCAAAGAAGACATACACCTTTATTGTGAATGAGAGCGAAATGAGAAAACAAAAAGAACAGTTACTCCAAAGCAATGAATACAGATGGGCACAAGCCATTGATGACTTAATTTTGTATAAAAACATATTAGGAGCGAAAAATCAACTAATTGCCGATTTGTATCGAGAAAAATCTGAATTAGAGGAAGCAAATAAAGAACTTGATGAAGTAATTAAAACGCAAGCCAAACAGATAGAAGAGCTAAACGCTAAACTCAATCCCGATAAGCACGTGCACTCTCAAGATCAGGGAATGTACCCGACACTTTAGTTACATAGATTTAAGCGACTGTCTTCAGCCGCTTTTTCCTTTTCTGAAAGTAAAAATCCAAAGCAGTCCGCACCCGTAGGACTGCTTTTTATATATAATCGAAAACAGTTGCGACACTTTGACGCACTAAGCAAAGTTGACATTAGTTGTCGAATATGATAGAATGGAGTAAAATATGGATAATTACGTTTACAATTTAGCAATAAGATATTTGATATCAAACGGCATATCAAATGTAATGGTAGAAGATACCAAATCAAATATAAACGAGGAAAGCAATGATATTTGTAAAGAGAAAATCAAAAGAGAACAAACAAAATTTATATCTGAAAGAAAAAATTCACCCAAATAGTTATGTAAAAAGTGTTTTGGATTTATATTCTCAGATAGATGATCAAACACGAAAAATCCATTGTAATAAAAATTGCGTTTACTGTTGCAATGATTATTTTTATGTTACAGAACGAGAATTCTATGTGATATTGCTATTTCTGTTTGAAAATTATAGTGATATTCAAATTTTAGACTTTGTAGAAAACGCAAAAGCACAGAAAGATAGCTTAAAAAAACTGTATCCAGATGAATATGAATATATAAAATTACGAGCAAAAGGAAATGTTCAGTTAATCAATTTAGAACATGACACTTCGAATATTCATTTAGATTGTTCGTGTCCGTTTTTATTACAAAATCGCTGTGCAGTTTATTCCGTAAGACCTATTGTTTGCAGAATTTATGGGTGCTTTAATGAACTCAAATGCCCCAAAATTAGTTATTACAGAAACGGTGATTTATCTTTAGAAGTACAAAATCAAATAAAAGCTTTGACTTTTTTAAAAAATCAATTTCGGCTTCCTTATCCTCTGTGTTATTGGTTCGATAATGCAAATGAAATTATGCTGATTAAAATGTTTCGGCTAAAATCATCTTACAAGTATGATGAAAATAATTTTTTAGATTAGAATTATATCGTATATAGTTTTATAGAAAATGGAGGTGATTTTATGAATAAAAAAGAATGTGATTTTTGTGATGGAACTGGTGAGTGCTATTATTGTAAAGGAACAGGTTCAGTACAGAAGATAAATCCTCATCCTTATCCAAATGATACTTGTCCTATATGCAAAGGAAATGGCGTTTGTCCTTATTGTAATGGTACAGGTAAAGTTGACGAATAATAGTTTCTTACTATAGCACTAAAAGCGACTGATTTCAGCCGCTTTTTTCTTTTTTGACAATAAAAAAGTAAATATGAAAATTCAAAGCTGTTTTCAATCAAGAGTACAGCTTTTTCTTTTGTGCTACCTGTAGCACAATGTAACAAGTTTGTAAAAATCGGCGAAACGAACAAAAAACAATACTATATTTTGTATATGTTTTTGCTGTATTTCGCTGGACATTCATCCGCTTTTATGGTACAATATACTTGAGGAAATAGTACCGAATCGAAAGGAGCTGCACAAATGGCAAGAAATATAGTAAAGGCAAAGCTGGATATAATATTCAAGAAGTTGTTCACGGACGATGGCGATAATGAACTTCTTATCGGACTTCTTGATGCGATACTCGAATTACCGGAGGACGAAAAGATAGCCGACATTCAGATAACAAAGAATGAACTGATGCCGGACAGCCCCGACGGAAAGGTAAGCAGACTTGACCTCAATGTCAAATTGCAAAGTGAAAAGGATAAGACGGAGAATAAATACAGGCTTATCAATGTAGAGATACAGCTGAATCAGAGGTCTGACTACGCCGAGAGAGCATTGTTCTACTGGTCAAAATTATTCACCGGCTCACTTAAATCCGGTGACGCATACAGCGAACTGCCGATGACAATTTCACTTAACATTCTCGGCTATTCGATGTTCCCAGACAGAGAAAAGTATCACTCGATATATTTACCTAAAGAAGAAAGTCATAACGATGTATTGACCGATAAGTTTTCATTGCAGTTTTTCGAACTTGAAAAACTCAATCACAGGAAAACCAATCTTCAGAGCAAAAAAGAACGTTGGTTAAGATTCTTGAATGCAGAAACGGAGGAGGAGCTTGATATGTTAGAAACAGCAAAGGATTCGACACTTGATAAGGCGATCACAAAGCTAAAATACTTCAGCGAAAACGAACAGCTCAGATTTGACGCAATTTCAAGAGAAAAGTATATTAACGACCAGGCAAGCCTTGAACGTTCTGCAATGCTGGCAGGCAGAGCAGAAGGCAGAGCAGAAGGCGAAAGAAGAAAAGAAGCTGAAATCCTCGCCAAGATGAGAAAGAGCGGACTTTCAGAAGAACAGATAAAAGCTATCTTAAACAGTTAAGATCAATCTACCAATCCCACAAAGGAGGACAAAATGAAACGTACCCACACCGC
>ERZ859980.497-NODE-497-length-23983-cov-1.712972_pt1 | contig 23983 bp, 28 predicted proteins | sample MGYA00509984_ERZ859980 | MGnify/ENA primary metagenome ERZ859980 (study PRJEB30046, sample SAMN00715173) | human gut metagenome | study: EMG produced TPA metagenomics assembly of the A metagenome-wide association study of gut microbiota in type 2... | reverse complement strand
AAAAATATTTATCAAATCCAGATACCATTAATAATTGTTTAAATTGTTGAGGTGCTTGTGGTAATGCGTAAAATTCTCCTGCATGTAATCTACTTGGTACTAAGTAATCTCTTGCTCCTTCTGGTGATGAGTTAGCAAGTATAGGTGTTTGTATTTCAGAAAAACCAAGTTCATATAATTTTTGTCTTAAAGTTTTCATTACTTGTGAACGAAGCAAAATTATATTGTGAATTCTGTCATTTCTTAAATCTAAAAATCTATATTCTAATCTTAAATCTTCTCTTACTGAATTAATATCAACTTTTTCTGAATTAACTTCAAAAGGAAGTGTTGATTTGCATTTTCCTAATATTTCAATTTTTTGTGCATCTATTTCAATTTCACCTGTTGGTATTTTGTTGTTTTTGTTTGATCTTTCAACAACTGTTCCATGTATACAAATTACACATTCAGTTACTATATCATTGATTTGTTCTTTAAATTTTTCATCATCTGATATAACAATTTGTGTAATTCCATATTGATCTCTTAAATCTATAAATTTCATTGCTCCTAAATTTCTAATTCTTTGTACCCATCCTGATAGGCGTACTTCTTGTCCAACATTTTTTATGTTTAGTTGTCCGCAATTGTGTGTTCTGTAAATATTATTCATTTTATCATATCCTTCCCTTTTCTTATAAAACAATGTAGTACAATTATATCAAGAATTTTGTAAAATTCAATGTTATTTGGTGATTTTTATAAAAATCTTTGATTGTGATTTGATTTTGGCTGTTCCGAAAATATTATAAAAATGCTTGTTGGACGAAGCAAAAAGAACTCCCTGTAGGAGTTCTTTTTTTATTTGGAATGTTTTCCTTTTGATCTCTTGAATTTATAGTTATCGTCTATCATGTAATCTTCTTGCGTTGGTTTGTCTAAGTAACTGTCTTGTTGTGAGCTTTTTTCTTGTATGTCATTAGTTGGTATTTGATTATTATTTTCAATGTAAGAACCATATAGACCATCGTATGTGTTTTGGTTGTCGTATGTTGGTTTTGAATTTTCATTGTAGTCTGCATATATGTCTTTGCTTATGTATGGATTTTCTGGTTCATTTGTTGATTTATATTCATTATCTATATTAAATTGTGTTGTTGTATCTGTGCTTTGATATGGATTTATTTTTGATTCGTTGCTTGTATTTTCTTGTGGTTGATTTATTTGTTTGTATTGATTGCTTTGTATATCATTTATATTATTATTTTGATTTTCATTTCTTACATTTGTTGCATTTTTTGATGAATATCCGTATAAATCTGAATAATCATCTACTGCGTCGTTGTTTATTTGTTGTTTTTTCTTCTTTTTAGATTTTACTATGATTATTATAATTACAAATATTAGTATTACACCTACTACTATTCCTCCATATATAATCATGTCTTTTTTATTTGTTGTTACTAGTACATCCGAGTCTTTGTTTACCATTATTTGATATACTACTTTTTCTTTTCCATCTTCTGATGTTACTGTTATTGTTATTACATTTTCACCTTTTATTAAATTCGTATTTCCTGTTATTTCAACTTTTGCGTTTTCATCATTGGCAACTGCTGATATGTCTAAGTTTGTAATGTTTGGATCTAATACATTAATTTTATATTCATATACATTTGATGAAAATTTTGGACTTAATGTATATCCATTTATTTTTAATGATGATAAACCTAATGTTGTTGCTTCACCTTTTTTTACATTTATTGTGTAGATTCTTGTAGTTCCATCTTGTGCTGTTACTGTTATTTTTACTGCATTATCACCTGCTACTAATGATTCATTCCCTGTAATTTCTACAGTAGCTTTTTCATCATTTGGAGCTGCTTTTATTTCTAATTTTTCTACATCTGCACCTACATTTAATGTATATGATGTTGTTTCTGGATCAAATTCTGGATCTAAACCTTCTGGTGTTACTTCTAATGTTTTTAATGCTTTATCAGATGCCTTTGATGGCTCTTCTGTTGTTAATAGTGATGTTTTTATATATCCAGTTCCTCCATTATAAGAAACTTTAGACCATCCATTATCACTAGTTCCAGTACGAGTAACACTTTCTCCAGCTTTTAATGTACCTATTTTATCACTATCTGCACTATAGCTTTTACGAATATTTATGTCACCTGTCGCATATACTTTATCATTTGCTGATTTAAATGTTGGCTCTGTTGTGTCGTTGTTATCTTTGTTATCACTTTTTTTGTCATTATTTTTAGTATTTGTTGAATCATCTTTGCCTTTAGGTGTTGATTTACCAGCTATAGAAATAGAGCCTCCTGAAACATTTTTTAAATTTCCTGAAGAATCTGACATTTTTCCTACCGGTGTAACTGTAACCTTAACACCATTATCTGAGTTGGCTTTTACAGTCATAGAAAATGACCCTTCTAGCCATTCACTTGAACTACTTGATGATGTTCCCCCACTTACACTGATACTTACTTTACCTGTGTATGATGAAGAAATTGTTATATTTGCACTTTCACCATTTGAAATATTTTTCTTTGAACTGCTAACATTTATATCAGCAGCCATAGATTTTACTGTAATAGCTATTAATAGTACTATCATTGATATTATAACTTTTTTTATCACTCGTATCTTATTCATTTTTATCCCTTTCCATATAAATTATTTCATTATTTCTTTTTTTATAAGAACATAGTCTGCTGGATCTATTTCTCCATTTTGGTTATAATCTGCGATTTTTTGTGATCCGCATTTAAACTTTTTACACCCATTATATGATTTTTAATTAAAACATAATCTGCTGGATCAAGCATATTATTTCCTTTACATCTCCACGCATAAAGTCCTTATTTCCATCATTGTTGTTACCATTATTATCGTTATTATTATCACTTCCACCATCTTTATTTAGATATTGGTTAGCCACATATCCTTCTAGTCCATCACTTGTTACTATTTTGTCCCAAGTATATCCATTAGCTTGTGCTACATTTTCTTGCATTATTGTTACTGTTGTTCCTTTGCTTAAAGATGTAACAACTCCACTTGATGTTGTTGCTTGTGCTCTTATTCTAACTTTCCGCTGTCGCATTTTATTGTTGCTATTTTGTATGATGGGTTTGGAGTTGGGCTATTTCCTATTTCTGTTAAATATTTATCAGCTATATAACCTTGTGTTCCGTTTGCAAGTTTTACTCTCACCCAATTAAATCCGTTTATATTATTATATGTGCCTTTTTCTATTATAGTAACTGCTTGACCTGATATTAATGTTGTTACTATTTTTGTATTACTTGTTCCTGGTCCATTTCTTAAGTTTACACTTGTATTTGATACTGCTGAAATGTTTGCATTTGTAACATCTGCAATTTGTGTAATGTAATTTCTTGCAATATATCCTTTTACACCTGAAGATAATACAACTTTATCCCAATAATATCCACTTACTTGTGTTGCACCACATTCAATTCTTAATAATACATCTCCTGTATTTACTTTTGTAAGAACTGTTCCTAATAATGAAGGTGCTGTTCTTACTTTTACATCTGTTCCTGTTACTTTAACATTTTGTGTTATTACACTTGAACCATTTGGTGAACCACACTTTTCAGTAGGCATATTTTCAAATACAGGAATTACAAATGTAAAACTATTATTTAACATTCCTAAGCTTGAATATGATTTTTTTACTGATGTGCTTTCACTTGCTGCAGCACTAATATTTCCCATATATTGGTGATAATATAATTTTCCGTCACTATTATCTACATCATATTTTTGTAAATATAAAGTTGATTGACCAACATTTATGTATCCAGATGCAATCCACGCAGCTCCACCTTTTATTGCTGTTTCTGGATCTGTCCAGCCTTTTCTTTTTGCATATCTTAATGCATTAGAAATAACTGCCGCATTTCCGCTTCCTGTTGCATTTATATTATAAAAATTATAGTATCCAACATATCCACTATATGTACCTTTTCCTGTTGAGCTTGCTGTACTATTTGATCCTTGCTCTTGCACAATTCTTGATGCTAAATGATATGGACTAATATTAGATGCTTGTGCTGCTTCCATAATTACCTGTGCATATGACTTATTTATTGTTGCTGTTGAGCCATCTGTTTTAGTATATGTTATTTGACTGCCTCTCATCCAAGGTGCATTGTTTATTATTTTGTTAACTCCATCTATTGTTTGAGTACTCGAATCATATTTTAAATTTTCAAATTGAAATATGTAATCTTCATTTAACCAATTACGAGGGTCCATATAATATGATACTGCTACTTCTGAAGCACATCTCCATTTTCCTGTATCATAAGCTTTATCTCCACAAGTTGAACAAATCCATGCTCCTGTTTTATCATATAAACTAAGTTTCTGCCATGAGCTGCACTTGTTTCATTTTTTATTACTTGATTCCAATCTAAACCTGTATACAATATTTTAAATTGCCAATTTGGATACTTTGCTTTTAAATTATCTATTAGTTCTTTATAGCCTGGATAATTGTTTATTTTACTTGAATACCCTTCCGTACTTTGAGCTGCATAAGATTCTTTTATTGTGAAAAAGTACTTATGCATATATATGTAATAAAAACCATTAACACTACTATACTTATCAGCTTTGTTTTTCTCGACAAAATGTTACCTTTTAACATTTTATTCCCTCCTCTTTTGCATTTTTTTACAAAGCTAGTATATCATTAAAAATTTATAAAGTAAAGGTCGAAATTGTTAAAATTTTACAAAAAAAAGAAGTTACTTTTTATTATAAAAATAACTTCTAAAATTAACTTATAAACACATATAATTTCTTTATTAAGCCCAAATTGTTATGCACATATATACAATATATGATAGTAAGAAAACTGAACCTTGTAATCTTGTCATTTCATTTTTCTTGCCAATTATTGGAAATAAGCATAACAATGCTGTTGCAACTATTAGTATTAAAAAATCCATATTGTAACTAACAGAATATTCAATTGGTTTTATTATAGCTGAGACTCCTATAATAAAAATCATATTTAGTATACAAGAGCCAATTATATTTCCAATTGCCATATCTACTTTTCCTTTTGTAGTTGCTACTATTGATGTAATTAGCTCTGGCAAGCTTGTTGCTATAGCAATAATCGTAACACTTACCATTTTTTCACTCATTCCAAGTGTACCTGCAATTTTTGATGCATTATCAACTACGAAATCACCACCAAATTTTAAAAATATGATTCCTAAAATAACATATATTATTGATTTTATTAAATATTTTATTGATTGAGTTTTTATATCTACAATAGCTAAATCCTTACTAATTCCATCAACTGTATCATCAAAGTCTTCACCTTTTTTTGCCATTATTATGCTATACACTATAAAAGCTCCGCAAACTAATAACAAAACAACACCTTCTAATCTATTAATTGTATTTGGTTGACCTTTTAGATTATTGTTTGCTAATGCAAATACCAAAATTGTAATTAAAAAAGTAAATGGACTTTCAAAATATCTTGTTTCTTTTTTAAACTTTAAGTTTTTAATTATTGCGCATATTCCTAAAATTAATAACAAATTAGATAAATTACTACCTATTACATTACCAATTGCCATATCAGAATATCCATTTAATGCTGATGTTACACTTATAAATAATTCTGGCATTGAAGTTCCCATTGACACAATTGTTAATCCTATTACAATTTCTGGAATATGGAATCTTTTAGCAATATTGCTTCCACCTTTTACTAAAAAATCTGCACCTTTTATTAGTAAAATGAAACCTATTATTATAAAAATAATTTGTATAATCATTTTTTGTCTCCTTATTATTTTATACTTTTTATGTTATCTATTATGTCTTTTTTAAAGACTTATTAAACAATAAGTCTTTAATTTTATCTTCTATTTGTTTTTACATCTAATGAATCTAATGTGTCTAATGCTTTTCCGGTTCCCAATGCTACACATGATATAGCATCTTGTGCAATCATTACATTAATTCCTGTTTTTTCTTGTAATAATTTATCTAATCCGTCTACTAAACACCCTCCACCTGTCATATAAATTCCTTTATCACTTATATCTGCAGCAAGTTCTGGTGGAGTTCTTTCTAGTACTGAATGAACTGCATCTACAATCATTAATGCTGGTTCAATTAGAGCTTCTAACATTTCACTTGAATATACAGTTACAGTTTTTGGCAAACCATCTATTAAATCTCTTCCTCTTATATCCATTTCTGTATCTTGAATTTTTGGGTACACACAACCAATATTTATTTTTAAGTCTTCGGCAGTTCTTTCACCAATCATAATATTATGTTTCTTTTTTATATATTTTACAATATATTCGTCAAATTTATCTCCAGCTACTTTTAAAGATGTGCTAACAACAGAGCCTCCTAATGAAATTACAGCTATGTCAGTTGTACCTCCACCTATATCCACTACCATATTTCCACAAGGTTTTGAAATATCAATTCCTGCTCCAATTGCTGCTGCTATTGGCTCTTCTATTAAATATACTTTTCTTGCTCCAGCTTGTGTGGCAGCATCAATTACAGCTTTTTTTTCAACTTCTGTAACCTGTGATGGTATACAAATCATTATTCTTGGTGCAAAAACAAATCTTCCACATACACGACTTATAAAATATTTTAACATTCTTTCAGTTACAGTATAATTAGATATTACACCCTCTCTTAAAGGTCTTGTTGCTACAATATTACCTGGTGTTCTACCTAACATTCTTCTTGCTTCTCTTCCAACGGCTAATACATCATTTGTGTTACTATCTACGGCAACTACTGATGGTTCTCTTAATACTATTCCTTTTCCTTTTACATATGCAATTACAGTAGCTGTTCCTAAATCAATTCCTATGTCTTGCCCCCAACCAAACATTTTTCATCTTTCCTTTCAAGTACAATATTACACTTTTATTTCATTTTTGTTACGATTATATTACATATTGTGCAAAATAGCAAATATTTTTTACAAATATTATAAGATTTTGTTACTATTATTTATTTTATCCAATTTTTATATTATAAATACAATAAATTCTTATTAAAAACAATAAGCTCTTTGTAAAAAAAATAATAATGGAAAATCATATTGTAATATTTTCTTTCATATTTATTTATAATTTTTTGTATATGCTTGAATTGACTTTACACCTTTTGGCTATATAATGTTGAACCAAAAATATATTTGAAATGGAGATAAAAAAATGAATGAAACATGGCTTTCTCGTACAGAAATGATGCTTGGTGAAGATGCATTAACAAAATTAAAAAAATCTAAAGTTGCTGTTTTCGGTTGTGGTGGTGTTGGTTCGTATACTTTAGATAGTTTAGTTAGAGCTGGTGTACGGAAATATTGTTATAATAGATAAAGCTTTAATAGATGTAACTAATTTAAATAGAAATTTAATGGCTGACACAAAAGTTGTTGGAAAATATAAAGTTGATGTTGCCAAGAAAAAATTATTAAATATAAATCCTGAATTAAATATAAAAATTATAAAAGAATATGTTTCAAAAGATAATTCTTCAAAATTAATTACAGATGATTTTGATTATATTGTTGATACTATTGATTCTATTCATGATAAGCTTAGTTTAATTTCAGAAGCTGTTCACAAAGATATACCTATTATTTCATCAATGGGAACTGGTGATAAATTTGATCCTACATTATTTGAAGTAACTGATATTTCTAAAACAAGCTCTTGTCCATTTGCTCATTTATTAAAGTCAGAATTAAAAAAACTTGGAATTGAACATTTAAAGGTTATTTATTCCAAAGAAAAACCTACTCGTTTTAGGAGTACAGAATCAAGCTACAGAGCTAATGCTTCAAGCATAAGTTTTGTTCCATCTGTTGCTGGTTTAATTATTTCTAGTGAAGTTGTTAAAGATTTAATAAATTAAAATTTTATTTTTTAGATACAATAATTAAATTTATTGTATCTTTTTTTGCATATTTTTTATGTTTTGGTTGAAACTAAAACTGACTTTAAAATTATTTTGCAAATTTTGAAAGGAGTGTGTTTTAAAATATGGATATAGAAAAACATTTATTACTTACAGGAAATTCTAATGTTTCGTGGAAAGATGCTATTGTAAAAACTGTTGCAGAAGCTTCTAAAACTATTGACTATTTATCTTCTGTAAAAATTTTAAATCAATATGCACATATAACTGGCAATAAAATGACTTCATATTTTGTTGATTTAGATATTACATTTTTAATTGATTCTGATAGATCATAATTTTTATAAAATTAGATATTTTACGGTTTATAGGTACAACCAAAAACCTAAATTTATTTATATGAGGTGATTTTAATGGAACCAATAAATACAAATCAGCAATATAGTGATTATGTTGATAAAAAAACACCTAACTCTCCTATTTTAAAAAACTGCTTTAATGCTTTTTGGGTTGGTGGTTTAATTTGTACAATTGGACAATTTATATTTGATTATTGCAAATTTAAAGGATTAAGTGAAACCGCATGTTCTACTACAGTTTCTATAATTCTTATTGGTATTTCTGCTATTTTAACTAGTTTAAATATTTTTAATAAAATAGGAAAATTTGCTGGAGCTGGCTCTTTAGTTCCTATTACAGGTTTTGCTAATTCAATTGTCGCACCAGCTATAGAATATAAATCTGAAGGATATGTTATGGGTGTTGGAGCAAAAATGTTTACTGTAGCAGGTCCGGTTCTAGTGTTTGGTATTTCTAGTGCTGTTTTAGTGGGATTAATTGCTAAACTTTTTGTTGGATAAATTTTTAACATCTATTACTTAAAATAAAAAATCTGCACATTTATATGTGCAGATTGTGTAGTGAGATTGTTACATTTATTGTTACAATTTTTTGCTATTTGCATTTTACTACATTTATTTTCAAATTTCAACATTTTTTTATAAAAGGAGGATTAATTTTGGAAAAATTAGGAAAACAAACTATAAAATTTAGTAATCCTGTAACAATTTTAGAAACAGCCAGTATTGTTGGCCCTAAGGAGTCTGAAGGTCCTATGGCAAAATATTTTGATAATTGTTTAGCTGATGAGTTTTGGGGCGAAAAGACCTGGGAAAAAGCTGAAAGTAAAATTATTAAGGAAACTGTTAATACAGTAATTTCCAAGTCTAATATTTCTGCACAAGATATTGATTATTGTTTTGCAGGTGATTTATTAAATCAATGTATTTCTTCAAGTTTTGGTTTGCGAGAATTAAATATTCCATTTTTTGGAGTATTTGGAGCATGTTCTACTTTTGCTGAAAGTATATGTCTTGGAAGTGTTTTTGTTTCTTCTGGTTCTGCTCAAAATGTACTTTGTGCTACATCTAGTCATTTTTGTAGTGCTGAAAAACAATTTAGATTTCCATTAGAGCTAGGAAACCAAAGACCACCATCTTCTCAGTGGACTGTAACTGGATCTGGTGCTGCTATTTTAAGTGCTAATGGAAACGGGCCATATATTACTCATATTACACCTGGGAAGATAACTGATATGGGCATAAAAGATGCAAATAATATGGGTGCAGCAATGGCCCCAGCATTTGTAGATACATTAATTACTCATTTTAAAGATACAGGTAGAAGTCCAAATTATTATGATGCAATTATTAGTGGTGACCTTGGTCATATAGGAAAGGATATTGCAATTGATTTGGCACTTTCAAAAGGGTACAATATAAAAAACAATTATAATGATTGTGGTGTTTTAATGTTTGATAAACAAAATCAAGATACTCACTCTGGTGGTAGTGGCTGTGCTTGTTTAGGAACAATCTTTTCTGGATACTTTTTTAAACAATTAAAAGAAAAGAAAATACAGAAATTGTTAATGATCGCAACTGGTGCTCTTATGAATTCAACTAGTAGTCAACAAGGTGAAAGCATTCCTGGGATTGCACATGCTGTAGCTATTGAGGTTTAATATATCTTTATGATTAAACTGATATATAATTTTTTTAACTAAAGAAGCGCAAGAATTTTCTTCTTGCGCTTTTCAATATCAAATATCAATAAACTATATAATTAATACTTAATCAATCTTTATATATTTACTTAACCAATTTCTTACTTCATTATCATCTTTTAATGTATCAACATTAGGATCTATTACAGCATAAATTTTTCCTTCTTTTACAATTACTATAGATCCTTCGGAATTTTCTAGCTTTTTTAAATCGAGATTTGATCTTCCAATTGCAACATCTCTTCCATCCATATGTTCATATAAATAACCATAACCATTTTGTTTTAAAATCTTTGCTGCACCATCAGCAACAGAATATTCTCTTTCCTCACATTCCTTAGTATATCTTATAATAACAAAAGATTTTTTATTTGCTATTAACTTATTATAAATATTAGCTTGAGTATTTAATGCTTCTTCTAGTTCTTGTTCATACCTATCACGCTCACTCTTCCATCGTTCATTAGCTCGTTTACTTCCATCTGGTAGAACATCATAGTAACCTTCTTTATAGCTTCCATCTGGATTTTCTGTAGAATCCTCAAATTTTTTTGCTATTTTATCACTATCATATAATGCAAATTCATTAGCTTCATTAGATATATCATCTAAAATTATCTGATTACTTGTATCTTTTTTCTTCACAACAACATCACATGAAACTCTTTTATTACCGTTAACTGATTTTGAAGTTATAACTGCATTACCTTCATGTACTGCCTTTACTAATCCATCATTACCTACAGTTGCAATAGATTCATCACTACTCATCCATTCAATTTCTTTATTTGTTGCATTATTTGGTACAACAATAGTATTTAATTTAAATGATGTACCTTCTTCAATTTCAATTTTTGAAGTACTAATTTTTAATTCTGTAACACTAATATCTGGCTCTTTATATTTATCTGACTTAGTTAAATCTTTAAATTCTATTTTGTGGTATGGAACATTATCAAAATTATATGATACTTCTACATTTACTTCATTTTTTGTACTAATGCTATGTTTTCCCTTATAATACCAATAGCCTCCTACATTGTAGATTTTATTTTCGTCCCATCCCATTGATACTAAAAAATTTTTTGTCATTCCTGCATAGCCTCCACCACCACACATTAGAAATATAACTTTATCTTTAGGAAAAATTTGCTCTATTATATCCATTGATTCTTTATAATTTGCATAATATGTTCCATTGTCTTCATAAAACAATGTAGTACCTGTATAAGTGTCACCAACCTCACTTGGCAATCCACTAACTGGAATTATGTATGGTAATGGAATTACTTCAAATCCATCAACATAACCTGATAAATATCTATCTCCACCAATTGCTTCAAAATTACCTGGATCCTCTAACATTCTCATATCTCTATATACAGAATCTTCTCTACCTAAATATTCATCAATTGTATCTTCATTTATATTTTTATCAATACCAAGTTCGCCTCTTGCTCCTCCTGTAATTTCTGGCTTAGGTAACTCCTTTACATTATTACTTATTACTTCATTATTATTTGAATTATTTTTTTTATTTATAATATAAAAAGACACTATACCAATTATAATGCAAATAATAACTACTACTCCAATTATAATACAAGACTTTTTTTTCATTTTTTCCCCTTTCATTATTCTACATTTTTTTACTTGATTTCATAAATTGTTTTAATACATTTTACCAAAATTAAATAATTTATTTAACTACTTATTAAAATCATCAAAGTCCAAATCTTCAAACTCTATATTTTCTATATCAATAACTTCATTCTTATTATTCAATGTTATTTTAAAGACATCTGGAGAATTTATTCTTTTGTTGAATACAATTTTGTTATTAAAACTTAGACACAAATTTCTATTTATATTAACACTTTCAAGTTTACACCATTTTAACAAAAAGAATGTGATTGCATTTCCGTGTGAAAATATTGCAATTCTTTTTCCTTTATTGTCTTTTACCACTTCTTCAAATGCTTCACTCATTCTTTGTCTGACTTCTGCTTGACTCTCTCCACCTTCTGTTTTGTAATTTTCATCAAAAAACTGTCTTTCATACCAGTCTGGCACTTTATCAGAATTTGGTTTTCCAGGTCTTCTTTCATCAAATCTTTCATCTATATTTACCTTTAAATTTTGTTTTTCCAATAAATATTTTGCTGTTTGTAATGTTCTAACACAATTACTTGTATATACAACATCTATATTTTGTAGCTCTTTTTCATTGCTTAATATTTCTGCTCTTTTTTCACCTGTCACACTTAAAATTATTTTTTCATACTTAATAAGTTCATTTTGGTTAGTATTATATTTTTCAATTAGATTTTTATTATTGAATCTAACAGAATGTCTAATTAAATAAACTACTGTTTCCATTTTTATTCATATGATATATTTTTATACCATACTCCCCTTTCTTTATTTTCTTCCAATAATACTATTTGCTGCTACAACCATAATATCATCATCTATATTTCCAGTTTTAAATTTTTCATCAACCTCTATTGTATATACATTGTTTGTTATATCTGCAACAATTCCTGATTTTCCATTATTTAGCTCTACATGATCATCTTCATTTATTTCTACAATCATTGGATTAATTTCATCAGACTCATTTTCCAAATCCATTAAAATATCTAAAATTTCATCATATTTTTCTTCTAGTAAATAAATATTTTCATCAGCACAATTATCATTCATATATTCCATAATTTTGTGCTCAATTTGGTAAATTTCCTCACAACTATAATCCCTATCTTCAATTATAATACCAGTTTCTTCACACAGGTTAATCTGATCATCATTTAAATAATCTTGTAAAATCATTTATACATTCCTCCAAATAAAAATTTCTATATTTAGATTAGCACAAATGTTACTTTTAGTCAATTGATTTAGAGCATAAAAAAATGCGCAATACTGCGCATTTTTACTATGTTTTAAATTTATTTTTTTCTAATTTAATTTTTTACTACATCTCCAGATTTTAAATACATATTTGGATCTATTTGCTCTCCGTTTTTTAATATTTCAAAGTGTAAATGTGATTCATCTAAAATTTCAAATGATGCTGTATTTCCAACTGTTCCTATTGTTTGTCCTGATGTTACTTTTTCTCCTTCTTTTACAAATTCAGCTGTCAATAAGTTTGAATATACTGTTGAAAACCCATTTGTATGTTCAATTAAAACTGTTAGACCATAGCGTGGATCTGTTTTTATTGCCTTTACAGTTCCATCTGCAGATGCTTTTACTACTGTTGTTTTTTCAGCTTTTATATCTATTCCTGTGTGTGTTATCCATTCACCTAATGTGTTTGAATATACTAATTTATCTTTTGCATATTCTGTTAAGACCTCACCTGTTACTGGATATTTGAATGTTGGATTGACACTTTTTTTATCTTCTGTTTTATCTGTACCTTTTTTATTTTGATTTTCTGTATCATTTGATTTTTTTGATGTTGTATTTTGAGCTGATTTATCACTTGTTGTGTTTTCTGTTTTATTGTTTTTAGTAATTACATTTTTAGAATCATTTTCTGTATTTTTATTTTCTTCTACTTTTGCAATTTCTTCAAAATCTGTTTGCTCTGCAACATTTACTTCGTTTTCAACAACATTAGTACTTGATGATACTGATGGAAAATCTTCTGCTTTTGCAACTTTGTCATCTTGCTTTTGTGCTATTACTATGCACGCAACTATAACTCCAATTAATAATACAGAAACAGCTACTCCTATTTTATAAAATTTGTTATTATTCATCATAAATTATTTCCTCCTTACTTTTTCTTTAGTTAAAGTATTTCCAAGTTTTATAAATTTATGCAGTTATATATCAACAATTTCTATTCCTGTATAAAAATGGTTTATAATTTCTGTATACGAAGCACCTTGTTTTGCCATTGCATCAGCACCAGTTTGACTCATTCCAACTCCATGTCCATATCCAATTACTGAAAATTTTACCTTATCACCGTCAATCTCACATTTAAAATTAGCAGATTTTAAACCAAATAAAGTTCTTACTTCAACACCTGATAAACTTTTATTACCTATTAAAACTGTTTTTGCTCTTCCAGCATCTGTATGCTCAGTAATTTTTATACATTCAGAATTATTCCAATCAATACTAAAATCTGAATATTTTCCCTTCATTTTATTTTCAAAATCTGCTTTTGTTAATTCTACTTCAGAGCTATATTGAGAATATGCATCTTCACCAGCAGTTTCTACAACTTGCAAATATGGATAATTTGTTCCTCCCCAAACATTGCTGGTACTTCGGTTTTTCCTCCGCTATTAGAATGAAAAAAAGCATCAATAGCTTCTCCATTATATTCAATTACCTTTCCCTTTGTAGAATTAACCGCTTCTTCAATTTTAGCCCAATTACTTTTCTTCTCCTCATCACTCCATTTACTCATTCTTTCATCTTTAGAAAGCCATGCTTGACAACAAGCTGATGAAGTACAAATTGATCCATCACTATGCTTTTCAGAATTATGTGTTATTGTGTATATTGTGTATGTTCTTGCAACTACTGCTTGCGCCTTCAAAGCTTCCATTTCATAACTAGCAGGCATTTCAGCACAAACAACACCGATACAAATATTCATCTAATGCCACACTAGTGGTTTCATTCGTTTTTGTATTTATTAAATTAATAGTCCCATATTTTTTATAATCATAAGGCGGATAATACTTTTCTGATCCTATATTTTCAGTGCTCTTTGAGGTTTCCATAGATGAAAACCTTGTTGTTAGTATTACTGGGAACAAAAAAATTAACCCTATTATAATTACTATGTATAAACAAATTTTTTTCATATTACATCCTCTAACCTGTAGAGCACAATTTATGCTTCATACTACTTAATATTTTCTTTTCTAATCTAGACACCTGAACCTGAGTTACACCCAATAACTCTGCTACTTGTGACTGTGTTTTTCCTCTGTAATATCTAAGCATTATTATTTTTTTAGATTTTTCATCTAATCCCTCTATAAGTGTTTTTATAGTTATTTTATTTACAATATCTTTTTCCTGATCAACATTACTTTTTAATTTATCCATAATTGTCAAATCATCAGAATCATTTACTTTTCTGTCAATAGATTCAACTGTATTGTTTGAATCCATTGCAATTACAATATCTTCTTTCGATACTTTTAAAAGCTTTGCCAGCTCTTCTATTTGTATATCTCGTCCCTTTTTAGTTATATATTCATTTTGTATTATTTTAATTTTATATGATAGCTCTTTTATACTTCGACTAACCTTTACTGGTCCATCATCTCTTATAAATCTTTTTATTTCACCTAATATGTATGGTACTGCATATGTTGATAATTTTACTTCATAATTTGTATCAAATCTTTTTATTGATTTAATAAAACCAATACAACCAATTTGATATAAATCTTCTATTTCATAACCTCTATCCTTAAATCTTGTGACTATACTCCAAATTAAATTTGAGTTCTCAGTAACTAGTTTTGTCATAATTTCTTTATTACCAGATTGAGCTTTTAAAATATCTTCAACTTTATTCTCATACATAAAAAAGATTATCTACCTCCAATTTCTGCAAGGTCTAGCTCTTTTTCTTCTTTTTCTTCAGGTCTTTTTATTAATTTTTTCATAGTTATTTTTGTACCTAATCCAACCACAGATTCAATATTTACTTCATCCATAAAACTTTCCATTATTGTAAATCCCATACCTGATCTTTCTAAATTTGATTTAGATGTATATAATGGCTTTCTAGCTAACTCAATATTTTCAATACCTTTACCTGTATCAGAAATTTCAATTTCTATAGTATTAGCAAAAATTTTTGAAATTATTTTTATAATCCCACTCGAATTTTCATATCCATGAATAATACAATTTGTTACCGCTTCAGATACAGCAGTTTTTATATCTGCAAGCTCTTCTATTGTTGGATCTAATTGAGAAACAAATGCAGCAACAGCTATACGTGCAAATGCTTCATTATTAGATTTACTCACAAATTCTAATTTCATTTCATTTTCATATAACTCATTCATATAATTTTTATCCTTATAATTTATTTAGGTTTTTATGGCTTTACCTATAAACCATTTATTTTTATTATGATACTTTGCTATCTATTATTGGAATTATTTTTACAACTCCACTCATTTCAAATATTTTTTTTATACTTTGTTTTACATTTTTCATTTGAACTATTCCGACCAAACATATTGACCATTTTATATCTTCCAATTATCATTCCTATTCCTGCACTGTCCATGAAAGACACTTTATTAAAATCAAATATAACTTTTCTAGGCATATATCGCGTAATGTCATCATCAATCAACCTCCTCATTTTTTCTGTACTATGATGGTCTATCTCTTCTGTAATTTCCACCAATAGGGTTTTGTCTTTTTGTAAAAAAACACTATTCATATTATTCCTCCTTGAAATAGATTGATTCATATTATATTCTCTTTTGCTCAATTTTTACAGAGCGAAAACAGGGAAGTTTTGGCGATTTATGAGAAGTTTTCGAGTTTATTCGACAATAGCAAAATTATTGGTGTCAAGAAATTTCGGAAAATAATCCAATGATATATAATTTATTTGTGAAACATAAAGATAAAATTTATTTATCTTTATGTTTCATTTTATGTATAAGTTTCTGTAGATATCTCATGTGAAATATTGTCTAAGTAAATATAAGTTCCAGTATTTCGTCCATAATTAAGGACAGGAATATTATGAATTTTATCTGGTGTAAATATTTCGTAATCATATGTATTTTCATATAGTTCGGTAGTTTTCTTTTTTGAATATGTTGATAAATATAATTTAAATATATTTATATTATTATTTTTATAATCATTAAGTTTTAGATATTTAGTAATTCTTTTAGTAGAAAAGCCCTTAGGTCTAGAAGAAAACAATGAAGCGATTAAGTGTGAAATGTGACTTTCCATAGATGAGCCAATATTTAAATCTAACATTGATTTTATATTGGCATAATTATTAATAATGTAATTAAGCTTTTTTGTAATAGTCTCTTTACGATTTGGATTATTATATATGATTGTACCAACAGCATCAATAAAATAAGATTTAGGCTTATTTTTAAAAATATGTATTAAATAATATCTTTCATTAGCATCAGTAGTAATATGGTTGATTGATTGTTTAAAATGAAATTCACAAAGATAAAACTTAACTGAATTATTTTGAGAAAGTCTAAGCTCTCCAGTTCCAGATTTTATCCAAGATGCACCATCACCAAACAAGCAAATATTTTTTATTTTATTGAAATCATATTTCATCGCAATAAAATCCATAAAGGCAAGCCAAGGTCTATCTCCATAATGAGAAAAAACAGTTCTATTAACAAGCATTCGACGATTTTTAGAAACATCTATAACATTTTCAAAAGCGACAAAAGATTTAACCATAATATCTTTCTCAATATCTTGAGCACCAATATATTTTTCATCAGCCATAACATATAAAGTATCAGGAGTTTCCATAGACTTTGGGACTATATTAGGCACATGCCAGTTTTTAATCCAATTATATACAGATTGTCGAGGAATATCTTTAATAATGGAATTAGATTCAAAATAAGATAAATCATTAATTGAAGATGATGTATCGCGTACAGATTGAGCTTGTGAGGTTGAAACAGCTTTAGAAATAGCAATAGCTTTAACAATGGGGTCATAATGATCATTTTTTGGTAGGTCAAAAATTTTATCTATATAAAAGAATTTTTTATTGGAATGTTTAGAAACATAGTAAGTTCTTTTAAAGGTGATTTCACCAACAATAGTGATTAATGTTCTAGAAACATTAGATTTATTAACAAAATATCGAGTTTTTCTATAAGTAGATTCTTTAAAATCATTATCCAATTCTTCAAACGTAGAGCTAACAATAGATTTAACCATTTCTCTAGCGGAAGTTTGAATTTTATAAATAAGGTTAAAATAGTGATTTGAGCCATCATTAACAAACAGATTATTCAATAAAAATTCCACATCATTAAATAATTTTAAAGAAATTATAGGAATTATTTTATTTTTTAACACATTTAATAATTTTTGTGATATAATAGTTTTCATAAAAGAAAGTCCTTTCTTTGATTTATTTAGTCGTAAATTATTATATCAAAGGACTTTCTTTTTGTATATTCCGAAACCATTTTACACTATTGCAAAATTAGCAATTTTGCCAAACAAATTTTTTTGTGGTATAATATATTCATAGCGTTTTATATGCTAAATAATTTTTGGAGGATGTTACGTGGAAAAAACACACCCGATAATTGAATTATCACCCTTTTTGTACGATGATGAATGTTCGAATATTCCTCAGGTACTCGACAAGTATGTGGATTTATTAATGTCTATGGATGATTCAATTGCAGCACAATCTGCAACCATGCAGCAGCAGTATAAGCGTATGGTTACAAATACCCGGTTTCTTAACCAGGTTCGAAAACATTTTAACCAAATTTACAAAGCCCTTTCTAACATGGGTTTATTCTTCAAATTGGATGGACGACGTAAGTCTTTATTTTCATTTGAGAATAAGTAAATTTGGCAATTGAAAACAATAAACCCCTTGACTCAATACGCGATATCTTCGCTTTCCGTATTATTCTTTTTGATACGCCAAAGGAAGATATGATTGATGAGTGCTATTCAGTATTGAAAAAACTGAGTGCATTTCTTGCCAAGAACGGATTTATTGCGTGCGAAGCTACAAAATTTGTAAGCTCACATTCCGCATATATAAAGGATTATATTCAAAATCCCAAGGATAGCGGATACCGTTCATTACACAGCACATTTTTTCATCCAGAAACAGGGAATTATTTCGAGGTTCAAATTAGAACTCTATCCATGCATGCTATTGCAGAAAAGGGTAGTGCTTCTCATAAGAATTACAAAAGTTCCAAATATAACTTTGAAAACGTATATGACGGAGTAGATTTATCGAAAGTTAATTTACGGGGCTTTTGGTTTTGCAAGGAGCAATCGGAAAAAATTCAATTTGTCGATGAAATCGGCCTGATAAACTCTATTAATATTCTTACACGTCAAAAGACATTCTAAGATATTTTTCAGAGCTTATCCTTCAAAAAAGGACAGTCATTATGACTGTCCTTTTTATTAAATATTTTTTAATCTTTCATTTACACTATCAAGCATTTCTTGATATTTAGTAAGTTTTGCTTTTTCCTCATTAATTTTTGCTTCTGGAGCTTTATTTACAAAACCTGGGTTTGATAACATTTTGGTTGCTCTTGCTACTTCTGATTCTAATTTTGTTTTTTCATTTTGCAATCTTTCTTTTTCTGCTTCTAGGTCTACTAAATCTTCAAAAGGCATAAATACTTCAATTCCATCTGTTACAACAGATACTGCGTTTGATGGAATACCATCTTTATTATCTTTTAATTCTATTGATTCTGCAAATCCTAGCTTATTAAGTATAGATTCACTTTCATTAATTAAATTTTTGTAATTTTCTGTTACAACAATTAATTTAGATTTTCTTGATGGATGTACATTCATATTATTTCTTATATTTCTGATACCAATTATTACATCTTTTAGTTTTTCAATTTCTTGCTCTTCTTTTTGGAATGCATATTTTTCTTCAAATTTTGGCCATTCAGCTGTCATTATTGTTTCATCATCATTATATAATTTTGTGTAAATTTCTTCTGTTATAAATGGCATTACAGGATGTAATAATTTTAATGAGTCTTGTAATACTTTGTTTAATGTAAATTGTGCTGCTTTTCTTGTTGTAGATGTTTTATCATATAAACGAGTTTTGCAAATTTCAATATACCAATCACAAAATTCATTCCAAATGAAATCATATATTTTTTGTGTTGATACACCAATATCAAATTATCAATATTATTTGTAACTTCTTTTACTAATGTATTTAATTTAGATAAAATCCATTTATCCTCTTTACATAGGTCTTTTTCATCATATATACCATCATAATCTTCTAAATTCATTAAAACAAATTTTGAAGCATTCCATAATTTATTTGCAAAGTTTGAACTACTTTCCAATTTTTCAGGCATATATCTTATATCATTTCCTGCTGTAATTCCTAAGATTAGTGAAAATCTTAAAGCATCTGTACTATATTCATCTATTACCTCTAATGGATCAATTCCATTTCCAAGGCTCTTAGACATTTTTCTTCCTTGACTATCACGAACTATTCCATGGATAAATACATTATCAAAAGGTTTCTTTCCTGTATATTCTAATCCAGAATAAATCATTCTTGATACCCAAGCTTGAATAATATCATATCCTGTTACTAATGTGTCTGTTGGATAGAATGTTTTAAAATCTTCTGCATCTTCATTTGGCCAACCAAGTGTTGAAAATGGCCATAATGCTGAACTAAACCATGTATCTAGTGTATCTTCGTCTTTGTAAATTTTGTACAACCACATTTTGGACACTTATCTGGTGTTTTGTCAAGAACTACTATTTCACCACAATCTTCACAATAGTAAACTGGAAGTTGATGACCCCACCAAATTTGACGTGATATACACCAATCTTTTATATTATTCATCCAATTGAAGAATGTTTTTTCATATCTTTTTGGTATAAATTTTACATCATCATTTTTAACAGCTTCTATTGCTGGTTTAGCAAGTTCAGACATTTTTACAAACCATTGATCTGATATACGTGGCTCTATTGTAGAATGACATCTATCACATTTTGCAACATTATGTGTATAGTCTTCGATTTTTATTAATGCTCCAATTTCTTGTAATCGCTCTACAATTTTTGTTCTTGCGTCATATATATTCATTCCTGCAAAATCTGGATGTAAGTCATTCATAACTAAATTTTCATCAAATACTTCTATTACAGGTAAATCATGATCAAGACCTGCTTGATAATCATTCATATCATGTGCTGGTGTAACTTTAACTGCACCTGTTCCAAATTCCATTTCAACAAATCTATCACCAATTATAGGAATTTCCTTATTCATTATTGGTAAAATACATGTTTTTCCAATTAAATGCTTTAGTCTTTCATCTTTTGGATTTACTGCTACTGCTGTATCTCCAAGCATTGTTTCTGGTCTTGTTGTTGCAACAACTAAATATTCGTCACTATCTTTTACTTGATATTTAATATGCCACAAATGTGTTGCTTCTTCTTTGTATTCAATTTCAGCATCAGATATTGATGTATGACAACCTGTACAATAGTTTATCATACGTTTACCTTTATAAATATATCCTTTGTCATATAAACGTTTGAATGCAGTATATACTGCCTTTGAAAGACCTTCATCTAATGTAAATCTTGCTCTTGACCAATCACATGAACACCCTAGCATTTTTTGTTGTGATACTATTGTTCCTCCATATAATTTTGTCCAATCCCAAGCTCTATCTAAGAATTTTGCTCTTCCTATATCAGATTTTTTTAATCCTTCTTTTTTCATTTGAGCAACTATTTTTGCTTCTGTTGAAAGAGCTGAGTGGTCTGTTCCTGGAAGCCATAATGTATTATATCCTTGCATTCTTTTATATCTTATAAATAAATCTTGTATTGCTGCATCTAATGCGTGACCCATATGTAATTTACCAGTTACATTTGGTGGAGGCATTACTATTGAGTATGAAGGTTTTGTTTTATCCATACTTGGTTTAAAATATCCTTTTTCGTCCCATTCTTTATATAATTTTTGTTCAAATTGTTTCGGATCATATTTATCCATTAACTTATGATTTTTTTGCATTAATATCACTCCTTTTATTTATTTTTATTTATATTTAAATTTTTTATAAAAAATTTTTGGCAAATGTAAAACACAAAAAAACTCATCCTGTATAAGGACGAGTTTTTTCGCGGTACCACCTTAATTAACAAAAACATAATTTTAATTTATGTTTTGTTATCTTTACAGCATGTAACGGTGCTACCGAATATATCTAAATCTTTTTTTTAAATTTTTTCAATATATTAACTCAAAAGCTACCTTCGATTTTCTTTACTATAAGGAATTTTCAGCAGGTTATTCCTTTTCTCTTTCTAGTTAGTTTAAATCTACTCCTCTTTTTCTTCGTTTTTTTATGTACTTGTATATGTTAACATATTATTTATGTTTATGTCAATAGTAAAAAAATATTTTATATATTTTTTATATCTTCACATTACAATTCACACTTTTTATAATTCGTTTTAAAGATATTATGATATAATAGCTCCTACACTAATTTATAAATTGTGTAACATTTCTATGGCAGGATTAAATGTGATAAATACTATTGAAAGTCCTATTAATGATATTATAAGACCAAATATTTTTAGGGCTTTTGTGCCTTCATTTATGTCTTGAAAACTGAATAATTTTTTTGTTAGTTTTCGTGCATCATATATGCTTATTATACCTATTGTTGTAAATATTAGTCCTAATATTGTAAAAACTAATTCCATTTTTTTACATCCTTTTTACTTTATTTTTAAAATTCTTCATCATAAAATTTTACAGTATATCTGCATTCGTATGATTCATTTGGTTTTAGAGTTATTATGTTTGTTTTTTCTGCAAATATTCCTGTGCTTTTTATTGTATCTGATACTCCATGCCAAGGCTCTATACAGATGAATGGTGCATTTGGTTTTGACCATACTGCCAAATATGGAAATTCTGAAAAGTCCATTGTTAATATTGGCTTTTCTCTATATTTATTTTTTAGGCTTACTTTTGAAGATGTTATTCCTTTCATTATTATTGCATCATTTTTAAAAGAGTCTCTTCCTAACATTATTCTTCTTTTATCTGCCATTATGTTTTTTGCATATTCTGTTCCTGTTAATCCATCAACTAAATATAAGAAGTGAATTTTATCTTCATCTTCTTCAAATTCTAGATAATAATTTCCTTTTCTCATTTGATCTGGATCTATTACAAATGCAGGATGTCCTCCTATGCAAAATGGCATATTTGTTTTGCCTGTATTAATTACTTTGTATATAGTTGTCAATTTATTTGCATCCATTCTGTATGTATTATATAACTCAAAATCGAATGGATATCTTGCTTGAGTTATTCTATTACTTTTTAATACATATGAATGAAAATTGTCTAATTTTGTTACTGGTTCGTATTCTAAATCTCGTGCAAATCCATGTTGAAATATTTCATATGTTTTCCCATTTATTATTGTTTGATTTCTTTTTAATTTTCCTACTATTGGAAACAATACTGGTGAATGTCGTTTCCAAAAGACTTTTCCGTTTTCGTCAACACAGTCTGCGCCTTGGTGAATTCGTTCTGTGCCATTTAATTTAAAACTTATTAGCTCTCCGCCACTTTTCGATGTTACCATTTGTGTTTGCATAATATTGTCTCCTTTATATAATAATTTTCCTATATAATATATTGTTTTTTCTGGCAAAAGTCAAGTGTTTTCAGGCTTTTTTGGAATTTTTTGAATAAAAATTTGCAATCTATATATTTAAAATCAAATCTATTTCGAAAATATTATAATAACTTCTATACTGCTTTACAAACACAAAAAATAGTTACACAGTACTACATTTCTATTCTTCCACTAAATTTTTCATCAACTAATTTTTTTAAACCTTTATTCTGTTCTTGCTCAAGCTTACTATCTGTTTGTTCTATTTGCATTGTTAATACTTGTACTTCTTTTAGTATGTCCATATCCTCAAATAAATTTGCTATTTTAAATTCTGGTAAACCGTGTTGCTTAGTTCCAAAAAATTCTCCTGAACCTCTAAGCTCTAGGTCTTTTTCTGCAATTATAAATCCATCACTTGTTTTTTGCATTATTTCCATTCTCTTTTTTGCAATTTCTGAATTACTATTGTATTTTAATATACAAAATGATTGATATTCTCCTCTTCCAACTCTTCCTC
>ERZ859980.487-NODE-487-length-24266-cov-1.683078_pt1 | contig 24266 bp, 27 predicted proteins | sample MGYA00509984_ERZ859980 | MGnify/ENA primary metagenome ERZ859980 (study PRJEB30046, sample SAMN00715173) | human gut metagenome | study: EMG produced TPA metagenomics assembly of the A metagenome-wide association study of gut microbiota in type 2... | reverse complement strand
AGGGTCCTCCATCCTTGAAACTTACCGGGGACTGTCCCAGCAGTTCAAAGACCAGTGACACCTTGTCATTCCAGAAGTCAACAACTGTCTGCAATAGGTCAAGAATGACACCTCCTAAGCTAAATATGTCCATGTTGCACCTCCTTTCGGAAACGCCCCTTGCCTTGCTCGGCGGCAAGTCGGTCGGCGCATTCCAAAACATTCACTTCGTTCATGTTGCGCCTCCCTCTAAAATCCAAGTATTCCAAGTACTGATGAAATGCCTGCCATCATTACTCCTGCCACTATTCCCTTAAGTGCCGAGTTCATTGTTGATGAGTCGGCTGCCTGATATGCCTGAGCAAACTCCATTACATTCTTTGCAAGAATGATTACTCCGATTGCACCGATTATTGCAAGCACCAGTGTTTTTAAGTTATCAAGTGGTTTTGTTACTGAGCTTGCATCACTTGCTGCAAGCACGTTGTTTACATCCACCACTGTCATAAGGGTTGCACCTGAAATCACAGCCATTATGTTTTTTCTTTTAATGTTTATTTTTTCTATAATCTTTCTCATTTTCTTTCTCCTTATCTTTCTTGATATTTTTTTAATTTATCCTTCATTTCCTCAACGGATGTTTCAGGCTTTAGGTATTCAAGCAGATATTCAGGTCTTACATTCATTTCAAGTGCCTTACCTGCTTCCTTAAGCTGTTCTTCTGAAAACTCCATTGTGCACAGTCTTGTTGTAAGTTCTTCTCTTAAGTCTTCATCATTTTCCCTGCTCTCCATCTGAAACTCGTTTTCCTGTAATGCTGCAATCTCCTGTGGTGACAGGTCTATGATGTTGACATTTTCTCCTGACCTTTCAATCTCCTTAATCTCTCTTTCACTGTATAGCTTTAATCCGTCCCTGATTTTATTGCCCTTTCTTATGTTGTGAGTGTAAGGCTTTGCCCCACCGTCCTCTGTCTGCTTAAAGTTTTTGTGGTCAAAGGGCCAGTACTTTTCATCAAATATTGGATTAAATCCTTTTATGAAAATGAGACAGTTTTTGTTATCCATGTTTCTTACCTCATCAGGATTCATTAGAGACCTTCCAAGAACGTCATAGTTTCTTGATGCACTTCCGTGCACTCCTCTTGTTTCACCTGTTGACCTTTTGTCAATGGTGCTCTTTCCAAGCAACTCTGAAATGTACTCATGAGTTGATTTCTCATTGCCTCCAAGATAAACAAGAGTGTCACAGTTTCCGGTAATGGTCTCCCAGGTATCCTTGAACAGTGCCTTTATCTGTGCAAGGTTCTGAATGATTATCACGGCACTTATTTTTCTGCTTCGCATTGTTGAAAGAAGTGAGCAGAAGTCTTCTGGGAGTGCAACATTTGAAAATTCGTCCATCATCAGTGTTACATCAATGGGCAGCTTTCCTCCAAACTTAAAGTCTGCCTGATAATAAAGTTCCTGAAACAACTGTGTGTAAAGCATTCCCACAATGAAGTTGTAGGATTTGTCTGAATCAGGAATTACACAAAACAGAGCTGTTCTCTTTTTTCTGTTTCTTTTTGTTCCAATTCCAAGTTCCTCAATGTTCAGGTCATCCTTTGACAGTATTCTCAAGATTTGTGGATTTTCTAACAATGCCAATCTTGAGTTTGCAGAAATGATGATTGACCTTACCGTGTCTCCTGCACCTCTTACAACCTTCATGTACTGTCTGTATGCCGGATGATATTCCCCAAGGGGACTTGTTTGAGCAAGCTTCTTCATTCTAATTGTCAGTTTTGAATCCTTCTTGTCATTAACCTCTGCCTCCGACAGCAGCTTTAACACTGTCTGAAAGTTCTTTCTGTTAGGTGGCATTTCAAGCCATACATAATAAAACAACGCCTGCAGAAGCATCCCTTCCGCATGTTCCCAGAATGGGTCAGTTGGGGCTGATTCCTTTGGCGTTGTATTGCTGATTAGATTTGTGACAAGCTTTATCACATCATTTTCAGTTCGTATGTAATTGAATGGGTTGTAACAGTCAGACCTTGCCATGTCTATGAGATTGAGCACCTTTACGTTGTAACCGTTTTTCATAAGCATTCCTCCGGTTGCCCTTAAGAGCTCTCCCTTTGGATCGGTTGCGATGAAGGATCCCTTTGGCATCATCTGCATTATGTTTGGTTTTACAATGTAAAATGTTTTTCCTGCACCGGAGCCTCCGATTACAAGCATGTTGTTGTTTAATCCCGTAACCTTTATGTCAGTGCTCATTCTCACGTGTTTACTAAGTATTCTGTTCTTTTCATCAGTCTTGTCACTGATTGATTTGTTTACCTGCTTTATGTTTGCAAAGCTTGCAGTACCATACTCCCTGCCATGCATGAGATTTCTCCTGCCTGTAATGTAAATGAGTACTACCATTGCATAAATGAGTGTTCCAACTGCCATTGCCTTAAAGGTATGTGCAGTAAAATAATTGTCAAATGGATGTGCAAGTGCTTCATTTAATCTGTCAAGCAATGTCATTACATCCATTCCCTTTTTCCACACACCACTTATGATGTATGAAATGTACAGTACAAAAAGTTCTCCTGTTATCAGAAAAGGAATTAACGTTTTGTTATCTCTTTTTGGCATCTGGCTTCATTGCCCTTTCCTGATTTTTCTTCATTGTCTGCTTTCTGTTTGCTGCCTGCTTTTTCTGTTTTTCCTTTTCCCTGTCTCTTTGTCTGTTTGCTCTCTTTCTTATCTCCTTTTCAACCTTGTCATAATGGTTATTTCTTAATTCCTCGCCACGCATTTTGCCTGCCGGCTTTTTATTCCTGTCAAGAAGTTCATATTCCTGATCCTTGTTTAAAAATGTAAGAAATGTTTTTCCATTGTTTATTGTAATTATGTCTTCCTTCTTTATTGCAAGATACCTGACATTTTCTCCAAATGTACCGGGAACCCTTGTTAGGAAGTAATCCTTATTTTCACCTGCTATTAGCTTTGTTGAAATGGTAATGTCTGTCTTATCAAGATTGTTAATGTTTTCGTTATACTTAATGTTTCTTGCAGCATTATCCATTTCCTTTTTTCTCTCTGCGGTTAAGGATACAGGTGTCTGTGGCAAAAGATTTTTCTTTTTTAGGTAATCCATTGTTTTCTTAACATTTCCCTCTCCGTTTTTTACATACTCTGCAATGTCTTCAAGTCTGCCGTTGCCAAGCTTCTCGATTAATGCATTGATTCTTGGAGTTGCCTCCACCGGAAAAATATACTCTGTCATTCCGTCACCCTTGTTTATGTCAGGCATCTTTGAATATAAAATGCCATATTTCTTTGCCATTTTCTCAAACTCCCTTACATCATTTTCTTTTATCTGCAGTACCTGAAGATTTCCGCTGTTCTTAAGCATTTTTCTAAGGCTTGTCTTTCCCTGTGTCTTTTCGTGATTTAATAATCCCACTATGAATATGGTAAGATTCTTTGCCTCTCTTATGGATGAGCCCGTCACATCAAGACCAAGTTTTATGCCGTCATATCCAAATCTTAGCATTTGTATTGCTTCCATTATTTCATCTGCCATTAACATTTCGCCTCCTTCCCGCTCATCTTATTAACATTTATGGCAATGTCTATTATCACTGCCATCCTGCCTGCATCCTTCTTGCTGTTTATTATTGAGTTAAGCTGCCTGTCTGAAAGTCCACTCTTGATTGCCCTGTTAATCTGTTTTAGCTGTGCAACCGTAAGTTCCCCTGCTGACAGCTTCTTTACAAGACTGTCGTTATATTTCTTTGATAGAAATATCTTTTTCAGCAAACCAAACTTTTCCTTTGGTTTCTCTATTTTTTCTATTCTTATTCTTTCAGATTTTTTTCTTTTATCCTTTGCATTTTTATATGCACACTCAAAATCCTGATTCATTTTTGCCTCCTTTCCTACTTTGCGACATTGTGTCGCAAAGTTATTTTTCTTGTTCTTTTCACTTTGCGACATTATGTCGTGAAGTTGTCTTTTCCTATTCTTTTCACTTTGCGATATCATGTCGGGAAGTTATCTTTTCCTGTTCTTCCCGCTTTGCGACATCGTGTCGTAAAGTTTCTTTTTTTGCCCTATATTTAATGTCCTTCAAAATTGTATAAGACGTACTCATATCATTTTTCAATGCCTTAACTGTTTTATTACACTCATCAATTAATGCTTGATAGTATGCTTCCAATTTTTCAGCTTCCTTATATGTAATGTCATTGTGTTTTAATACTTTCTTTGCTTCTTCTACAAGATTGTTTTGCCTCTCAAAGGTCTTGTCACCTAACTTATAAAAAACTGCTGCCTGTTTTTCCTTTTTAATTATATTTACTGCTTCAAAGATTTCCTTATGTTTTTGATTTTCCTCAACCAAAATCTTTTTTGCCTTGTTTGTTGTCTGAATCCTTGCCTTTATCAGATTCTGTGATTCTTCTAAATCTTCCTTTGTCTTTATATCATAACGTGAAAGAAATAAATATTGTTTCTGCAAAATGTTCAACTTTTTAATGTCATCCTTATATTTATAGTTATTGGAATATGAATGTTTCCTAATTTTCTTTAACTTATAAAGCATGGCAAAATACTGTTTCTGCAAGCCTGTAAGTTTCTTCTTTTTTACATGTCCTCTGTAACTTTTTATCCTTAATGGTTTTGGCTCGATTACAGGTTTATATCCTGATATGCTTTTTTCTAATATTCTTTTTTTAATCATTTCTTCAGAATAATCCTCTCCTAAGGTTTTAAGTCTTCTAAACCTTTCCATGCCCTTTGGTTTCACTGAAATGTATTTGCCATACTTTACCTCATAATCCTTTTCTTCCAGCATTTGTATAAACATGTTAAAATCCGTTGCTGCAATTATGCATTCATCAACATCTTTTTTTATCTGCTCATTCCATGCAAAAGGTCCGTTTTTATATTCATCCCACTGTTTTTCATTGTCACTTTTTGGAGTTCTTTCTAATGTGTGAAGTCCGTGTTTCTCACATATTTCATCTACCAAAGGTTGAATCTGTCTTTCCCAGTCTCCCTTTTCATATCTGTATTTGTAGCCATCCGTGAACCTCACGCTGTTCAGATGATGTGACCGTGAATGTGATTGGTGTCACTAGAACGGAATATACCGCCTCATAATTATCTGCCAAATACCTATTAACAAACTCCTTTATAATCTCAAATGCTGTATCCGGATTTGTTTCACCTTCCTCAAATGATATAATCAAATGATATGCTTGCCTCTTGTCAGTTTTCCCATATATTTCCTTTGTATTTCTCATACACTCATATGCGTTTTCTACCATGCAGTTGACAGCGCCCACATATAATCCATTCATTGTTTTTCACTTTTTGTAATGTAATTTAATCCGGTTTTTAAGTGATATGTTTCAGAATTCATATGTGGATTAATATGAAGAATTTTGCTTATGGCCATTTTCCTTTAAAAGAGCCTCCACTTTCTCATTCAAAATTCTCATATATTCCATTAATCTTGCCTTGTCAATTTCTGAATACAGTCCACTATTATTATTCTTTACTACCTGATTAATGTTGTGACCTATGTAGTTGATTTCATTGGCAAGTTTATAAATTGCTTTTATGAATTCCGGATCCATATTTTTTCCAGCTTTGTTGCATATCTCACATAGGAAGAAAAGTTCATGTTCTTTTTTCCTGCTTCACTCATGATTTTTTTGCATTCATTTTCTGTAAGACGTACCCTCTTTGTTACGTCCTTGTTTTTCTTTTTCAATATAATCACCTTCTTTTTTCTCTATATTTCCGGACGATGCGTTGTGGATTTGTATATTGCAAGATACGCATTTGTAGCTACAAATGCATTCTTGTTAGGGAGTGCCCTAATACCCCTTATCTTGCCAGCTTATTATTTTTATCTTCCACCCGATTCAGGTTTGGCTCCTTAAAGTTTAAGTATTCAAGATTTGCCTGATACTTAACACTTTTGTTAAATTTAATGGTATCCTTTACTTTCATGCTAAAATATTCTTCTCTTTTAGGTCCAACAATAATGTGGTCTAAAAGTGGAATACCTATCATGTCGCAGGCACCTATAATCCTAGCAGTTGTTACTATGTCATCTTTGGAAGGTGACAGAATTCCCGATGGATGATTATGCAAAACCATTATGTTTGATGCATTTGATAGTATTGCTGATTTCAATATGTCTCTTGGAACAGCCAACGACTGATTGACTGTCCCAATACTTACCACATTAAAATTAATGGGTTGGAGTTTTGAATTGAAATTAACAACACAAAGCATTTCTCTATCCATGTTCCTTATAAAATCTCCCACAACTTTGGAAGCTTTTTCTGGAGTGTCAAGCTGCTCCTCTGTAATAAGTGGCACATCCTTTACAAGCCTTATGGATACCTGATTAATCTGTTTTCTTTCCATCACTTACCACCTCTATGCTAATAAAGATTTCATCATCTTCTTTTAAGTCTTCTACTATGTCTTTGATTATTCCAATCATATCTTCAATTTCCTTTACTTCAATTCTCTTACTCATTTTTCTACCTAGCCTTTCCTTCTTCAATCTGATGTGTCTTATCTTGAATATCATCAGAAATTTTTCTATCAAACTTATCTGTTGCAAGTCTTAATGTTCGTGCTTCCTTATCATAGTGGTAAACCTGATTTGATAATCTTTCTTCAATGCTTACCTGCTCCATATTGACTTCGTAAACCATATCTGCAAGTTCATCTGCATCTCCAAACTTGTCACTAATAGCTATTACCTCATGTACTGATAAGGTAAAATATAGAGATCTGAATCAATTTGCTGAGACAAGTCGTGAAGATTATCTTCATAAAGCATTGCTGCCGCACCAAATAATCTTGCCTTGTTTGTAATAACATACATTGATTTTTCGTCAGGTGTCTCATTCATCATATTTTTAAACTCTTCATCTTCCGGCATATATTCCCCATCTTCTCCAAAAATGATTTCACCAATAACCTCAGCCATATTTCTAACCTCTGATGGAAAAATTCTGTTTGTATTTTCTTTTGCAAGTTCATACAATTCCGGCTCACTTTTCCCGATTTTTTCAGCAAACTCGTTTGTAATGATATTTGTGTATAATCCATTACTGTCTGTTCCCACATTCCAGCGGTAAACGATTGCTAAATCTTCAAATTCCCTATTTGGAACATTTTCAAGTAATTCCTTGTTCTGCTCTGCATTTACCAGTGTGAAAATAATGTTTTCGTCCACCTTGCTAAAATCAAGTCCTTTATGCAATGGTGATTTTTCAAAGCTTTCGATTGCCTCTGTAAATTTGTCACTTAAGGATTCCATTACGCCCTGAAAATCTCCCGTTCTTTCATAATTTTCATAAATGTCCTGTACGGATATTGACGGCGATGCAAAATCATTTTCCGGTAGATTCAGCAATGACATCTGGTCAACCTGCTTATTAACTTTTGTTACCTCTCTTATAATCACTTTTGCGTCCTTGTATTCATCTCCAAGATAATTTTTAAATTCATTTTCAACCTTCTGTTTAAATTCTTCGTAATTCATCATTATTTTTGTCCTCCTGTTTGATGTAATTTTTGCAAAAATAAAACGCCAATAAACGAACTTAACTTACTTAGTTCATTTTTGGCGTTTTATTGTTTGCTTATTAAATTGTTATATATCAGCCCTAGGTTTCTGATAGGTATATATTATCATGAAAATTAATAATCTCCTAAAAGTAGGAGTGTTAACTTTAAGTTTTTTTTACAGTATGAATGTTAAAATTACTTAATTTTATGTAAATGTTTATAAGTGATCAATTTATAGATTACTCTCTGATGCTATTCTGTTTTCCACCAAAAGTATATTTTACATAAAATTTCAATCAAATACCTCTAAGCTTATTTTTGTCAATATCACCTCCTAACATCTTTTGATTTTTTACATATGATTTTAGTATTCTCTGTGATAAATTCCATAATTTTTTTGAAACAGCATATGTTGATTCACTTATTTCTTTCTGAAGTTTTTCTTCTATTATTGGAATATATACATCATTCAATAAATCTTCAACTTGAACCCTTGCTCTTGAAGATGATGAACCTGTAGATAATCTAACAATCTGTTTGATAACCCACTCATTTTGAAGTATAGCACAAATAACATATTTATTTTCTTCAGATATATAGTCATTATCCTTATATACTATTCTATATATTTCTTTTGACATAATACCAAAAGGATTTACTGGTGGTGCAATAGCCACTCGGTTTATTCTTGGATTAATCCTTGTAAATAAAATGTCTCCTTCATAAAACATATGAAATGAATCACCTATATCTTTTCCTTTCACCTTCCTTATATTTGTTATGCTCCCCGTTTGTGGTGAAATATCCGGAACTTCTAAATAATTATAAATACTATTTTCTTTTACAGAAATACTCTCATTTATAACAGAACATACTTTCGACAAAGGTATTACTTTATCATATAATTGTTCTAGTTTCTTTTTATCTATTTTATTTAATAAATAATTTGCGTCAATACGATAATCAGTTATCATATTTTGTTCTATCCAGCCACATTCACCTTCATTGGAAGTAATTTTAATTCCATCAAAAACCGCATTTGTCATATATTCAAACTCCTGTAAATCGTTTTTATCTGTCTGCTTATATGATTTTTTTCCTTGTTCATAACCTATTTCATTTGCTTTTCCTAAAAAAACAAACCCAGGAGAACTATATTCTACACTATCACTTTTTTTTCTCAAACCCAAAATGCATGTTTTTGAAACTGAACCACCAAACGGTATAAACGCACCCTCTGGAAGAGATATACTTAATAACAAATCAGTCTTACTTAATAACCATTTTCTAAAATATAAATATTTTTTATTATTTAACAACCCTTCTGGAAGAACAATGAACATATCATATCCTGGTTTAAGTGCTTTAATGCTTTTTTCAACAAACAATATATCCAATTCTTCACTGTCCTTACCTATTCCCAGTTCGTATTTGTCTAAAATATCTCTAAATGAATACGGAATTGTAAATGGTGGATTTGCTAGAATTAAATCGAAATAGTTATCTGGTATTTTATCGCTGCTTAAAGTATCTCCTTGATAAATATTGTTCCAACCGTCTCCATGCATAATCAAATTAATTTTTGCTAAAACATGTAAATCATAATCGGCCTCATGCCCCCATAAACACTTATCAATTAAATTTTTATAACGATTATGACCTTCTACTTCTGAATAGCCCATTGTGTTTATCTTTGCATTTACATGATTAAATGCCTGAATCAAAAAGCCTCCAGAACCACAAGCTGGGTCTAATATTATATCACCTATATTAGGGTCTGCAAATTTAACCATAAAATCCACAATTTCTCTAGGTGTAAAATATTGATCAAACTCTCCACGTAATGTACTTTTAAGAAATATTTCATAAACAGTTCCTTTTATATCATCTCCAGTTCCTAAAAAAGAAAATGGTTCAAGGTCTTTTATTATATGTTTTATGCATAATTCATCAGAAATAAGTATCTGTTCATTTTCGTCTGTATATATACTTGGGTACTTTATCTTTGCATCTTCGAACAACTGTTTAAACATATCAATTTCTGAGATATTATTGACTTTTGCTGCTGATAAAATATATTCACTAGTAAATCTATTATTTCCTTCGCCCGCTTTTACCCTACGTTCTTCATTCATCTTGATTAACAAAATTTTAGTCATTTCTCTAAAAGATTGATCACTTCTAATTAATCCTCTTTTTTCAATGATTTCTTTACAATTTTGAATAACTTTGTAAAGTTCTCTTGAATTATGAAGAGTGAACAAAATGCTCTCAACTTCCCTCAATTCAATATCTTTTAGCGGTGCCTTCTTTGACTTATCAATTGTTCGCAAAAGCTGAGCTCTTGAAGGAATCTCTACACTTCTTTGACCCGAATATGTATCCGTCACCACACTATCTATTCCATTAGTTACAACTGCTATCATTGCCTGTGGTGTATCTACCAGTTTTGCATAACTAACTACCTGTAATACATCTTTCTCTGCTAGCGATTTACTTGGTCTTTTTGCATCTATGACCATTTCCACTTTACCATTTATGATAATTTCAATATCCGAAAACACCGTTGTTTTTTTCGTTCCAATATGAACTTCTATCGGATGTTCATATTGAAATTCTTCTTTTGAATATCCTAAACTTTCTAAATAAGGTATTAAAACCTTTACTTTCATATCTTCTTCAGACTTTACCACGTCAGAAAAATTTTCTACATTCTTTATGCACCATTGTCTGATATCCATAACTATTTCTCCTCCAAATGCGCAATAATTTCTTTCATAAATATATAATTACTTAAAATTGCTTTCCCCACATCACTTATATGGTTAATATCCATATTTTTTATCCATTTTTCTTCAAAATTTTTTAAAGTATTATCAGGAAGTAATTCAATAATGTCTGAACTTTTAAAATTAATATCTATAATATTATGTGCTAACTTGTTTCTCATATTTATTAAACACACAAAACAATCATAGGATAAAAATGTTAGTTTCTTTATTGTTTTTGACTCAATTTCAAAATCAAATGCTGATATGGCTTTCTCTTTTTTGTCTATTTTTATGAATTGATTGATTGTTAATTTCTGTTGAATTTTTTTTTCATTATATTTCCATGTTTCCTGTTTTATTGAATATGTATCATATTCGATAAACTTAATTTCACTGCCTAGCCACCCAACATAAAATGCTAATCTGTTTTTTATTTTATTATCTAAATTTTCCCATTCTTTAGAAATAATTTCTCGAATAATATTTTCAAAGCTATTATAATAAATAAGAAACTTGTATATTATTACTGCATCATTTTGCTCTTTAATCTCATGTGAATTCCCCATAAACTACACTCTTTCTAATTGTTTATTATTTCATTAACTCTTTTTATTCTAGAATTAACATTTGTTGTTGTAGATGGCGATTTTTCTAAAGATTCTTGAATAATATTATCATTCTCTATTTCATTGCTTTTTTCCATAATTTTTTTAGGATTCAAGACAGCAAAATGAATACACGCATCAACCATATATTGTTTATGTGAATTACTTGAAAATCTAATTAATAACTGTATTGTTTGTTCTATAATTTTAAGTATATTTTCTTTTTCCAACTTAATTTGTTTTGTTTGCAATTTATATAAAACATCATTTATCATCTCTCTTGGTCTTGAATTATATCCTATAACTTTATTAGTATTATCATCTGTACAAACGAAATAGGCAATGCTTCTATAAAATCTACCATAATCTTCATACCTTTTTATATCATTCTTTGAAAATACCAATTTATAATCTGATGAATTTACATTTTCTCTAACATAATCTTCAATAATTTTTAAAGCTTCTGAGTGATATACAGCCTTTCTTATTTCATTTACTTTTAATTTTTCTGCACCTTTGTTTAATCTTGAAAATATATCATATTTCGTAAATTCAGGCGAATTTGCAGTTATAACATAAATATCCAAAACTGAAGAAAGCATTTCATTTGTTAGTGTAGAATGTTCTTCTTGAATAGTTGCAAAATCTTGATTTCCAAACCAGTCTTTATAATATTCTAGTGATTTTTCTTCCAAACGAAATTTGTTTTGTATAAAAGATTTTATTGTTGAAAGCCTCTGCTTTCCATCTACTACCTCATAACTATTCTCTTCTAGTATATTTTCTCCTGGAACTTCTACAACATATATAGGCGGAACTATTATTCCCATAAATAACGATTCTATAAACGCTGTCTTTTTTGCCTTGTCCCAGATAACATTTCTTTGATATTCTGGATCCAACAGTAACTTATTTCCTTGTATTTTTTGATATATTTCCAATATTGACCATGTTTGTTTTACAATTTTAGTTGCTTCCAGCAATTCTCTCTTTTTTTCATAATTATCTTTTTCAGCCTTCTCATCATTAGCAACGTCTTCATTTTCAGCCAATTGTATATCTACATTATACTCAACCTCTCTATTATCATTGTCATTTATTTTATTTTCCATATTAGTTACCTCATCATTTTTTACACAATTTATATACTAGGTAATCATACCATATTTTTATAAAATACACTAATCTATATTAAAGATATTTATAATTTTCCCCACCACCACAATTCTCCAATTATCTCCTTTTCCATTATCGCAGGTAGAAAGCATCAGCATCTGTTCCCCATACTTAGGCTTTTTCCCCGTATTCCACATACTATACTCTAACACCTTCTCCACAAACTCATCATAATCCTTCTTATCCCTTGCCATTGCAAACTTCCAGTACTCAAATTCCTTTATGTTCACACTCATAACGGCAAATACTTTGTATTCTTTTTTTTTATTTGTGGTCAAATATATCTTTCTGTGTCTATCGAAAAAATTCTTATTATTATACTGTTCCAGTGCTCCAAACATTTTTCCATCGTTTATGTTATGACCATAAATGATCAGGTTATCAGATTTCTCTAAGTCACAATACGCACTTAAATATGGTGTTCCGTAATAACTGTAATTTTTGTTAAAGTCATGTTTTAGATAATAATCCGGATTATCCCTTGTCTGCATTATAGGATAACTTATGCTAGTTCCCGGTACTTCCAAGTATCCAATGCAGTCCTTGTTTTCTTTTTTAAGTTTTTTCACGTTTATTGTCCTGTCTTTTTTCTCTGTCACACTTTCCTGTATTTTCTTAAATCCATTCTCGCTTTTCTTCTCTGCTTCTTTTTCCTTTAAAAAAGGGACGGCTGCAATCACGGCCATCCCCACTAAAAGAAGTAACAGAGATATTTTAGTTATCTTCTTCATTTTTCTTCTCCTGTTTGAAATTGTATTTTGACTTGTCCTTTGCTCTCACATATACAAAACATCCAAGTGCCATTAATAATGAGATAAGTGAAATCATCATTCCTGCAGTCTTTCCCTTGATGCCTGTCTGCGGTGTGTCAGGTACTTCAGGAATTCTTTCATCAACCACTGTAAGCTTCTGAAGCTTTCCTGTGTCCTTTATCTTGATTTTCTTATCCTTTGCAACCTTGTAATGTTCAGGTGCTTGGGCTTCCTTAAAGGTATATGTTTCTCCTGCCTTTAGGATTCCTTCAATGAGTTCAGCGTTTTTACCGGTTGTGAATTCGTAAACCATCTTACCCTTGCTGTCATACACCTTGTACTTTGCACCGCTAAGCTGCTTCTTTGTGTCTGATGCAGTCTTGTTAAACTGAACCTTTATTGTGTCATCAGTCATGCTTACCTTCTGTAATCTACTGTCATCTGCCACAGTAAACTCTATGCTTGTTGCAGTTGCATAACCGTCTCTTGGCTGTTTTTCAGTTAAAACATATGTCTTACCTACTGCATACTTTCCTTCAATCACGTGGCTTTCTTCCGTTGAAACCCATTCATCCATTACAACTCCTGTTTCCTTATCAGTTACCTGCATGTGACATCCTGAAAGTTCCCTTCCGTTTGTAATGTCCTTCTTTGAAAATTCAAGTTTTGTAGTGTCATCATACATGACCACCTGATTAGCAATATTTTCCTTGAAGCTGTATCCACTCTTAATATAAACCTTTGTCCTACAATTATTGCTACCACTTTCAACAAGCTTGAATGTAATGTCATCTGCAGTTACAAATCCATCTGCAGGTCTTGTTTCAGTTAACGTGTATTCCTTATCCTTAAGAAGTCCATAGATTTTTAATGCATAATCGTTGTCTTTTTCGACATGAACGTTGGAATATCCCATTTCCTTAAGATTTTTATTTAACTTAACTGATGAAATGTCACCTGAAACCCAGCTTACGATTTCGTTGCCATTTTCATCACTTACCCTTAAATGGCAGTCCTTAATCTCCACAGACGATGCAATCATTCTCTTGCTGATTACTGTTTCAGTCTGGTCTTCCTTAACCATTACCCTTGCTGAAACTGTTGCTGTTTCCTGATTCTTGTATTCAAGGTGAACCTCATGCATTTCCCTGTCAATGTAATAACTGTCACTTACACTTTCCTCAAGGAAATAGTAATTGCCTGAATTTAATGACTCATTAATGAGTTTTCCCTGCTCATCAACCTTGCCGTAGCCTTCATCCATTACCGGCACATTAAATGGTACCTTGGCAACACCATTTTCATCTGTTGTGACTGTGGCAATTTTCTCACCTGCCTTTACAATAACATTTCCCTTTCGGTCATAAATGTTGTCCCTTGAATAGAATCCAAACACTGCATTTGCAATAGGATCTCCTGTTCTTGAATCCTGCTTTTCAAGAATAATGTCAGTCTTTACAAGGTTATTGTAAACATCAAGTTTTCCTTCCTTTGAATTTTCAGAAACATCAAGTACATATTCATCATCCTTGTTATTCCACTTAAAGCTTAAGTCCCATGATGCCTGTTTTGGAAGAACGTAACCGTACCTTGTCTTTACTTCCTTCAATGTGTATTCACCAAGTGGAACACTTAATGTCATTGTGCCGTCAGCATTTACAGTGTAGTTGCATATGCCATTACAGTCATTTGTAAACTCTGCCTTTTCACCTGTAGTAATTGTTGCCACAACTGAATCCTTATTAAAAAGTACTGTTCCCTGATTGTCCTGTGACATGATGTCCTCTTTTGCAGTAAGTTCAAACACAACACCGTTAAGCTTTACATCATCATAATCAAATGGATTTACATTAATCTCTGTTGTTTTGTCAGTGCTGCTTAATGCTTCTTGCACCTTGTTTGAAACTTCATCAGTCTTGTCTGATGTATTATCGTCTGTTTTATTTGCTTCAGCACCACTTTCATCATTTCTGCCACATAACTCCGGTCCCATTTTATCCAATGTAAACTTTCCGTAAGTCACATCATTGTAATACTCACACTCTGTATAAAGGTATTCATTTCCAAGCTCATCCTTCATTGTCTTGTATGAATTGCTGTTTATTACAACTGTTACAGGACTCTTGTTTACCTTGTATCCTTCCGGTCCCTCGATTTCGTATACCTTGTATGTTCCTGCCTTAAGTTTCTCATAAGTAATGATTTCTCCTGTTTCATCTGTTACAAATCTGTCAACGACCACCATTTTGTTTCCATTGCTGTACTTCTGTGTCACAAGTGTCTCATTGCCATCTTCCTCCACCTTGTAAATCTGATATGTTGTGCCTTTCTTTAATACTGTCTGATGTGTTTTTGAATCCTTCTTCACGATTTTTAAGTATGCCGTAAATTCAGAATTGTTTAATAAGTACTGATAAGTCTTACCGTTTTCAGTTACATTCACATAAAAGTCAGGACATTTTTCAGTATTGTCTGCTCCAATGGTCTGATGTACAACATATGTACCATATGGTAACTGCTTTGACTTGGCATAACCGTTTAAGTCTGTTGTTAAGATGTCTCTTTCAGTTGCCTTTGCCTTGTCATAAGAGCCTGCACTTGCAAGATAAATCTGAAACTGTGCACTTTTTTCAAATGGTACAATGCCTGCAGTTCCGTTACCCATGCCCTTGATGATTGCCACATCACCCTTGATTGGCTTTTCTGAAACCTGCTTTTCAACTGAATTGTATTCTGCAGTGAACTTGGCACCGTCAGCTACAATGTCATACACCTTGTCATTCTTAAGATATCCCCTTGGTGGTGTGATTTCCTTTAGATAATAAGTCTTTCCACATCTTATGTAGTCTGTTTCAAACTGGTAATTCTTGTCTGTTGTATATGACTTAATTAACTTTGTGCAGGCTGCATCTGAATATACACCATACACTGCACCTTCAAGTGTTGCATCACCCTGAGCAGTCTTGCCTGTTTCTTCATCAATCTTTACGGCTGTTAATTTTACCTTCTTGTACTTGTCCTTAAGAACAGGCTTGTATGCAAGCTTATAGTTGCTATAAGTTCCTTCTGCTGTTTCAGGCCACTTGCCATCACTGTTTCTTGTCCAGGAATCAGCCTTCTTAAGTGTAACAGTTACCTTGCCATCAGACTGACTTGTCATCTTGTTTGAACCTGAATCAACTACAAAGGAATTTAAGATGTTGTCATTACCTGATGAAATTTCCTCAATTATGTAATTGTTTGAAATGTCATCCATCTGGTCCTCAATATCTTTCTTAATTAACTTTTCGGCTCCTGATTTAGATAAGTCTGATGCATAATCATATCCTTGATCATCCATCTCATCTTTTATTTTCTTTTTATTATCCGATGTCATTTCATCTAATAACTTCTTTTCAACATAAGCATAAGATTTCGCATAAATTTTGTAAGTAAATCTAAAAGTAATCTTTCCATTTTCATCTGTTTTTACTTCCTGACTAAACTTGGAAGCACCATCTTCAACATCGCCTGTCACTGTGTCTCCTTCACCGTTATAGTTATAAGAATACAGTTCTTTTACATTCTTGGCCGTAAATTTAAAAGTTACTCCCGAAAGCCCCTTGCCATCTTCATCATTCTTCTGTAATGTAATTCTTTGTCTATAGTAATCACTATCAGATGTAGTTTTAAATGGAATGTCTTTCTTGTCAGATACAATTTCCAATAATTCCTGAACTTCATCTTCATCTGTCTTATTACTATATTTCCATTTGATAATGTTGCATGTTACTGTCGCTGAAATGTCAAAAATATCTGAATAAATATTGTCATTTGCATAATATCCTGTATTATTTTTAACCTGCTTTATGACATTCTTTAAATCTGATTCGTCTGATTTTCCTTCTTCAACGCTCCATATGAGACACTGTGCATAAACCCATGCTTTATTGCTTGATTTCTTTTTTGAGTGATACCAGTACCCAATCTTTGCTTTTAAAGCATCAGACTTATTTTTGCTATCACTTGAAATAGTAGCGTTAGATGCAACATAAATGTAACCGGTATGACATGCTTTACCAAGGTCTAAGCAGAAAACGTCATTATCTCCTACTTTTGTTTTTACCCACGTTCCACCTTCACTTTTATTTCCAATGTTTACAGTTCCAAGTTTTCCTAAGCTTTCAATACTTGCTGTTCTTTTTTCTCCATCACTTGCAGCATTTACATATGTGATTGGTATTGCAGTCATTAACGTAATCATTGCTAATGCTCCTGCAATAATTCTTTTTACTCTCTTTATCATTTTCCTAACCTCCAAAAAAATAACGCCAAGAATGAAATCTACATTTTGCCTTGTAGATTTTTCTTGGCGTTTGTTTATTTTTATTAAATTGTCTTTCCTAGGTCTGACACGTTTAGTTTAACATAAAGGTTGATTAACTCCTAAAACCATAAGTGTTAAAGTAACATATTTTTTACACTGTGACTGCGAAAATAATGTTTGAACATAAAAACACTTCCTGACATAATGTCGGGAAGTGTTTAATATAATCTTTGCTAATCAATTAAATAAATATCAATATATTCATTATTTTTTATATACATTGTAATTTATACAAACATTAACTATCAAACAAGTTAAATTCACGCTGTAAAAAAGATTCTAAAAATAATGCTTGTCTCTCATCTTTTTTTCTTTCAAGAAAAGGAGCATGATTAACAATAATTACTTTCCTACTCCATTTTAATTTATTATCTTTCAAAAATTTTCTTGCTATTCTGTTATCTCTTTTTTTCAAATAATCAAAAGCTATATCTGGACTTGGATAATTTGTCTTTCCTCCAACAAGTCCATATTCTTTTTCGTCATACTCAAAAAATTTAATATAAGAAAAAAAATGATATTTTTCATTACCTTGTTCATCTGTATATTCTTTCTTAATTTCAGAAAAACGAGTTCTTTTATCAGGAATATTAACACATCTAAATGAAGAATTTTTTTATCCTCTTTTAACTCTTCTAATTTCTTTTGTATAAATTCTTTAGTATAGAATTCAAATTCTAAAGTCATGCTATTATATGTAATGTCAAACTTTTTACTTTTTTCTGAGAATACCAATCTATATATACCTCCTAATATTTAAATTTACCTCTATTTATTTTGTCTTCATCTCTTGCACCAGCTGGTCCAAATCCTCAACTTCCCCAAACAATGATACCCAGTTTAGCATCTTTCCATCATAATAACAGGCTATTGCTCCACTTTTATAATTGTCCCCAAGAAGATTTAAGTAATGACCTTTGCTTCCTTTCCAGCCTTCACATGCATCTTTTGCGGTTCTATATCCATCTGCAATATTTTCTCCATTTATGAATAGATATGTTTCTACACCTAGATTATTATATTCTGTAGAATTATCAACTCGAAGTTCTGTTTTCAATATTCCGTATTTGTCTTTAAAATAATTATTTGTTGTAGACATAAACCCATCATGGCTGAAATTCTTCGCTATTGCTTTTGCTCTTATCATTGCCACCTGATAGATTTCTTCTGACCATTTGAGTTCAGGAATACCTCTTGTCTTTCGATACTGATTCTGAATTACAAATGCCTGCTCTGCAGCATATCTTTCGTAGAATTTTGCATCATGCTGTGCATTCTTTTTTATCTTTATCAGTAATTTGGGACTCTTTATTGTCTTTGCCTTTGACCAGACTCCATAAACTTTCTTACCATTAACCTTTTTATATGCTCTAATCTTAAACTTAACCTTTGTTTTCTCTGCTAAATGAGTAAATGTGTACTTATTCTTTTTAGTGTCTTTTTTCTTATTCCACTTTTTAGTTGCAACACCGTATGTATATATCTCATAGCCACTTGCCCCTTTTACCTTTTCCCAAGTTACTTTAATTCCGTATTTATACTTTATGTTTTTAAAGCGCATATTCTTTGCACTTACCAGGCCTTTATAATATCTATAGTCGGTTTTCGACTTGACTGATTTAACTTTTCCAACACTGACTTCTTTGGCGTTTATTGTTGTTGGAATCGAAAAAACTAATGCTACAAACAGTAACATTATAATGGCTTTCTTAAAATGCTTAATCATAGGGCATTCCTCCTTGATGTCTTTAGTTGTATTCTGCTACTCTTATTAAACATAATGTTATTTTGAACATTGTAAAGGTTAACATTAATATTAGTTTTGCCACTAACAACATAATCGCAACTATATTTTCACTACTATCATTAACAATTTTACCATAAAACCAAATACATTTTTAATCATTTCCATAATTTTGTTTCTCCTTTACGAATACATATCATGATTTACTCTTGACGCATAATAACCTTGAATTGTTGATGGTGCATTGAATAATGATGCCAGCAAATATTTTTTATAATTTTTAACATTCGTTGTATTCTTGCTTAGACATTCTAAAACATACTCAATGTGAGTAAACGTTAACTTTAATAACTTCGATTTTACAACCTCCTTTGGGAACTTATTGCTGGCAACAACAATGTAATCATTGTTGCTTACTGCAGTTTCTGCTATAAGTTCTACTATTCCGTCAATTTGCTCTTTGTGGTAAGGATGTCTTTCTATTAGACAATCATACTCAATTTGTTTTTTGACAAAATCCATATATAGCTCATACACTGATTTTTCTTTTCCAATCCCATCATTAATTCTCTCAATAAACTTTGAGTATTGTTCCTCATCCGCATAGTCATTCCAATCTGAATTTTTTTCGTCTGTGATATGATTAGATAAGATTTTATTATTACTTAATTTAGTATTATTAATATTAGTATTACTAGGGTTCAATTCCTGAACCTCTTGAAGTTCAACTTTTGAACTCCCAGAAGTATAATTATTGAACTCCTTGAAGTTCAATTTCTGAACTTCTTTAATTTCATTTTTTGAACTTCTTGAAGTATAATTTTTGAACTTCTGTGTATTTATCGGTGTTTCAGGCATATTTTCGCCTGTTTCTTCCAAAGCTTTTTCCTGTTCCAAATTATTTTTTTCCACAAGAAAACTCTTAACATACAATATATTCGGAAGTCCTAATCCTCTTTTTTTCTTTTCCACCAAGCCAAAATTAACCACTCCTGCAAATATTTTACTGCCGTTGCCCTTGCCATGCTCATGTCACTCATTATGTCCTTTATCTGATAAATGATGTAAACTCTGTTTTGTTCATCCAACCATCCATTCTTCATAGATAGGTTCATTCTATCAAGTAAAAGTCCGTATAGCATCTTAGCGTCCACAGATAATTCCGTGAACGCACCATCATGCACTAATAACTTTGGCACCTTTATGAAATTGTATTGGTCGGCCTGTTTGCCGTAGTAATATTCAAATGCCATATTAATCCTTTCCTTTCTTCCATTCCTTTAGTAACGAATAAATTACTTTTTCCATTTCTTTTTTTGTATAAGTAGAGTCGAAAAATTCCGATAGTTTATTTTCCTTAAGTGTTAGGGTACATATCTTTTTCTTCGTATTTTCTTTTTCCTCAAACAGCAATTGCTCAGCCTCTTCAACTGACAGGTTGTCCTGATTTTCCTTAACCATCTTAATTTTATCTTTGCTTACTTTTTTACCCTTACTGATATTTTTATAAACTAATTGCTGGTATTCTTCTTTCAAAAAAGAAATTTCTACACCAAACATAAATGTAATTTTTTTGTCATCCACCATTTTGCTTAATTCCGGTATTAATTCCGTAAGCCTTATGTATCTTTGTACCTGCCTATCCGAAATTCCTGCCATTTGTCCTATTTGTTTTGCAGATGTAACTTTGGAATCTGCGCATTTTCCCTGATGTGTTAAAGCATCCATTTTCATTTTATAAGCTCTTGCTTTTTCACTTGGTAACGTATCTTCTCTTTGAAAGTTTGCGTCAACCATAAGTGGTATTGCCTCTTCATGACTTATGTCTTTTATAATTGCCGGAATCTTTGCTATTCCTACTATTTCACTTGCCCGTCTTCTTCTGTGACCTGAAATAATTTCATATTCTCCATCCTCCAACGGTCTAACCAATATTGGAGATAGAATTCCATTTTTTTCTATTGATTTAGCCAGTTCAAGCATTTTTTCATTATCCACCACACTAAATGGATGATCCTTAAACTGATGCAACTTGTTTATGTCTATTTCACTTATCATTTCATTGTTTATGCCAAGTAATTCGTTGTAACTTGTTAACTTAATCTTCTCTCTTGTTGCCATGCTCTAAAACCTCCCTTGTAACTTTCATGTAACTTTGTGCTACTTTTCCTTTTGGGTCATGTCTAAATATGCTTGTACCTTTAATTGATGTTTCTGCAGCTCTTACTGACATTGGAACTTTGCTATCAAATATTGGAATGTCCAAAGCATAGGTTTCATATATGGCAGATGAAATGTCCTTTGCGTAATTTGTTCTGTAATCCACCATTGTAAGTAAAATCCCCTCAATCTCTAACTTGGGATTAATCTGCCTTTTTACTCTTGCTATTGTTTTCATCAATTGTTGTAACCCTTTTACCGGCAAATATGAAACCTGCACCGGTATCAACACTGTGTCTGCACATGCAAGTGCGTTTATTGTAATAATGCCAAGACTGGGCATACAATCAATTAAAATATAATCATAATCATTTTTCACATTTTCAATTAATTCTCTCATTATAAGTTCTCTGCTCATTACATTAATCAATGACACTTCTATACCTGACAATTCAATGTTAGCTGGGAGTATGTCTATTCCCTCATCATGTTCGATTATTCCTTTGCTTTCAGGTATTTTTTCTTCATTTACTATGTCCATCAACACATTTGCAAGCGTATAGTTTAATTTGTCAGGTTCATTTATCCCTGCACATATTGTTAAGCTTCCCTGCGGATCTGCATCTATTAAAAGAACTTTTTTATCTTCTCTTGCCAATCCAACTCCCAAATTAAATGTTGTGGTTGTTTTTCCTACTCCACCTTTTTGATTGGCTATCGCAATTATTTACACATCTTTCTTTTCTCCTTCATTTCTAAAACTTTTTAATTTTCTATTTCCCATACTACTGTTTTTATATTTCTTTTTTTCAGCCATTTTTCTTTCAAAGCTCTCCAAACTTTGCTGTTCTTTTAAATTTTGATTTTCTTCAATTTTTAAAAGTATTAATGTTATAACTTTCAGCAACTCTATTAAATCATCATTGTCTGGTGTAACTTCTGTTAATCTTTTTAACTCTTCATATACAAATGTGAGTTGCACTTTCAGGGCTCCAAATACTCTTATGGAACCCTTTACAACAACTCTTCTGTCTGTTGTCTTCTTTATTAAATATTCCTGCTTTGTAAGACCTGATATGTCAACCAATCTGTTCAAAAGTTCCGCCTCTTCATCTGAAACCCTAAACGCAACCACCCTATTGCGCCATCTTCCTTTTCTGTCTAATTTTTTATCTGACATCATCCAATTCTCCCTTAATCTGATTTAATTTTTTTACCATATCTACCTGCTTTGACGGGAACAAATGTGCATAATGATATGTAATTCTTTCACTTTCGTGCCCCATTCTTTCGGCAATTTCCAATGCTGAAAATCCCGTATTTATTAATAGTGAAACATGACTGTGTCTTAAGTCATGTATTCTTATTCTTTTTACTCCCGACAATTCGCACCCTCTGTCCATTTCGTGTTGAAAATATCTCTTTGATAATGGAAATAACCTATCGTCTCCATCTATTTCATACATGCTTTCAATCATTTCTTCTATTTCTTCACTAAGAAAATCCGGCATATATATTGTTCTTACACTTTTAGAAGTTTTTGGTGTTAATATCATTTTCTCGCCCTTTACTACCTGATAGTTTTTTGTAATTGACAATGTCTTCTTTTCAAAATTGAAATCCTTTGGTGTTAATGCCAATAATTCACCTATTCTAAGACCACACCAGTAAAGAATTTCAAATCCATAAAATGATAACGGTTTATCCATTACACAATTTATAAACTTCTTATATTCATCCTGCGTCCAAAACATCATGTTTCCACCTTTCTTACTTCCCATACCCCCGGCAACCTTTGCAGGATTATTTTTTAAATCATAAAATTTTACTGCATGATTGAATATGGCACTTAACTGTGCATGTAATGTTGCAAGATATGCTTGAGAATATGACTTACCATCTTCGTCTGTATACTCAATCATTTTTTTCTGCCAATGTCTTACATCCTTCGGAGTTATTTCTGTCATTTTTCTTTCTCCAAAATAAGGTAGAATTTTAGTTGTTATGATTATGTTTTTATTCTCCCATGTTGTTTGTTTAATTCTGTGTCTTAAATCAGCCTCGTATATTTCATAAAATTTTGAAAATGGCATATCCAGGCTGAAGTTTCTCTTAAGCTTTTCTGCCGCTTCCCATTCACTTGCTTCTCTTTTGGTTTTAAAACCACGCTTTGTTGTCTGCTTCTTTTTTCCATAATAATCTGTGTATCTAATTTTTACATACCAGCTGTTTCTTGTTGCATCTTTGTAAACTGACATATTTCCACCTCCTATTCCTCGTTGTATATAAGTTTTTTGAAAAAGTATTTTGTATTTACCTTTTCGCGAACTACGATATATCCTTTTTCTTTTAGTTCAGCATTGAGCATTCGTATAATTTCATACGCCTTTCCTTCTGAAATGTTTAATATCTCTATTACATCCTGAACTTCCATAAACATCTTATCTGTCATGTTGGTAATCTCCTTTCTCTCTTTTGCTTAGTTTGTTTTTGTTTGACCGTAGTTCTACTTTAACCCTTTTACTTTTCCAATAGGAGTTAGTTGCACTATACCTTTTATACGCTCCATATAATTTGACCTAATTATGCAACAAAAAAAGAGCTATTCTAACTTATTAGTCAAAATAACTCTTCTTATTCCAAATTTTGTTCTCAAAATGTTCTCATAGGCACTTTTTATTCCACGGAATCCCTTTATTTATGGGATGTTCGAACGTTTGTTCACTTATTCAAACCTATAGTTCCAGGTGGCTTACTTGTCAAATCGTACATTACTCGATTGACTCCTTTCACCTCGTTTATTATTCTGTTCATTACCTTGTTCAATACTTCGCATGGTATTTCAGCAGATTCGGCTGTCATAAAGTCGATTGTCTTTACGGCTCTGAGGGCTACTGCGTAGTCGTATGTTCTCTCGTCTCCCATAACACCTACTGAACGCATATTTGTTAATGCTGCGAAATACTGGTTTATTTCTTTATCAAGACCTGCGTTTGCAATTTCTTCACGATAGATTGCATCTGCATCCTGAACAATTTTCACTTTTTCGGCTGTTACTTCACCGATGATTCTGATTCCAAGTCCCGGACCTGGGAATGGCTGACGGAATACCAAGTATTCAGGTATTCAA
>ERZ859980.484-NODE-484-length-24399-cov-2.056975_pt1 | contig 24399 bp, 36 predicted proteins | sample MGYA00509984_ERZ859980 | MGnify/ENA primary metagenome ERZ859980 (study PRJEB30046, sample SAMN00715173) | human gut metagenome | study: EMG produced TPA metagenomics assembly of the A metagenome-wide association study of gut microbiota in type 2... | reverse complement strand
TTACGGTAGCGGCTGTGGCATTCCGCTTGCGCTTGCATTCGGTATATCGAGCGGTGCGACTGCCGCCGCAGGACTTATCACTGCGCTTATCGCAGGTGTTGTAATAGGACTGCTTTCGGGTGCTTCGTATCAGATATCAGGACCTACGGGTGCTATGGCGGCTATCCTTTGCTCGCTTGTGGCTACATATCAGATACAGGGTGTATTCATTGCCTGCTTTATGTCGGGTGCTATACTTCTGCTGTGCGGAATATTCAAGCTTGGCGGACTGGTGCAGTTTATACCCACGCCTGTTATCACAGGCTTTACATCGGGTATAGCAATAATAATCGCATTCGGTCAGATAAATAATCTTACGGGACTTAAGTGCGAGGGTGCGTCTACTATAGATAAAATAGTAAGCTACTTCAACATGCCTCAGACGCTGAATTTCGAGGCAATAGCAATCGGCGTATGCGTTATAGTGTTTATGCTTATTTATCCCAAAAAGCTCAATGCTATCATTCCGTCGTCACTTATGTCAATAATCATTGCAACGGCGCTGAACTTCATATTCAATTTCAATGTCGGCATTGTAGGCGAGATACCGCAGACGCTTTTGCTTAACGACAGGCTTGATATTACGGCGATAGATTTTGACACGGTCAAGAATCTTATATTCCCTGCAATAAGTATTGCGGCGCTCGGACTTATCGAGAGCCTTTTGTGCGGTGCGAGCCAGGCAGAATGAAGAATGAAAAGCTTGACAGCGATCAGGAGCTTGTAGCACAGGGCATAGGCAATATGCTGATACCATTTTTCGGCGGTGTGCCTGCGACAGCGGCAATAGCAAGAACGAGCGTTGCCATAAAGAGCGGCGCACAGACAAGAATTGCAGGTGTAATACATTCACTGGTGCTTTTAGCGTCAATGTTCCTGCTCGGCGGCGTAATGTCAAAGATACCTATGGCGGCGCTTGCAGGTGTACTTATCGTAACTGCGTGGAGAATGAACGAGTTTGCGGTAATAAAGGACATTTTCGGCAGAAAGATAAAGACCGCAATGTTCCAGTATCTTATCACAATGGCGGCAACGGTTATATTCGACCTCACTGTCGCAATTATAATCGGTATACTTTTCTCGGTCATCATGTTCGTGCTTAAGGTTTCGGATATGACGGTTAATGTTGCGGATGTTGACCCTGCTAAGATAGATATAGCCGACAAGGACGGAAAGCTCTGCGGCACAAAGGTAGTATATGTCACAGGTCCGCTTTATTTCGGAACATCAAACAAGCTGTCAGAGAAGCTGTCACATCTTGAGGTCGATGACGGCGGAAAGCTGATATTCTCAATGCGTGGCGTGCCTATAGCGGATATTTCCGGTGTACAGGCTATGAAGGAGCTTTGTGACAGCCTTTCCGCAAGGAAGATAGAAATATACTTCTCGTGCGTACAGCCTGCCGTTGACGAAATGTTCCACCGTTGCGGCTTATCGAAACCTACGGCGAGGAGCGTTTCTTCTGGAGTACCGACAAGGCGATGAAATTCATTGCAGGCGAAACAGGAAATGTCTGCCCCGTCTGCTCCGCAAACACATCGAATACAGCCGTAACCGCAGAAACGGCAAGCGTATAAGTCAAAAAAAATCAGCCCGAAGGAAGATAAAACTCCTGCGGGCTGTTACTTTATGCTAAGCGTTTTAGTCGTCGTTGCCTTGCGACGCTACGATAAAGCCTACTATCACTGTAACGAGCAGAGCGAGTATGAAAAGCAGCTGATTTTCAATAAAACAAACCGTCAGTGCAACACCGCCGATTAAAATAGCAATTCCGAAAAGTATCCACAAGCATTTTACTGCTTCACTGCGGTTATCGGTTTTGTTCTTATCGTGGTCATAGTGACGATAAATCCCCCTGCGATTATTCTGTGCAGGCGACTGTTCGTTTTTCTTCTTGCTGTCCTCGATTATATGATGAACAAGCCCGAATGTGACAAAGTCATCGAAGGCATCGTGCTTACCGTTTCCGTTCCAGTCAAACATAATATCGCCCCTTTCGCATCTATTCAAATATTCCTTTAAAAGATTCTGTTATCGATTTACGCACTACAGAGTAATTTTCTTTATTGATGCGACCTATTCTGACAATGAGCTGTGCTTGATTGATAGTGGTTATCTGTTCCATGAGTACTATGCTGTCAAACATGAGCCCGCATTTGCTGTTTAGATTAAAGTGGACCGGGAGCTGTTTTTTATATCGTGCCGTAAGCGGAGCAACGATAGTCGTTGTGCTGAAATGATTGCCGATATTATTCTGTATTATAAGTACCGGTCTTATTCCGTATTCGATACTTCCTGTTTTTTCGCCAAGGTCTGCGAGCCATATCTCGCCTTGAAATGCTTTTCCGCTGACATTCTGTACAGTTGTTGCGGAAGCATTATCGGTGTAATTACACGTCATATTTAATTCCTTTCTCAACTGAATTGCTGTAAACATATAATAGTTTCGTTTTTAGTAGCGGTATACCGGTGTTAAGCTGTTGAGTCCGTATCCTACACTAAATCTGATTAGCTATTGTAATTATTTTAGCATAGGGAGTGTACGATAAAAAGGACAAATATAAAGGTCACAATCAGAAATGGCTGACTGTGACTTTCAGTGTGTTAAATTACATTCAATACGGCAAATAGGACGAATCATCTCCCATAGCATCAAAGTGTCGCCTGTAACGGCGAGGGATAGTGAGGTCTGAGAAATATCCTATATCAGACAGGACGTGCGAAATAGCCGTAAATCCATCGTTATAGAAGCGTGTTATACGTTTCTTCCTGTCGGTAATTCCGCAGTAGTCATGCGGACATACGAATGTCCATTCGGCAGAGCGGTCGTCAACTATTACTCTGAAATATTTATCAATGTCATTCTGGCTTATGCCGAAGTTTGCAAGCAGTATGTGATGCTCAAAGCTGTCGTCAAGCCGTGACATAAGTACTGTTTCACCGTCAAAGGAGATTGCAAATATCAACGGTTCTTTTTTAGCAATATATTCATTTACCGTTTTTTCGTCCGGGTATTTACGATATGTCATAAATTCACCTGATTTCCGTATTTAAAAACTGATTCCGAATCTTATATATTAATTATAGCATTTCCGCCGGCAAATTGCAAATCCTGCCTTGGTGCGTTCTCCTCGCAAGGCTGACAACAAAAAACAAGCACCGCAATCAAATAGGCTTACTGTGGTGCAAAGCCGGTGACCGCAAAAAAAGTTGTCAGCGAAGGCAAGGCTGACGAGTACAGTACAAGCGAGCAGCCTTGTCGAGCGGCACTTTTTTGCGAAAAGGAGGAACAGTGGAGCGGGTGACTGATTTTTATAGCATAAAAAATCGGAACAAGCGTAACTCGTTCCGACGTGGCACGCCTGATGCGATTCGAGACGCACCTGTGCGTTCTCCTCGCAAGGCTGACAGCAAAAAACAAACACCGCAATCAAATACGGTTGATTGCGATGCAGTTTTTTGGCACGCCTGATGCGATTCGAACGCACGACACATAGCGTCGGAGGCTATTGAAAAATCACTTGTTTTCGGCTTAAATAAGCAAAATTACTGTTTTAATTGACACCCCTCTGACACCCCTCTGTACTGCTTCTTGTGAGATATTCATCCAGTTTGACAACCTCACGATTTTTATATATTCGGTCAAGGTGGGTGTATATATCAGCAGTAACTTGTATACTTTTGTGACCTGCTTGCTCTTTTGCGGTCAGCAGATCAACGCCGGCAAGATACAGGAGCGTAACGTAAGTGTGCCTGAGCTGATGAGCGGTAAAGGTGTCTATAACCATAGGAACCCCACCGGGCTGGAATCTGCTGTTGGGCATAGGCAGAGGCTTACCATCAACTATGACGTTGCTGAAATCGCCGTATTTGAAATTGAGAACGGACATATAGCTTTCCCACAGTCTGCGCCAGGAAGTATTCCCGTGCATCTGACCTTTTGCAGTAGGGCAGACAAGAAACGATGTTTTAGGTTGTTCTTTCAGATAATCTACAAGCAACTGCGGAATGGCGATTGTACGTTTTGCATAATACGTCTTTCCGCCTTTTTTCTGCGACGGTTTGCCGTTTATCATTTCTACCGATTTAGTAACGGATATTGTTTTTTCGGTTAAATCTATATCGGTCCATTGCAGAGGGATAAGTTCGCCCCTCCTCAGGCCTGCATATAACATAATCATAGCTGCTGTCTGTGCTCTGTGCGGTGTATTGCGCACCCAAGCTTGTTGTTCTTCGGTGATAGTTTCACGTTCAACAGCCGGCTCGGTACGAGGAAGTCCCATACAAGAGATAGGATTATACTCGATAACTCTTGCTTGTACCGCAAGGCGCATCACACCGTTTGCAATATCACGTACTGCCTTAATGGTTCGTTTAGCTTTGCCTTCATGTGCCATATCGTTAAGGATCTCCGATACATCAAGAACAGTGACCGAGCCTATCGGCACCGTTGCCATAGGTGCAAGTCGCTTGGCATTTGTACGGATAACACTCATCCAGCTTTTGCTTACAGTGCTTTGTTTATACTGAATCCAACGTTCAAGCCAAAAACCGAAACTGTTTCTTGCACCGATAATATCTATACCTTTGCCGAGTTGTGTTTTCAGTTCGGCCGCTTTCATTTCGACTTCTTTTTTGCTGTAGCCGTAGACATAGCGATACTTTTTAACACCGTTTTCAAGACCGACGTATACTTTTTTCTGTATTCTGCCGTCCGCACGTTTTTTCATATTTACACCTCCTAAATTTTTTCCCCGCTTGTTACGGCGGGGAAGGGCTTATTATACGCCATTTCAATCCACACCATCATGTAGATGGTAACGCTTTTTTCCGAACGAACAAATATACCGTTGATATTTCAATCCACGCCCTCATGCGGAGGGTGACATTTTTTAATCTAAGGTAGAGCGGTAATTTATTGTTTCAATTTTCTTTGGTATTTGTCCCTCAGCGTGATTACCCACTCTTCGTCGCTTCCTGTTGCACTGATATATGCGTTAAGCACTTGAACAGCATCTTTATATCGGTTTACTTTTGCAAGCATGTCAGGCACCTGCTGGATATAGCGTTCGCTGTTTGGGACCAATAAACACGCTTGAAAGCCTGCTTCGGCCGATTCACTGTATTTCCCTTCATTGTTAAATTCAATAGCGTCTGCAAACAGTGTGTCAGGAATGGATAGCGGTTTTTGAAGTTTCAAAAACTCAGGCTGATAAAAAACAGCACTTGAACATCCGTACACACAAAAAGGCGGAAAATTTATAGTCATTTTTGCTTCCTTTATTCTATACGTTTTTCCTCTTTGTTCACGGCATTTGTGGCACGGGGCACTGTGTGTGATGATTGTGTACGGCTCATCGGGAGTATGTAAATGCTTTAAGGAATTATATTCTCTCAGACATGTGATGATTCTTGACGGTGCTAAGCTAAGTGGCAAAGCAAACCAGTCAGTTAGATCATATTTCAATTTAAGATAACGTTTAATTTTTCTGTAATCTGGATAAATGATATACAACCTGCACAGATCATCAAAAATTTTATCACTAATTGAAGTCTGAAAAAGCCTTTCTAACAGTCCTTTGTTTTTAACAAAGAAGTTGTAATAGGCTTCTTCAGTGGTACTTTCAAAAATAGGTTTGTTCTTTATCAAGTCGGAAAGCAATTTGTCCGTTTCGATTATAAAAATTTTGTCCTTTTCCGATTTACTTAAATATGTATTATTGTAGCCGCTGTCAGCATTAAATTCTTTAATCACCGTAATAGTGTCTTCAGATAACCGTTCTTTATAAGGACCTATGCTTTCAAAGAACTTGCTTACTTTGTTTTGCTTACCTTTTTCTGTTTTTAATTTAGACGCTTCGTACAAAGTCTTATTCCAATATCGCTTAAAGAAAGCTTGGCAATACTTTTGATAATTTGCAGTAATCTCTTGTAGTTCTTCACTTGGTGTATGATGATAAAAACCGTCGTATTCAATAGTACACAATTCTTCTAAAGCGGATTGCAACCGGTCTAAATTATCAAAAAATTTGTCGATGCTTGTGCTTTCCCGTACCCAGTGCTTATAATCGGCTATACCGCAATATATCAAATATACTCGTGTAGCCGTATCTAAGTCTTCATACATAATCTCACCTCGTCATTTCCACGCTTTTACTTTTCTACATTTGTTCAACTTCTTCTAAAGAATTAAAACTAAAAAAGTCGCCTCTGGCTATATGCTCCATTTCATGAGCTATAGCCTTTTTTTGTTCCTCATACGATATATTTGAGTTTATGTAAATATTGTAAAACCCGTCGTAATCCATAGCTGTAACGCCTTTTACTGTAGTAGGTAAAGAAATGTATCTGATACAATAATCCAATATCATTCACTGTCCTTTTGCAAACGCTTTAAAATTTCAACAGTAGCTTCTATATCTTCTTTAGTAACATTCTTTGACACGCTGAAAAGTATTTTCATTTCAGGTCGAGTTCGCAGTTCGTCAATTATGTCTCTTGTTTCATCGTCAAGGTAAATAGGCTCATTGTGAGCTTCAACCCTTATGTTTTCTTCGCCATTTAATAAATAATCAATAGGAACCCCAAAATACTCGGCAATTTTTGAAACTGCTTCTGATGAGAGAGCCTTACTTCTGCCGTATTTCAAATCGGTGATGGATCCTCTACTTACTTTGGCTTCTCTGCACATCGCTGTAACTGAAATTTTATGTTTCAAACATAAATTCTCGATTCTTATGTACAATTCTGACATAGTTACACCTCATTTTTTGTGCAACCGTACAGTCTTACGAAATTCCGTAAATTAATTCAAAATAGCCATTGACATTTACGGAGAAACGTAATATAATACAAACATAGACAGTACGGAAGAACGTAATACAATCATTTCACATCTACAGTGTATTACATTTTTCCGTAAAAGTCAACACTATAATGATATATAGTATAGTTTAGTATGTAAAAGAGGTGATAATTATTAGCGAACGTAAAAGACCATTAACTGAGTACGGAGTAGAGGTCAAAGTCAAACTTATGAAGCTAAACAAAACGCAAAAATGGCTTATAGAAGAAGTTAAAAAACTTCTGCCGGAAACCTATCTTGATTCATCTAATTTATACAAGATAATGACAGGTGAAATTAAGTCAATCAAAATCGAAACAGCTATAAATCAGGTTTTGAATACTAACTGTACTCCATAAAAACGCATGCAACAAACAGAGGAGGTGAAAATATGAATCTGAGGCATATAAAAGAAAAAATCGAGGACAAAATGCTTGACCCCGATTTTACAAGTAAAGCATCATTGGCAGTTTCTATCGTGTCTCTTGTCGTTGCCGTACTTGTTCTGTATGTAAAATTAAAATACAGAACCGTATAAAGAAACCAAAGATATGAGCAACGATAAAATTGAAATGAAAATAGCTGCCCAAGAGCGAAAATTTGAAGTCTTGAAATCTGCATAGTCTTCACAAGCAATTGTGCCGCTGTTGGTAATAACAAGCTCAGCTGAACACTGGCGACTACTGTCACGCATAATTTTGATTTGCTTATGCTGTAGAAAACCTTTTTCCAAAAGAATGTCGGATATGTCATTTTTAATGGCAAAACCGTCGCTTTTGTAAAATTGTTTCAAGAGCTTATATTCATCACGGGAGATGTACAATGATTATCGCACCTTTCTATTTTTGTTTTCATTATATCACAAAATGGAAAGGTCTTGCAACAACCGGAGGAGGTGAGGAAGTGCTGTTAAATCTGAAAACAGAGATAGCCCGAAAACGTTTGTCTGCCGCAAAAATAGCGGAGTATATCGGTATAACGCCAAAAACTATGTCGTGCAAGGTAAACGAAAAAACTGAATTTACTCGTTCTGAGATGTTTGCAATACATAGTCGATTTTTTCCTGATGCGGATATGCACTACCTGTTTTATTCGGAAAATGACAAAATGAAAGAGAGCAAATCACTTTAACAGTAATCTACTCTCCCAACATTTCGAGCTTTTCAGCTCATCGCTTTATCACTTTGATTTCTTTGAAGGTGTCTGTGATAAAGCACTTCCGGCAACACTTTTGGCGTTTTTGCCATAGCGATTGTCACTAAGAATTTTAGACGCTTTAGTGGCAACAGCTTTTGAAGTTGTTTTATTAGCCATAGCTTTTCCTCCTTTCGCAATTAGTATGGTCGCATTATACCACATATAGTTGCAAATGTCAAGAGGATAACAATATATTGTGTTAAAATGCGTCTGAATTGGGATGGAACGGTTTAAAACAGCTTAAAACAGTATAAAATGGCAAAAAATAATCCGTTATGTGGCTTAGTGAACCATAAATAAAATAAAGGAGGCACATTATGAAGTTTTTTAACAAAAGCAAAGTCATCTACGACTGGGACGAACTCCCGTTGCTGATGACCACAGGAGAAGTGGCGAATCTGTTACACTCGACAGATGACCATATCAGGAGCTTAGCGGCAAACGGCGTAATCAAAGGCTCTAAGTTTTCTCGTCGTTGGCTGATAAATAAGCACGATCTCAAGGATTACCTTGAAAGCATTTCTAACACGGGGGCGACAGCATGAAGAAAGCAAAAATAATCGCCTACATAATCGCCCAGCTCTTACGGCTGTGGGTCACAGCAATGGCGGCACTTGCAATCTACTGCCCGATGTCAGCATTGGCATACGCAGAGCGTGGCTATCGTGCAATCGGCGGCGAGATGTTGCCCGTTGCAATAGTCGCTGTTGCGGTTTGGTATGGGCTGGGATGGCTATGCGAAGAATGGTATAGGACGATGAGAGGAGGCGGACACGATGACAGATCTTGAGCAAATCGCCAAAGAAGCCACCGATCACGGCATGACGTATGGCGAGTATGCTGCCTGGAAGGCAAGAGCCACAATTGAGCAACAGCAAAACTACCGCCGGGCAAGGCAGGTGGCGGAGATACAAAGAAAGAGGGGGAAGAAATGAAGTACAAGGTAACAGCTACGTTTGATGCAATAAACGAGGCAATGGCGCTTGTCAATGCTCTTGTCGGTGTTGTCGATGAGGTCGAGATGATTGACGAGGAGGACGAAGACGATGATCAGATATGAGAAGCCTGTCATCAAGAAGGTTTCTGAGATGAAATTCGGTGATGTGTTTGTTACCGAATACGGCATTGAGGGTAACCGGTGCAAGTTTGTTTTCGAGCGCTGTGAATCTGGAGGTAATGCTATGACGGTAACTTATTTTCATCGCATCGGCGTGAAAAACACAGAGAAATGCTACGAATACACAGACATAAACCGTGTTACATATACGGTTATCGGCAGAGAATCGGCGTAAAAGAAAAGGCTGTCACAAGGACAGCCATAAAACAAACAAAAACGTTATTACAGTGATTATATCACAATGTGAAAGGAAAGTCAATGGTTACACCATTACAAGAACAAATTGAACTTCTCATCGGACCTATAACACAGGACGAGTTCTGGACGGCAGTACCTAAGGCACACGCAAAGCTGTGGCGGATAGTCGAACGTGAGGGAAATCCGGACGGCAAGAGACTGACGGTTGATTATGCGGTACAGCTGATAGCAGAACAGATAGAAGCGGGCAGAATGATAAAGAGGACAGCGTATGGATTTTGGAAGAGCACAATGAACTTGTGTGATGAAATTATTGTAGATAATTTTGCAGGTGGAGGCGGAGCAAGTACAGGCATTGAGTTGGCTACAGGAAGACCTGTAGATATAGCGATAAATCATGATCCCGATGCCATATCAATGCATACGATAAATCATCCGTATACAACGCATTATTGCGAGAGCGTTTGGGATGTTAAGCCATCTGAGGTATGCGCAGGACGCCCAGTAGGTCTTATGTGGCTATCTCCCGACTGCAAACATTTTTCTCGTGCAAAAGGCGGAAAGCCTGTCAGCAAGAATATCAGAGGACTTGCTTGGATAGCATTGCGATGGGCGGCGACTGTCAAGCCAAGAGTGATTATCCTTGAAAATGTTCCAGAGTTTGTGACATGGGGACCTTTGACAAAGGATAATTACCTGATGTAACGCAGAGTGGTAGAACATTCAACAGCTTTGTTAATGCGCTTAAGCGTTACGGTTACAATGTCAAGTGGCGTGAGCTTAGAGCCTGCGACTACGGCGCACCTACTATCCGAAAGCGTTTTTTTATGGTAGCACGGTGTGACGGCAAGTCAATAGTTTTCCCAGAGCCTACTAATGGGGTGGGACTTAAACCATATAGGACGGCGGCTGAGTGTATTGACTGGAGCATACCGTGCAAGTCGATTTTCGGGCGAAAAAAGCCGCTTGTAGAAAACACTCTGCGTAGAATAACAAAAGGTATGGATAAATTTGTTATTAAAAATCCAAATCCATTTATAGTAACTGTAAATCACGGAGGCAATGGATTCAGAGGACAAAGCATAAGCGATCCGCTTAAAACGGTGACATCAAAACATGGATATGGCGTTGTCGTTCCCTCTCTGATACAGTATCATTCCGAGACAGCAAAGAGTGAGGTCAGAGGACAGTCGGTCTGCCAGCCTTTGATGACTGTTGATGCGAGTCCAAGATACGCTGTAACATCGGCGAACATTATAAAATATTATGGCGGAGATAGTTGCTCAGCTGCAGATGAACCTTTGCATACGATAACAACAAAGGAGCGTCATGCGCTTATCAAACACTATCTGTGTGTATTTCGTAATAATCAGGACTGCAAATCACTAACAGAGCCGTTACCGACTGAATGCACGAGTGCTGGACATTTTGCGTTGATAAATACAGAAATAGTCAAATACGGTGAAGGCACACAGCTCGGGCACTGGCAAGATGTCAGAGCAATGCTGAACAACTATTGCGGATATGAACTCGCAGACAATGAAGTGTTACTGTTGCTTATAGACTGTGAACGCTATTTTATCGCTGACATCGGTATGCGTATGCTTGAGCCTCGTGAGCTGTACAGAGCGCAGGGTTTTCCTGATGACTATATAATCGACTTTGATGTAAACGGTAAAAAATATAGCCGCTCGGCGCAAATTGCGAGATGTGGTAACGCAGTGCCTCCGCCGTTTGCAGAAGCATTAGTGCGTGCCAATCTTCCCGAGATGTGTAATAAAAAATACAGCAGCATGGAAGAAATAAAACAAGAGGCTGCCGTATGACCTGCTCTCACTGCGGCAAGACCGCAGAGCAAAATAACAACTGGGTATTATGCCCGTACTACAAATATGCACCGGTGTGTATGACGCACTGCTACAGCGACTGTAAAAGGTTTGATATGGCGGTCGGGAAGTGCGTATACACGCTTAGAAAAGCAGAAAGGAACGGTAAAAAGCAATGCCGGAAATAAAAACGCATTGGAAATTGCTTACGAACCCGAATTATCTCGGAGCGTACTCGCTTCCGAACGGTCAGGACATAGTAGTCGTAATTGATTATGTCCGTCGAGAAGAAATAGTAGGCGTAAACGGTAAAAAAGAATATGAGGTAGTGGCGCACCTCAAGAACGGTCAGAAACCGTTTATACTGAATAAGACAAATATGAAGCAGATACAGAAACTGTATAACGCTCCGTACATAGAAGACTGGGCAGGACGTGCCATACAGGTATATTTTGATCCGACCGTGAAATTCGGCCGTGAAACAGTCGGAGGACTGAGAATACGTCCGACAGTACCGCAGATAGCTCAGACCGAAAGGACTTGTGCCGACTGCGGAAAAGAAATAGCAGGTAACGGCAAATTCTCTGCCGAGCAGATAGCTCAGATGTCATACGATAAGTACGGCAAAAGTCTTTGCTGGGACTGTTCACTGGCAGAAAAGCAGAAGATTGAAAGCAGAAAAGCACCCGACGCATTAGGAGGTAACGCATGAAAACAACAAAAATCAAGATCAAAAACTTATTTGGCATATCGGAAACCGAGCTTGACGGACAGTCGGTTGAAATAACCGGTACGAACGGCGCAGGCAAGACATCTGTAATTGACGCTATACGCTATGCGCTGACAAACCGCTCCGACCGCTCTTTTGTACTCAAAAAAGGCGAGAATGAGGGCGAAATCATCATAGAAACCGACAGCGGATTGTACATAGATCGCAAGAAAAGAAGCGGACAGGCGGATTACAAGTCTATCAAGGAAGGCGGACGTGATGTTCCTGCTCCCGAAAGCTTCTTGCAGTCGATATTTACGCCACTGCAGATAGATCCTGTCAAGTTTATCGCTCTCCCTGAAAAAGAACAGAACAGAATAATCCTTGATATGATAGATTTCGACTGGGATCTGAACTGGATAAAGGAACAGTTCGGTGAGATACCGATCGGCGTTGATTATCAGCAGAACATTTTACAGGTGCTATCAGACATTCAGAGCGATCACGGCAATTATTTCATTGAAAGACAGGATATTCAGCGTGAAATGCGCCATAAGCGGGCGTTCATCGAGGATATAGCAAAGGATATACCCGAACATTTTGACGCTGAAAAATGGGACAAATACGATGTCGGGGGCGTTTATGCCAAGATAACGGAAGCACAGCGCAACAACAATCTTATCGACCGTGCAAGAGCTTTTATGGACAGCTATAACAACAAGGTAAGGGGCTATGAGGCTGAGAAGGAAATAGAGCTTTCTAATGAAAAGAGCCGTATTTCTGCTGAAAAGGAAAGCCTTATCGCTGAGATTGAGCGCAAAAAGGCGGAGATAAAGGCGGCTGAGGAAAAGCTCGGTACATTCGATACGATCTATGCGGATAAGCTGGCGGTCGCTGAAGCTACCTACCGTGAGAAGATAGCAAAGCTTGACGGCGATATGAAAACAGCGCAGGACTGCCTTTCAAAAGAGCGGATAGACACATCAGCGCTTGAAGCTGAGGTAAAGACAGCAGAAGCGATGAAAAAGCATCTGAACGAATATAATCGTATGGTTAATATGGAATCAGAGGTCAAGGCGCTAAAAAACAAGGCGGATAAGCTGACAGAAAAGATAGAGCTTGCACGCAGTCTGCCGGGTATGATACTTGAAAATGCAACGATACCGATTGAGGGCTTTACAGTTGAAAACGGCATACCTCTTATTCACGGCTTGCCTGTCAGCAATCTTTCCGAGGGTGAAAAACTGAATCTTTGCATTGATGTTACCGTTTCAAAGCCTAATGCTTTACAGCTGATACTTATTGACGGCACAGAAAAGCTCAGCACCGAGAACAGACAGCATCTGTACGAAAAGTGCAAGGAAAAAGGCTTGCAGTTTATCGCTACAAGAACAACGGACGGAGAGCTGGAGGTAAACTACTTATGATAGAAGTAAACTCGGAAAACTATTTCAGCCCTGAGATGAACAGAAAATATATGGGCTCATCTCAGTTCAAGGCATTTAAGAAATGTGAAAGCTCGGCACTGGCTGAACTTAACGGAGAGTACGAGAGAGAGGTTACGACTTCTCTCCTTGTCGGATCTTACGTTGACGCACACTACGAGGGGACGCTCGACATTTTCAGAGCGCAGCACCCTGAGATATTCACACGAAACGGCGATCTGAAAAGCGAATACAAGCACGCAGAAACAATGATACAGCGTGCAGAAAGAGATGAGCTGTTTTCAAGGTATATGGCAGGCGAAAAGCAGGTAATATTCACCGGAGAGATATCCGGTGTGCCGTATAAAATCAAGGTAGACAGCTATCACCCGGATAAAGCGATAGTTGACCTGAAATGTGTAAAGGACTTTGACGAAGTATATAACTCCGAGCTTGGAGCATGGCAGCATTTCATTGATTACTGGGGCTATGACATACAAGGTGCGATCTATCAGGAAATCGTAAGGCAGAATACAGGCAAAAGCCTGCCGTTCTATATAGCGGCGATAACGAAACAGAAGCCTGAGCCCGACTTGCAGTTATACTACATACCGCAGGAAAATCTTGACGAGGCGCTTTTTACAGTAAAGACCTTATCGCCGCGTTACAAGATGATAAAGGACGGCAAGCTGACACCTCAGAGGTGTGAAAAGTGCAATTACTGTCGTCACACTAAGGTGCTTTCGGAGATAATAAACTACAGGGACGAGATAATCGACAGCAATATTGAGGACATGGAGGACTAAATGTACAACAAGGCAATTCTTATGGGGCGTATCGTAAACGACCTTGAACTTAAAACCACGCCGTCAGGCGTATCTGTGCTGTCATTCAGAATAGCGGTTGACCGCAGATTTCAGACAAAAGGCGAAGAAAAAAAGACCGATTTTCTTAACATTGTTGCATGGCGTAACGAAGCGGAATTTATATCAAGATATTTTGCTAAGGGACGTATGATACTCATTGAGGGCGAAATTCAGGCGAGAAGCTATCAGGACAAGAACGGCAATACAGCATACGTTACCGAAATAGTTGCTGACCGTTCGACATTCACGGGCGAGAAGAAGGACAGCAGTTCTTCCGGTACGACAGGCTATACGCCGGCACCTGCGGCTGCTTCATATAATGCACCAACCACTCCGGCAAGCTCGGCTGTAGTAGCACCCGATGACGATGATGATTACCCGTTCTGATGAGGTGGCTATGAGTTTTGATAAAAAGACATTTATGAAAACCGTCACCGTTATCTATGATACAAGGGAGCAGCAGAACAAACACATTATTGACAAGCTCGGCGAATGTGGAATAATGACGGAAAAAAGGAAGCTCGATTTCGGCGATTATTCGTTTATGGCCGAGGGCAGGGACTTTTCTCTGTCTTGCGCTGTAGAACGAAAGGCGAATGTAGACGAGATATATAACAACATTATGCAGGACAGGTCACGCATAGAAAAGGAAATGAGCGCCGCTTCACAGCTTGCAAACGGTTTTACGTTGCTTCTTGAAAATGTAAGCTCGTGGGGTGCGTTAAAGTCCTATCAGGTGCCTAAATGGCAGATGGATATGTCGCCACAGCGAAAGAATAAGGATATAGGTGCCAATGTCTATGCCACGCTGAAAGCATGGAGCAGTGCAAGCAGATACGGTTTTTCCGTTGAATTTGTAGAAGATCCGAAAGACACGGCAGGCAAAATGCTTCCGATTTTCTATTACTACTGGCGCAATTACAAAGAACTGACGCAGGCTCGGAGGTGATCTGATGGCTGATATTGAGGGCGGTTACATAAAGCTGTACCGCAAGATGACTAAGTGGCAATGGTACTCAGACGAGGTAATGTTCAGAGTGTTTATGCACTTGTTATTGACGGCAAATTACGAGTCTGCATACTGGCGGGATGTGAAAATTGAACGAGGTCAGACGGTCGTAAGTCTTGCAAAATTGGGCGCAACGCTGAATTACAGTAAAGATACAGTTTTGAAGGCACTTAAACGTCTGGAAAGTAGCGGAGAAATAACACGCCGACCGACCGCTCGATACACCATTGTTACTATATCTAACTACAATGAGTATCAGGATAAGCCGACCGATAACCGACCGCAGACCGACCGACAACCGACCGCTGACCGACCGCTGACCGACCGCAGAGTCGACCCGCTTAAAGAAGTAAAGAAGAATAAGAAGAATAAAGAAGAAAAAGAAGAAAAAGAAGCGGTACGCTCCGCTTCCGGCTCGCAGGAGCAAAATCTGATTGACCTGTACGGTATCGAGGCAACGGAGAAGTACAAGAAAAGATTTCGTGACTGGGCAGAGAAGAGAGGCAAGCAGAACCTTGATTGCATAACGACAATTGCCAAATGGATGGAGCAGGACAACGTACCGAGAAAAAAGGCTGAGGTAAACGATGGAGGAACTCATACGAATTTCAGGCCAAGCGAATGGTGACAGCACTAAGCACGGACCGATATACACGAGCAAGGAAGTAATGGAGCTGGGGATACCGAGCGACGAACCCGTACCGGAACCGAAGACGTGTAAATACTGTGGAAAGACGCTGTACCACGAATGTATTGTTATTGCAGGCAAAGCTCTTGTATGGTGGCTGAACCAACCGCAGAGGTGTGACTGCGAAAAAGCAGTCGAGTTCTGGAAGCGATGGGACGCTAAGCAGGAAGAACTGCGGAATGCACAGGCTATTGCAGAAGAACAGGAACAGAAGCGCCGGAAGATAGAGGCTATACTTGGCAAATCGGGCATCAAGCAGCGATTTCTTTCGAGGACATTTGAAAATTTTGCTGTGAACAACGAGAACCGCAAGGCGTACGAAACAGCAAAAGAATATGTTGACAACTGGCAGGATAACAAAGATAACGGCAGAGGACTGTATCTTGAGGGAACTTGCGGAACAGGAAAGACGCACCTTGCCGTAGCTATTGCACTGAAGCTGATAAATCAGGGCGTGCCGGTTATCTGCAAGACGTCTATCGATCTGCTTGCCGATATAAAGCAAAGCTATGAGTATGACAGCACAGTGAACGAAGAAGAGGTACTGACTGCATACAAGACGGCTGATTTGCTGGTGATTGACGATTTGGGTAAGGAACGGGCTACCGAATGGTCCGTGCCTATCCTGTACCGGATAATCAATGACAGATACGAAAATATGCTGCCAACGATCATAACCACAAACTATAACACCGATTCTCTGATAGAAAAATTGACGGTGAGCGGTGACAGGGAAACGGCGGAAGCAATCATAAGCAGATTTAAAGGCAGTGCTTCCTGCGTCACTATGGCGTGGGAGGATTGTAGGAGGATGAGATGAAAAATTATCGAAGAAGTCGCAGTATCAAAAGTCGAAAAGAGAGGATGAGATATGCCCGAAAACCGACTACTGCAAGAACGCAGGCAGATGCGGAGGAGGTGTGAATGACACTTACTCGGCTTAATAATATGCACCGTGTAAAAGCGTGTATAGATTTTATTGAAAAAGAACTCAAAGGAGAAAGAATCACTGATACTACTTGCGGTAGTATGCCTGTGTTCCCTTACATACTGCGCACAACTGTGATTGAGGGGTATACTGAAAGTGCTATAGCTGCTTCGTCTGAACTGATGAACTTACGCTTTGAATACGAGGTATGCAAAGGATATATTGCAAATATAGAAAATCCGTTTTTGAGGAACATATTTGAACTGCGATTCATAAAATGGATAAAGTGGAATCGTATAGCTGACAGCATAGGTGGCAATAATACGGAATACAGCATAAAGAAAATGGTGTATCGGTATATAGATAGTCATTAAATTCTGTTGTTAAAATGCACAGAATTGTTTATAACATTTGTTTGTTTTGACAAATTGAGTGAATTTCAATTGATTTCAGTAAAGAAAAATGGTATTATAGCGATAAAGAAAAAGGAGAGAAACCAATGGCTGTGATAAGTGCTACTAATATTGCAAAGTATATTATATTGCGTTGCAATATTACTAATACCGAAATAACTAATTTAAAATTGCAAAAAATGCTATATTTTTTGTGGATTGATTATTATGATCAAACTGGAGAAAATCTTTTTGATGATAATTTTTATGCTTGGAAGCTTGGTCCTGTTATTCCTAGTATTTATTATCAATATCATAAATTCGGCGCAGATTCAATTTATCTTAATGATAATGAAATAACATTTGGACGTGAATTCAATAGGATTTTAAACAATCTCATTGATAAGTATAAAGACAAATCTGCATACGATTTGGTCAAAAGAAGTCATATTGATTTAGGAGCATGGGATTTAATTTATCAATCGGGAAAAGGAGACAGAGATATTATACCTTTCTCCTTGATACGGGAAAAGTGTATGTAAATGAAAAACGATATTACTTGTAAAAATGAAAAAATATCAGAAAAAGAACGAAATCAAGAACAGATAAATCGATGCTTAAATGAATTGTCTAATGAAATTATAAGAAATGTCGATGCCGATTGCGATAAGTTTTATAAAATTCTATATGATGTTTATAAAGATAAGGAATTCAGGCACTCATATTCCGAAATAACCAAAATAGTCATCGATTTATATGAAAACACTCAATCTGATGCAGTGGAAACACTAATAACTAATTTGAAAACTGTGTATAAGTATTGTTATGACTGTTCTAATGACGAAGAGTTCGTAGGAAGAGTTTATAAATTATATGACCACGTTAATTTGGAAGCTATTCGTTGTCGTTCTTATTCAAAAAACAAAGAGATTTCGGAGAATTTATCAAAGCAGTTAAGTGTTGCAAATGAACAATTAAAAACTACTTTAGAGAGCACGGATACTGCTTCACAATTAAAAAGTGTTGGCCAAAAAATATTAGAAGCAAAAGAAAGTATTAACAATTCACGCAAAGAAGTAAAGGATTTACAGGGGCAAGTGATAGCAGTGCTTGGAATATTTTCTGCTGTTGTTATAACCTTTTTCGGTGGATTCTCTTATTTTACAAGTGTGTTTAATAATATTGAAAAGGTTAGTATTTGGCACTCGCTATTAGTTGCGGGCGTATTAGGCTTTGTTATATTTAATACTATTTCCATACTTTTGTTAATTGTTGCAATTCTTGTTGGACATCCTATAAAACTTTTAGGTATGAAAAACAATATAGAAAAGGATGATACATATAATTGGCTTGGGGTGTTGTATATAAGTTGCAATGCGGTTATTGTACTTATTTCAATTGTTAGCGGGACAATGCTGATTATTAAATAGTTAGAAAAATTTGTCCCACATGTCACAAAAAAGCGTAGTATACTTATAATGAGAAAAAGAGATCTGAAAAAGGTCTCTTTTGTTTTTGCGATAATAAGAAATTATATTTCCTCCTGAAGCCCGGCACAACGGTGTCGGGTATTCTTATACCCAAAAGAAAGGACGGTGTACCGCCAATGACCGAAAGACAGAAGAAATTCGCTGAATATTACGCACAGTGCGGTAATACCGTACAGAGTGCATTACAAGCAGGCTACAGCGAAAACTATGCAAATACGAACGCTTGTAAATTGTTAGAAAATGATAGAGTTTCCGAGTACATCAAGCAGCTTACCGCCAAAGCTCAGTCCGATCGCATTATGACCGCTGTCGAGCGGCAGGCGTTGCTGTCTGATATGGCAAAGGACGGCAAGAACGCACCTGCGAACCGGATACGAGCTATCGACACGCTGAATAAGATGACGGGGGAGTACACGACAAAAATACAAGCAGAGGTCAAAACTTCCGACAAGCTGTCGGAGATATTCGCTCAGATCGGCGGTGAGGGACTTGAAGAGTAGTTTCCCCCTGTCCCCGAAATATACGACTTTATAAACAGCATTCATAATGTTTCGGCTGATTTTCTCGAAGGTACAACAGCTTCCGGCAAGACAACCGTCGGCGCAGGCGTAAAGTTCATGCGTATGGTGTCCGCAAGCCGAAAGAAGCTCCACGTTATCGCCGCAAAGACAACCGGCAAGGCAGAAGAAACGATTATTCAGCAGGACAACGGCATTCTTGACCTTCACGCAAACGCAAAGTATTTCGGCAACGGCGATAAGGATTATAAACTGCCGCATATCAAGTTTGAGGGCAAGATAATCTATGTTCTCGGATATGACAACAAGGATAAATGGCAGATGGCACTCGGCGCTCAGTTCGGGTGCGTCTATATCGACGAGATAAATACCGCCGATATAGAGTTCGTCCGTGAGATGTCTACCCGAAATGATTACCTTATGGCTACCCTGAACCCCGATGATCCAGGCTTGCCAGTGTATAAAGAGTTTGTCAACCGTTCACGTCCATACAAAAAATACGCCTGTGACGTGCCGGATGAAATAATGAAAGAGCTTACGGAAGAACCTGTGCCGGATTGGCGGTACTGGTTCTTTACTTTTCGTGATAATCTTTCGCTGACCGATGAGGACATACAACGAAAGATGCTTGCCGCACCGAAGGGTACTAAGCTGTACAAGAACAAGATACTGGGCTTGAGAGGGCGTGCAACGGGGCTTGTGTTCGATTTGCAACCCCGTAATATAATTTCACTCGGTACGGCGCAAGGCTTTAAATTCGATCGGTTTTCGGCGGGTTTAGATACAGCCTACTCGCAGTCTTCACCTGATACGATAGCATTTACGTTTGTAGGAATCACGGCGGACCGCAAATGCGTAACGCTTGACGAGGAGGTATACAACAACCGTGACCGTCAGATACCGCTTACGCCGTCCGATATTCCGAAAATCTTTACCGATTTTCTTGAAAGAAATCGCAAGCTGTGGGGCTTTGCGAAAGATGTCTACATAGACAGTGCAGATCAGGCAACGATACTTGAATGCCAGAAGTTCAAGCGGCTTTCAGGAAGTCTGTATAACTTCATACCTGCGTTCAAGAAAACGAAAATAATCGACCGTATTCACTTGCAGTCAGCGTGGCTGGCGGCAGGTGATTTTTATATCCTGGAGCATTGCAAAAATTACATAGCGGAGCTTAACATATACAGCTGGAAAGAGGATAAGGCAGAGCCGGAGGACGGCAACGATCACTGCATAAACTCCTGCCAGTATGCCTGGCTGCCGTTCAAATCACTTATAGGGAGCGTGAAAACAGATGAAATTTGACATAGGAGAGAAAGTCAGACAGATGTTTCTGAACTGGCTCAATATAAATCCTGCATCGGAGCAAACCTTTGTCCTGAACGAAAGAACGGGGCTTATGGCGGATATTCTCCGTGCGAAGCTTTGGTACAGGGGCGACGCTTACGAGCTGTCACAGTTCTTAAGCAGCTCGGCTGCGGCACAAATTCTTTCTGGGGGAGCGTTCCCGATAACGAGAAAGTCCGCAAGATACACAGCGGTTTGCCTGCCATTATAGCCGATACGCTCGCCTATATCGTTTATTCGGATATGGACGATATAGCGGTCGAGGGCGAAAAAGGCAGAGCGGCATTTGAGGATATATCGCAGAACACGGACTTTACCGCACTTGTCGGAAAGGCAATAGTAGATACGCTCGTTGAGGGTGACGGTGCTTTCAAGATTTCGGTCGATGATACGCTGTCCTTAACGCCTATTGTTGAATTTGTGGGAGCCGACAAGATCGAATATCGCTATCTGAGGGGCGTGCTGTCAGAAGTTATCTTCCGCAGTGCCCACGAAGACGGCAACAGGATATATCAGCTTGAGGAGCATTACGGCAGAGGTTACATTGAAAGCCGATTGTACGACCACAGAGGTCACGAGGTGAGCCTTGACAGTGTTCCTTGCCTTGCCGGCATAGAACAACGAGTAGAGTTTGCCGGGGATTATATAATGGCTGTACCGCTGAAGTTTTACGCTTCTAAGAAATATCCGGGCAGGGGCAAGAGCATATTCGACGGCGGTAAATCCGATTGTTTTGACGCTCTGGACGAGGTTATCTCGCAGTGGTGGGACGCAATCAGAATGGGACGTGTGAAGCAGTACATACCCGATAATATGATACCCCGCAACGCCGAGAACGGCTCGGTCGGAAAGCTCAACCAGTTTGGCAACAATTACATCACGATAAGTCAGCCGTTGCAGGAGGGCGTTACCCCGAAGATTGAGGTCGTACAGCCCGACATCAAGTATGACGCATTTGTATCATCGTATACAAACTGCCTGTTGATGTGCCTGCAAGGACTTGTTTCGCCTGCCACGCTCGGTATAGATGTCGGAAAAATGCAATCCGCAGACGCTCAGCGAGAGAAAAAGGACGTTACAGGCAACACCCGAAACACGATAACGACGGCACTTGAAAAGGCTCTGCCTGAGCTTGTGTCGGCTGTATTAAAAACATACGACAATATGCAGGGAAAAGCCCCCGAAGAATACGAGGTAAGCGTTGATTTCGGTGAGTACGGTGCGCCCGACTTTGACAGCCGTGTTGAAACTGTGGGTAAGGCAAGTACCTACGGCATTATGTCGGTCGAAACGCAGGTCGAAGAGCTGTGGGGATCATCAAAAGAAGACAAATGGAAAGCCGGTGAAGTCAAGCGTATAATGCAGGAAAAGGGGCTTGCCGATGGTGCGACATCTGCGGTAGGTGATGAGCTTGCTTAGTTTCAGAGATATTGCAAGGATATTCGAGGAGATAGAGCTAAGGCTCATTGCTTCGCTGAAACGCAATCTTTCACGGCACAAAGCCGAAGAAGAAAAAGAGGGTTTTGAATGGTCTGCATGGCAGGCTGAAAAGCTCAATAACATTGACAATTTCCGCAAGGAGAACGCTCAGATAGCGGACGAATATGTAGATGTTATTGACGATGAAACCCGACAGCTTATGACGGATCAGTTTCACGAGGGAGAGCATACAGCGGAGCAGTCGGTCATTGATGTTTCGGAAAGCGGCGTCAATGTTCCCGATGTTCCCGATGTTCCGGCACAGCCTCAGCCACCCGAAACGCCGACAGCTATACCGGATGATCACTTTTTCGGGGTCAACAAGCCGAAGATGGATAAGCTGATGGAAGACGTAACAACGCTTGAAAAGACCGCCCTTACCGCCGCTGTGCGTAATATGGACGATGTTTACCGCACAACGCTGAACAAGGTACAGCTTATGATGGGCGCAGGCTCAATTACACTTAATGAAGCAATCGACCTTGCAACAAGGGACTTCCTCGACAAAGGCATAAACTGCATTGTATACGCAGATGGCAGGCGAGTTAATATTGCCGATTATGTGCGTATGGCACTGCGCACAACGTCCACAAGGGCAACATTGCAGGGTGCGGCTAAACGCTTTGCGGAGCTTGGATATGACACTGTGCTTATATCGCAGTACGGAGGCTGCTCAAAGACGTGTGAGCCGTGGCAAGGCAAGGTCTACATAGACGATGTGTTTACCGTATGGAGTGGCGAGAGAAGCGGCGACTTCGGCAAGTCGCATTACTGTGACAAGTGGTTTATGCTGCTCTCTGTGGCAATCCGAGGCGGGCTGTTCCACCCTAACTGCCGTCATACTATGGGGCAGTACATAGAGGGGCTTACAAAGATACCTCAGCCGATTCCTGCCGAGAAGATACGGGAACAGCGAGCACTCGAAGAAAAGCAACGAGCTATGGAGCGCAAGATAAGAGCGCTCAAACGCAAGGTTGAGGGCACGCAGGACGAGAAGAAGGTCAAGGAGTATAAGCGTAAGCTCCGTGAGGAGCAAGGTAAGCTCAGAGAATTTATCAAAGAGCACGACGATGTTCTCCGCAGAGATTATTCAAGAGAGAAGATCTACAGCGGTAAGGGTGAGCCGAAGCAGGAAGCACCGAGAACGGAAGAAGCGCCTGTTAAAGCTACCAATACCGAAAGCAAAAATCCTGTTCCGACAGATAAAGAGCCTAATATTCCTCAGCCGGATAATAACGTTTCTGAACTGGAAAATAACGTTTCTAAGCCGGATAATAACGAAAACACAATGAATTTTGTACAGCCTGAGCCTGTAAAGACCGTTCAGAGCAACGAAAACACAGACAATACGCCGACTTCGGTTGTGTCTGATGAAGCTGATGAAGCCGTTGAAACTGCCAAAACGACAGAAAGCATACAGGAAACTGTAAAACAGCCTATTGAAACAGCGACAGACAGCGAAGAAGACGTACAGAATTTTACAGACGATACTGTTGACAATTCGGATGAAAGTGATATAATAAAAGATGATAATATTGATCACTTTATAGGTGACAACACCACCGAACCGTACAAGTATGAATATTCTTTTGAGCCTAAGGTTACAGCAGAAGTAAGAGAAGCTTTTAACGAGGAATATCAGAAAGCTGTTGAAATGTATGGCAAGATTGATACTGTGTCCGGCGTTAATGTATTGACGGTTGTTTCTAAAGACGAAGGTCTTTATAATGACAATAGTCAGCGGATTTCTCTTCGCCACGCTGAAAAGAAAAACGGTTTGAAGATTATGGCGAGTGTTGCACAAGAGAAATATAAAGCCGGTAAGTGGTCTACAGGACATCCAAGACACGCTATGAGGCACGAAATAGGTCATGCAATACAGCTTCATCATCGGTTGTATGATAAGGATTGGAATGACAAGCGCTTAAAAATATCATTGATATTCAAAAAAGCGTTCTTAAATGAAGATGGTTTTTCTATGCCGTCATCATATATATGCGATGATATTGATGAGTTTATTTCTGAATGTGTGGCTGCAAGCTATCTAAACCCTAAAAAACAGTCTAAAACGATCAAGACCGTTTACAGGATAATTACAGGAGGTGTATAATATGCAGGAAATGCCATTAGAGATTGCTAAATGGACAGAGCTAAAATTTCCAGAAGGCAGACGCTTTTTAAAAGATGATGCACCCGAAGATATACGCCGTGCGGCGATAGAATGGGAACGAGATTTCAACCGCAAAACAGCAAGAAGACGAATAGTTAATATTGATATTTGACCTAACCGCCCACAGCAGTGAGCGGTTTTCTTATACCCGTGTGCAA